>Ga0183099_1000813_pt1 | contig 20349 bp, 16 predicted proteins | sample Biomet1_FD_127788 | JGI IMG/M metagenome (GOLD analysis project Ga0183099, IMG submission 127788) | Microbial communities from bioreactor (seeded with anoxic lake sediment) at LBNL, California, USA - Biofuel metagenome 1 | ecosystem: Engineered > Bioreactor > Anaerobic > Unclassified ...
TGTAGCAATGAAAAAGAGTTTGTGAATGTCTAAACCACAAGCTTTGTTTATGACTTCAATCAAATAAAATCACCTAATTTGTTTGGGCAGTGGAATTGCCTCAAAGGCCAATTTAACATCCGTGATCAAAGGTCACATTTGAGCCTTCGATGGCAATTCATTGATTAGTTTAGCGACGGTTTTGAAAAACCAAAATAAGGACAACCTTACTGCCCAAGGTAATTAGGAAATCAATAGTCAAAAAAGTTAAGGTGAATAGTACTTTCATTTCTTTGTGCCTGTTATTCGAAGAATATCATGTGCGTTTAGTTAGAAAGTAGCTAGACCAAAAATAGAAACATCAAGCATGAATATGATTTATAACAACAGGCTGTATCAAAACCTTTTTGGATTCTACAATTGGGTAATATCCCATTTCAGTTTTACTTTTGTTTAATTTCGACAAAAAGAGTTTAATTTTCACATATCAACATAGCTTATTTGCTTTTTTGCTGAAGTTATCCCCTTTATTCCAGCATTCAATATCCCCCCAGCCATCATTTTCAGAATATCCTTCAGGTTTTTACCTTCTCTTTTCATGAAATCTGCTATTTTCTTTATGTTGTGTACAGTACACATCATAACAAACTCAATTTTTGTCTTTCTTTTCCCTCTCAAAAGAAATTCCCTGAATCCTCTATCCTGTTTCATCTGGCCAAATACAGGTTCTACAGTACACATTCTTTTCTGATACTGTTCCGTTCCTTCTTCTGTATTCAGTTTAACTCTCATATCTTCCATTAAGTACTCTAGGATCTCTTGATATTGTCCTACTTTTACTCTCAGTACATGCATTTTTCAGCACACACAGATAACAATACTTGCAGACATAATTCCGTAAATCGGGTTCATTTTCCCTTTTTTGGATTCTTGTAAATGGGATTTCAAATGCAGCTGGGCAATAATAACAGTCTTTTATCTCATCATAAGTGAAGAGGGATTTCCTGAACTTTTTGGTTTTTCCTCTTTTCTCTACTTCATAAAAGTTGTCAGGAATGTAAGCATCAATTCCTTCATCTAGTAAAAATTTTACGTTATCATACGAGAAATAACCCGCATCTGCCAGCACTATTGTCGGTTTATATCCCAGTGTTTCCTTTACATTTTTTATCATTGGTTCAATCTGATGCAAGTCATTTTCTTCATCGACAAGGTCTGCTGCAACGATTATCTGTTCCTTTTCATCAACAGCAACCTGACAATTATATGAGGGTTTCTTGCTTCCATCCTTATGCTTCATAATTTTAGCATCTGGATCTGTAATATTCACTTTTTTAAGTTTCTCTTCATCCATCTTTTTCTTAGCAGCCTTAATTTTTTCTAATCTATATTTCTTGTCAACCAGTTCTTCTGGCATCCTGTATGGTGTCGAATCACCATAAATTTCGTCTTCATGTTCATCGATCTCAATGCTTTCCCTGAGTATTTTGTCAATCTCTTTTTCGATAGCATCCGAACTTTTACTTTGTCTTGGAGAAGCATTTGCCTTAACCTTTGTTCCATCTATTGAAATGCTTGAACCAATCAAATCCATTTCCTTACAAAAAGTGACAATTTGTGAAAAGATTTCTTTAATCGAGTCAAGATGAGTTGAACGAAAGCGACAAATTGTATGAAAATCGGGTTTTTGCATGGCTGCAAGGTACATAAAAGCAGTATCAGTTTGTGTCATTCCCTCAATCCTACGTGAACTTCTAACATTTATAAGGTACCCATAAAGTAAGATTTTTAAAAGAAGTCGGGGATGATAAGCAGGGCAACCTTCCTCAGAATAAGTGGATTCAATATCACTAATATCAACGACATCTATGATGTCGTTTAGTACTCTAGCAATATGGTTTTCAAGAACAAACTCTTCCAGGTTTAATGGAAGTAAAAATTGCTGCTTTTGATCGTACCTTTTGAACATGGTGAAACACTGATATTAATTTCTTAAAAAGTATACTTTTTAAGAAATAATTGTTTTTAAAGAAGATAAGCATTTCGATATTTCTTACCCAAATGTACGATCGTATATAGTTTTGAGACAGCCTGTTTATATGTATTTGGCTGAAAACCTGCAACCTGATTTTAGAACAATCAGTGACTTCAGGAAAGAAAATGAAAAATTGATTACAGAACTGTTTAAAAACACAGTTAAGGCAGCTAAAGATCTTGGAGTAATAGGTCTTGAGCAATTAAGCACTGATGAATCCATAGTAAAAGCTTCTGCGTCAAAAAACAGTGCAGTTGTTGAAGATGTATTGAAAGTTATTGGAGAATATGTCAACAAGGAATTAAAAAAGGTATTGAAGTAGACAAAATTGAAGATGAGCATTTTGGAAACTGCCGTGGTTACGATCAGTTGAATAAAAGTGGAAAATATAAAGTAAAAGCTGTAGTTGCGAAGTATCTAAAACAAGTAAATAAGAATAAATCTGATGATATAAAAAAAGTGATCAAAGACAGAATTAAGGAAGCACTTAATGAATTTGAAAAAGACAGCATTAAGAAAGTAAGCTTGACTGATCAAGAATCTCGGTTTATGAAAAACAAAAAGGGAATTTTTGAACTGGCATATAATACTCAAATAACGGTAGATCATAAACTGGGAATTATTGTTGCAAATAATGTCTGTCAAGACAGAAGTGATATGTATCAGTTGAAGCCACAGATTGAACTTGTTGAAGAAAATTGTGGTTTATTAAAAGAAGGCACTAAAATATGTGCAGACAGTGGATACTACAGTGGAAATAACATACATTATTTGAATTATAAAAAATTGGACCCATACATTCCAGAACCAAAAAAGACAACTAAAACAGAAACAGAAAACGTTGAAGATAACAGGTTTAATATTGATAATTTTGAGTATGATGAAGAAAATGATGAATTTATTTGCCCTGAAAATCAAAGATTGAAGTTTTTATCTGAGGCTTATGAGGAAAAAAAGAAGAGAAAATACAGACTTTATAAGGGAACTGAATGTAAAAAATGTGAATATAGCAAAAATTGTACAAAAAGAAAAGATGGAATTCGACGTTTAAAAATAGCTTGTTTTTCAAAAGAAAGAAAGCAATTAGCAGAGAAAATGAAAACAGAAGAAGCAAAAAAAATATTTGGACAACGAAAGCAAGTAGTTGAACCTGCAATTGGAAATTATAAAGAGAATCTTGGATTTAGGGAATTTTTCACAAGAGGATTAAAAGCCGTGAGAAATGAATTTAATTTAGTATGTACTGCAGCTAATTTAAGGAAAATATGGATTTACTCAAATAAAAACGAGCTAATTGGGTGGTAAATAGAAATAAATGGAACATTTCCTATTATTGAAAAAAGGAATAATGAATTGAATTCGAATTTCATAAAACTATAAAGTTCCAGTTTAACAATAGACGGTTGTTATTTATTACTGATAGTAATTATCGGACAGCCTGTTTAGCTCAGGGGTAGTTCATAATCTTTATGTGGTATATCCCGCTTTTTAATCTGTGGAATGTTCGACATGCAGGATATTTCGCTTTCTATTTTTAAGGATGTTTCAGAACTCTGGAAACTACAGTTAGGAATCAGTTCCAAGACTATTAATTTAATATTCACTACTTAGTATCAAAAGATGATGTAGCCTATAAATAACAATTGGGGGTCTTCTAAAGACACACATATACTTGTGCTCCACATCTTTTTTCGGCATAGTGGAATCTTTGGTTTTCTTTACTTAAGTGAGCCCATAAAACATATGCAGATAAATAAGGTGTATTCAAGGATGAGAAATACAGCTATGAGCTTGTTTATAATGGGAAATAAAGGGAGTCGAAGAGTTAGATTATTCCTTGAGCAAAATATTGAGTCTTCCAAAATTCCACTCTGATTTTCTTTCTATACGTTACTGATCATTATGATAGGACTTGCTGGAAAATGGATAAAAGAATTGCAGGGAAACTAAAAAACAGGGATTTAAGTGGATACTCAATTGAATGAATATTTATTCTTTCAAATTTGAATTGAAATTCGGGGGGATATAATGGCTAAAGAGATTATAATAGATGAAATCTTTAAAAAAGTAAAAGATGTATTCCCACTTCGGGAAAAGAATACGGTTATTGTTAGAGAATCTACAGTTGAAGAAATTATAAGAGATGAAATCTTTCAAAAAGTAAAAGAGATATTTTCACTTCGGGAAAAAAAAGAATTTGTTCCAGGAGAGTCATATATTCAATATGGTGGTACTGTTCATGACGAAAAAGAAATGATCAGCCTTATAGATTCAGCTCTTGATTTTCGGTTAACCGCAGGCAGATATTCCAGACAATTTGAAGAAATGCTTGCTGAATTTTTAGGGGTCGAGTATTGTATATTAACTAACTCAGGTTCGTCAGCCAATCTTTTAGCAATATCTGCTCTAACTTCTCCGAAACTTGGTGATAAGAGATTAAAAATGGGCGACGAGGTAATTACCGTAGCTGCGACATTTCCTACAACAGTTGCTCCAATTATTCAGAACAATCTGGTTCCTGTTTTTGTGGATGTAGAGCTTGGAACTTATAATATCCAGGTAGACAAGATTGAAGGTGCTATTTCAGAGAAGACAAGAGCCATATTCATTGCACATACAATGGGTAATCCTTTTGATTTAAAGACAGTGATGGAAATTGCTAAAAAATACGATCTTTGGGTAATTGAGGACAACTGTGATGCACTTGGTTCAAGGTATAATATGAGATATACAGGGACATTTGGCCATATTGCTACGTTCAGTTTCTATCCTCCACATCATATAACCATGGGAGAAGGAGGAGCATTGGTTACCAATGACAATCAATTGAAGCAGTTGATAGAATCTTTCAAAAACTGGGGACGGGACTGTCATTGTGACCTAGGATGTGACAACAGTTGTGGCAAAAGGTTTGGATTACAATTAGGGCAATTACCATTTGGATATGACCACAAGTATACCTACTCTCACTTAGGCTATAACTTGAAGTTAACTGATATGCAAGCTGCCGTTGGAGTGGAACAGCTTAAAAAACTACCTGAGTTTATGGAGGCTAGGAAGAGAAACTTTAAGCTTCTCTATACAGGACTAAAGAAATATGAAGATTACTTAATCCTGCCGCAAGCAGAATCAAGAGCTGACCCTAATTGGTTTGGTTTCATGCTGACAGTAAGGGAAAATGCAGGCTTTACCAGAATGGATCTGGTTAAATACCTTGAGGAGCACAAAATCGCAACTCGAATGCTATTTGCTGGAAATATTGTTCGTCAGCCCTGTTTTGAGAATGTCCAATATAGAGTATATGGAAGTCTCTTGAACACCGATGAGATTATGAAAAATACTTTTTTGATTGGGGTTTACCCAGGAATCACTAACCAGATGATTGATTATATACTTGAAACGTTTGATCGTTTCATGAAAAGCAGGTCTTGACCATTATATGATGGTGATTCCAAAGTTTAGGGAGGCAGGAGGTAAATTTTTTGAACACAGTTAGAGCAATTGCAAGAAGCACCCTTATTTTATTTGTAGGACATATCATAACTATTGTATTATCCTATCTTTGTACCGTTTTTACTGCCAGGCATCTTGGAACTGAAGGGTTTGGAATATTAAGTTTTGCAATTGCATTCACTGGAATATCTTGCCTTCTTTCGGATTTGGGCTTTAGTGTACTGATTACAAGAGAAGTGTCACGTAATTATTCGCTGGCAGGCAAATATATCGGAAACGTTCTTTTAATTAAAATGATTCTAACTGTTTTTACTTTAGGCTTTACGGCAGTCGTGGTAAATCCTTTAGTTTATCCTTTCCAGACAGCTATTGTTGTATATTTTATAACTTTAGCCACTATATTAACCAGTTTTAAAAATGTATTTTATTCAATATTTCAAGCACTTCAAAAAATGGAATATATTACTATAGGTAATATAATCTATAATGTATTGTTGTTTGCTGGTACTATAATTGCCATAAACCGAAATCTAGAGATCATTTTGTTTGCATCTGTTTATTTTCTTGCTAGTTTGCTTTCACTTGGATATAGTATCTATATTTGCTCTGGAAAATTCGTTATTCCGAAGATTGAGTTTGATTTGCCATTCTGGAAAAACCTGCTTAAAGAATCAATACCGTTCTGGATGACTAGCGTTTTTGTGGTTATATACTTCAGAATGGATATGATTATGCTTTCAATGATAAAGGGGAACGAGGCAGTCGGCTGGTATGCTGCAGCCTACAGATTAATAGATGGTCTTTCATTTATTCCTACTGTTTTAATGACTGTAATGTTCCCAATTTTCTCAAGTTGTTATGTCGACTCAAAAGCTTCACTGGAGCTGGCGTTTGAAAAATCATTGAAGTTTTTAACTATAGTTACTATTCCAATTGGAGTTGGAACAACTATACTTGCCGATGAGATTATTATGATTTTCTATGGAAGCGAGTATATGCCTTCCGCGACAGCTTTAAAAATTCTTATATGGGCCAATGTTTTGTGTTTTATCGACTGGACACCATCTACATTACTGAATTCTACAAACAGACAAAAACCCCTTATGATTTTTACCTTTATTGGAGTAATTTTGAATCTTGTGTTGAACTATATATTAATACCTTTATGGAGTTACCAAGGAGCAGGAATTGCAACTGTTATTACAGAACTTGTTGTAGGGTTACTGATGTTGTCCTATATACAAAAGACACATAATTTGCTGGCTCTGCTTATAGATGTAATTTCCAGATCATTAATTTCAGCGGTTGTTATGGGGATATTTGTATGGATATTTAAGGATTATATGTTAATATTGTTAGTTCCTCTTGCTTCTATTTTTTACTTCTGTAGCTTAGTAATGATAAATGGAATTAAAAAAGACGATTTAAAGATATTAAATCAAGCGTTAAAAGATAAGAGTGGATAATGCAAGTGAAAGCATTATAGTCCTCAATTGGAAAGGTAAAAGGCTATCAAATAGTTGGAGTGGGTAATAATGGATAATTCAAGGGTTAGTATTGTAATTCTAAACTGGAACGGAAAAAATGATACTGTTGAGTGTCTTGATTCTATAAAAAAAATAACCTATACGAATTATGAAATAATATTAGTTGATAATGGCTCAACTGATGGATCTGTGGAATGCTTTAAACAACTGTACCCAGGAATAGAAATTATTGAGAATGAAAAAAATCTTGGATGTGCCGAAGGAAATAACATTGCAGTAAGAAGAGCCGTTGAACGGGGAACAGATTATATTCTACTATTGAGTAACGATACAGTTGTTCATCCAGATTTTTTAACGGAACTGGTTAATGTATTGAAAAATGATCCTTCTATAGGAGTAGTTGGTCCTACAGTATATTATTACAGTGTAAAAGACCGCATCCAATCAGCCGGTGGAAGAATATGCTGGTACAAAGGACAGACTCCCCATTTTACAAATAAAGATGACATAAAATTTAATCAAATAAGAGATGTCGATTATATAATGGGCTGTGCTCTGCTTGCTAGATGTGAATTATTCACAAAAATAGGGTATATAAATAAAGATTATTTTGCATACTGGGAAGAGACTGACTGGTGTGCACGTGCTAAAAAAGCTGGATACAGAATAGTGCATGTACCAGATGCAAAGATCTGGCATAAAGGAGAGGCTACAAGCAAAAAAGTTAGTGGGTTCCGTGAATATCATATGACACGAAATATGTTCTGGTTTATGAAAACAAATGCTGCTCCAGAACAGTATCTTTCATTTTTGATATACTTCTTCGGATTCCGATTTTGGTTTTCAAGTGCTGTTCATATTTTATATTATAAAAATATGACAGCATACAGATCTTTTTTGAAAGGTATTGCAGATGGAGCTAAAGCAGTTTATTAACAATATATTTTAGCTCCACCGTTATTGTAAATCTGATTTTTTGAAGAGACATATGAATCAAAATTAACGTATTCTGAAAAACCGATTGCACCTGTTTGGCGAAAAATAAGAATCTCATTCTTAAGTGTATTATAAGTTGAGAGATAAATATATGAGTTACTTGGTATTTGATTAACACTTTCAGGAAATGTGTTGAGGTTATTTCTACCAAAACAACTTAAAAATAATAACCACCTGTAGCTATCAGCATAAATATATTCGTTATTTTCTTCAATTCTACTTCCATGGTATAACCAGTCCTTTCCTGCAACATCTCGATCATTAAATATAGGATAATCTAGAGTATTATTTAATGAGAATGATGTAGGGGAGTCCCCTACTAGTTCATAAATCCAACCAGTGTTGAACAGTAAAAATATAACAAAAAAAACAGATAAAACTTTTAGTGCAAGCATATTATTTTCTTTTACTCTTGATTGGAGAATCCATTTAAATAATGTTCCTAAGAGTACAACTCCACCAATAATACAACATGGTGCTAATGTAATGAGAGTTATTTGATATATCCTTGAAGTGTTTAAAGCAATTGAGAAATTAGGAACTACAATTGAAGCAACTAACATCAGATAAAATACTATGCAAAAAGACAGAAACTCATTATTGATTTTTAAATGTTTTTTAGGGTTTTTCTTTACTATATAAGCGATCATATAAACGAGCCCGACTGAAATAAGTATTTGTGTAATGATGTGCATAATTTTGCTCAATTCATGAAGATGTGTGTCAGCTTTTTTTGAGATTACATAAAGACCCTGGGCCTTATCTGGATTTGAAAAGTCAGATATAAAATTTTCAATTATGTTTTTGCTTATGTTAACAATAGTGTAGAATGAAGAAGAGCTTGAGACATATATGTACCAAGTTAGAAGAAATACAGCAAAAAGTAAAGTAAATGTAAAAGTTATTGCATTAAGAGAATTTTTGTCAAAGTACTTCCGGTATATGAATAATAATAAGAAACTGAAAACTATCGCAGCTAAGGTTAGATACGAAAGTCCATAATGAGAAATAATGACCGAAAGACTAAATAATACTAATAGGAAGCGGTTAAATATATCATTCTTATTTTCAACTATCAAAAGCATGGCTAGTATAAAAAAGTACTCTGCAATTTGTTGTCTTGCTAGCTGCAGCATCTCAGTATAAAATCCAGCAAATGAGATAAAAAAGAATACTGCCATAAATGCAATTTTCTCAGTTGTTTGCTTTTTTAAAAAAAGATATAGACCCAGAGGTGTAAGAGAAAATATCACAGGATATATAATCTTAAACACCCAGTTAAGATCTAAACTCGATGTTATAGAATATATCGGAGCGAGTATTACAATACTTAGCATAGCATTTGTGTTTGAAAAAATACTTATATTCCATAAACAGTAAATGATCACTTTATTAGCTAGGTAGTATTCATCCTGAATATCCCATCCAGAGATATACATGGATATCAAAGAATTATGGAACAGTAACGAAAGTGAAGCTATAAAAATAGCTAGAGGGTATAATCTGGGTGGAATAAGAGAAAAAATTACAAAAACCGGAAATAGTGAAATTAAAAAGATTACAATCATAAGAAGAAAATTATTATTATAAAAATTTATTAGATAAGTACCAATTACTGTCAACATAGGAATCAAATACAAAAATAAAGATGGTGGGGAAAGAACTTCACTTATATTAAGATAACTTGGATCTGAAAAATTCCTGTCGATTAAGTAGCAAAGATAACATAAAAGCAATACAATGAAACTTACTGTAAGAGTTAATGGAATAACAGAGATTGGTTTGCTAATGCCTATCAAAGGGTAAAGTACATTCATAAAAAAGCCGATGAACATTAAAAATGAGAGGCTCAAACCTATGGAATATAACAAATTTTTAACAGACCCTAATTTGTGTAGTCTAAAAACTCTTAGAATAAGAATGCCTGGGACAAAAGTTAGATATATAAAACAGACGAATTGCCTTAAGAGAGGTATTCTAAAATTAATTGAATCTAAACCAATGGATCCCCATAATAACAGCTGAAAGGTAAAGACTGTAATAAAAAATTTTTTAATTGGCCAGTCATTCATTTGAAGAGGATCAATTATTTTCATTTTTCTGCTCCAAAACATCTTCATAAATTTTGACTGTTTTTTGTGCGATTGAATCCCATGAGAGCTCTTCGTTCATTTTTTTGTATGCATTTTCACCCATTTTTTTTCTTAGATTTTCATTACTAAGTATCTTGACTATGGCTTCTGCAAGAGAATTCGGGTCTTTTGGTGGCACTATATATCCAGTAATTCCATCATCCACAACCTCTGGAATATTACCAACATTGGTTACTACAACTGACTTTTTAAATGCATAAGCAATAGGTATTACCCCAGTTTGCGTACACTCTATATAGGGTAAAACTACAACAGAAGCTCTCTGGAAATATTTGCCTACATCATTGTTATGAATAAAGTTGTTATGTATCTCAAAATAAGGAGAATTTATTGCATCTTTATACTCTTCCAGAGATCCCGAGCCTGCAATAATAATCTTCATATTTCTTATAGACTCAGCTATCTTAGGTGCTGCTTGAACTAAATATTTTAATCCTTTATATTCTACAATCCGTCCAAAAAATAAAATCGTTCCTTCCTCTTCGTGATAATTGCCTTCGGAAATTTTCGTAAAAAAAGAATAATCTCCATGTGGAACTGAATATATTTTTTTATTAATTGCTTTTTTTTCTAAGATCGATTTTGCTTTATTGCCATGTACTATGATGCAATCAGAGAATTTTATGTGAGTATCTCTTGCAATTCTTTGATCTATTTTCCTTGATCCAATGTGGGGTTCTATATCGTGAATTGTTGTAATTATTTTATAGTTTTTAAGAATCGGTAAAAATAAACAAATCCATGGGTTACATAATTGTAAATGAATTATATCTGGATGAATTTTCTTGATTGTTTTATAAAACCGAACCATTCGCGTGACAATTAAAGTATTTATTATAAAGTTTCTAATTATATTTCCCGTGTGAAGTGGAACTATTTTTACCGAACTGTTAAATAACTCTGTTTCAGCTCCAATTGGAATAATAACAGATACGTCATTGTTTAGAGCAAGTGCATTGGATAGCTGGGATACATAGTGAATCATGCCTCCTTTTGTATCCAAAGTTATCTGCAATATTTTCATAAGTTAAAATATCCCCTGAATTCTTTCAAGTATTTATCTGATATTACATTCCAATCTAAATTATTTTCAGCATATTTTCGCGAGTTACTGTTATGGCTCAAACGATTTCCTTTTATGTATTTGACTATATTTTTTGCTGCAATTTGGGTATCTGAACAATTGATAATAATTCCACATCTTGCCTCAGCAACAATGTCAAGATTTGGAATATCAGATACGATACACGATAATCCAGAAGACATTGCTTCAAGTAATGTAAGGGGCTGACCTTCATATTTAGATGTTAAAATATAGAAGTCAGAACATGCATAGAGATCTGGCTTACTGGCTTCATCTACATACCCTAAAAATATGACATTATTTAAGTTGTTTTTTTGGGCAAGCTCTTTAGTTTTTTCTAGAAGTTCCCCCTGCCCCGCTATTACAAGTATAACATTATTGATACGGTCACTTACTTCTTTGAATAATTTTATCATTGTGGTAGGATCTTTTTGCTCAGTTAATCTGCCTAGACTCAATATGATTCTTGAATCTTCTGGAAACCCAAATTTTTGTTTCAAAGAAGTTTTATTTTCTGAAGGCTTGAATAAAGAAGTATTAACTCCGTTGGGTATATATGAGATCCTCTGCCTTTGAATACCAATTGATTCTAATTCTTTAGCGACTTTTGGACTTACAACATTAAACAAGACAGAATGAGACAAATTATGTAAACAATATTTTTCAATTATGGAAGCAAATTTTTTATATATTCGAAGATGCAGATGCCCAACATTATGAATAAATTCTCCGTAATAAGTTGTGTGAACTGTTGCAATTGTATTTTTATATGAACACTTTTTTATAAATAAAGGGTTATGACACCAAACAGCATCAAACTCAGTTTGGTTTAGCTCTAAAAATTTAGAGACTTCACTCCAGTAATAAATTAAACCAATAATTCCATACTTATTGATTAATCTAGGGCTTCCAAGTTTTATATCGGGACCTACTGGAGAACATACCGTGCAATTAACTCTACTTTTTTTCATTTCCTCTACAATATTATATGCAACGTTTGCAATTCCGGATCCATTTGGATAATACTCTGATGCACATATTAACAGCCTCATACCCATAACCCCCGTAAATCAGTATAAACGAACTCTTAGAAGAGAGGAAACTGCCTCTTTCTTAGTAAGAGTATCAGTTTGTCTATATTCAGGTTAAACCCTCATATACCTGCTTATATTTTTTAATAATCACAGACCAATCAAATTCTTTTCTAACATGTTCGTAAGCGTTATTACCTAATTTTTTTGATAACTCTTCATTATTCAAAATAAGCCTAACATACTCAATAAAAGCCTCAGGATCTCCATGTTCCACAAGAAATCCTGTATTTCCATGAATTACAATATCAGAAATTCCTCCTGTATTTGTGGCAACTATAGGTTTGGCACAAGCTGCGACTTCTAGTAATACATTAGGGAGACCTTCTGAGAGTGAAGGTAACATAAAGACATCCGCCATAGCAAAGTACTTCTGGATTTCTGAATGAGGCACAGAACCTGTAAAAATTATATTATTATTTGATTGTGCCAATTTATAATAATAATCACGGTATTCTCCATCCCCAACTATAACTGTTTTTACCTGTAGACCTCCTTCAGAAAGTCTTTTAGTAACGTCAATTAAAATGTCGACTCTTTTCACTAAAGAAAGACGGCCCACGAAAAGGATTACTTTTTCATTATCTGCGATACTGAGTTTTTTTCTTATCTCAGTTCCATCAATCTCAGGAGAGAATTGATTAAAATTAATTCCATTAGGAATGACACAAACCTTTTTAGGAGAAATTCCTATATTTTTTGAATCTTCAGCAAGGTTTTTGCTTAATACTACCAATTTATTACAGAAACTGAACATTAATTTCCCTAAAGTTTGAGTATATGTTTTCCCAACCGCATCTACAAAACGGTTGCCAAAAAACCAAGAAATACCAGGAAATGCATCAGTTGTAATTACCAGAGGTATGTTTATTTTTCTTTTAACAAATAAAGGGGGAAGTGAAGTTAAATAATCATAATCACATGCCTGTATAATATCGTAACTTCCCTTTGTCACAAGATCAGAAATTATTGAGTACTCTTGTATTAAATTGGGAATTGTATAATGAATTTTTGGCAAAAAATAAGCTGGAAACGAGATTTTTTTGACATCTGTATTCAGAACCTTATTCTTTGTAGGGAAAAGAATAGTAACTTCATAACCAGCTTCTGATAAATGCGAAGAAAGATCAAAAACCTCTGTTCTGGGAAAATCTGTAGGATTTATGAGGCAAATTTCATTGTTACACCAAAAGTTTTATGTTTTCTATAAAAATGCTTAATCCGTGTGCAAAATAATAATTAGACTCCATACCCTCAGTTTCTGTGTCTCCACTAATCAAACATTCCTCATAATTAGGGCCTGTAATCGTTTTTCCTCCTCCAATTTCAAAAGCAAGATGAGAGTCACTACCTGCCGTAATGGGTTTTTGATGCTTTTTAGCTAATTCAAACGCTTTTTCATTAAGACTTTTTGGAGATCTCGCGTTGAAAGCTTCTATTAAGTCTATTTTAATAAACAAGTTCGAGGGAAAAACAAGTCCTTTTCTAAAAGGATGAGCTAAAACAACCAATCCACCCTGATCTTTTATTTCGTCTACAACCTCTTCGAACGTTCTAGAAACGACTTCTTCTTGAAGAAACAATCCTATAATGTCCCCATATTCGGTTTTTATCTCAGACCCAACGATTACAGTGAAATTTTCGTCTACGTTCATTTTTTTTGTAGCTAAGCCGCCTTTAATTGTATTATGATCAGTAACTGCAATACCACTAAGTTCTCTCTTTTTTGCAACTTTAAGGATGATTTCAGGTTTAAGAAGTGAGTCCTTGGAATACTTTGAATGAATGTGTAAATCAAGTTTCATAAACCTAATACCTCTTTTATTGGAGAAAATGTGAAATTTTTGAGTAAATTTTCAAGTTTATTAAAAGCTGAACTTATCCCATAATAGGTAACAAAATGAGAAATAAAAGGAAGTTGGACCTTTTGTGTATAAGAGTACATTTCCCAGGGATGCATATAGATAACTACAGATCTTTTTATATTAACCCGATTAATAGCATGTTTCAAAACAGAAATCGGAAGAAGTCTAAGATAAAATCCTCCTGCAATGGGGATATTTATTCCAACTCTTATAACACTTAAAGGATACTCTATCATCGGGCCATCTGGATCATGTACAGTAATATCAGTTTTAGAAGGATTGTAAGAGACTACTGGTGCATTTGGAACTCCATATAAATTTGTCTTCACTGGGAAAACACTGGAGTCATACTTATAACCATGCTTAGCCAGTATCTCTAAAGCCCACTTGTTTGTGTTGTCGATTGAAAATGTCGGAGCCCTAAATCCAAGTGGAGATTCTCCAGTAATTGATTTCAAAATACTGTTTGTCTTTGCAATCTCATATTCAAAGTTGTCCATTCCAAGTTCATAAAGAGTCTTATGAGAGTATGAATGGGAACCAATTTCATGTCCCTTTTTGGAGATCTCTTTTATTAACTCGGGGTACTTTTCTGCTAATTTTCCCAAAACAAAAAACGTAGCTCTCGTATCGTATTTATCTAGCAAGTCAAGTAAAGGATATACAGCTTCTATTACCTGATCTTCTTTCTTATCAGGTGCAAATCTGCAAACGAGTTCTGCAGTGTACCAGTACTCCAAATCGAAACTTAATGCATTAATCACTTTTAACCCCCACGAAAAAAAGTGTAAACCTTTATACTGTTTGAACCTATTTTTGCATACAAACCGTCCTTGTTTCAATTGGTTTTCTTAGAATGAATTTCCACATATTTCTGTCAAACATGTAACGACCAGCTGCTAAAGCAAATCCAAAAACTGGCATGGGGTCCTCAAGAGATAAAATATCAAAATGGGTATTAAAATTCAAAAATTCTGGAAGATTTTTCAATTTAGATGGAGAATTCAAATACCATAAAATATCACCTGGAAGCAGCCAGCGGCACTTAACTCCAGATTTATAATCCATGCAGGGTTCTACATCACCTTCGGTCACAAGTTTGTATAATAGATATGGAAAATCTATTCCAGAAAAAACTGATAGTTCCAGGGAACCCCAGAATCTCGGGTTAACTTCCATTAGTTTTGGAACATTATCTCGGGAGTCTACTCTGAATTCAACCATTGCCACTCCTACCCAGTTGAGAGCTTTCAATAGCTTAAAGGCTACTTCAACCAGTTCAGGACTGTAAATTGTTTCTCTTAGTGTACTTGGGCCTCCGGAGATAGGATAGGAACGTATGCGTCTTTGAACGCTAACAGCTCGGGGTTCAGAATCGAAATTAAATAGAGCATAGACCCCTAATTCATCACCTTTTGGAATATACTCCTGAATAATAGATGGTCCAAATTCATTGACCACACTAAGGTATCTGGATTTCAGTTCTTCAGGAGAATTGCACATAATTATTCCTCTTGAACCAAAACTTATTCTAGGTTTGATTACAAGAGGATATTTCAGCTGCCCTTTAATTTCATCCAGCTCATTTAAATCTTCAACAAAATAAGTGAATGGACAGGGGATATTATTTTCAATAGCGACTTTTAATGTTTGAGATTTATCGACTGCTTTTGATAAAGTACTATAATCAGCAAAAGGAACAGTTGTATGTTTTGAGAACAACTTTTTATTTTGTACGATAGGGATTACAGTTGAATCTGTAACTGGAAAAATCACTTCGTACTCATTTTTTGTTACAACATTAATCAGATAATTAACAAACTGATCAGTATTTTTAGGGTTTGGATAAACTAGTTTTTTGCTACAGTATTTGGAATACATTCCAAGACTAAACTTTGTTTCGTCTGCAGCAGTCACTTTAAGTCCTTTTTTCCCCAAAGAACGTATTATTGAGAGTGAATTTCGCATCTGGGAGTCTGTAACCAATACTTTAGACAAAGTAATCCCCTAAACCTGTAATTGAGAAATCATCTTAGATATTGTATGTAGTATGATCCCAGTAAATATCATGAAGAGGCCAATCAGTATTAGCAATATCATGAACACAGTAGACCCAAAACTCAAATTTTCCACCAAATAAAAATTCTGAAGAAATCTTATTCCCATAAGAAACCCAATTGTACCTAACATGATCCCAGGTACCATAAAGTAATATAGAGGTCTCCTTAATTCCATATCCTTTAAAATTTGCAGTAGCACCTTCGACCCATGAACAAAAGGGTTCTGACTTGAACATTCCTCAAGATCATACCTGCAGTAAATCTCAACCTCGGTAAACCTGAGGTTGTGATCCCTTGCCTGAAGTAATATCTCTGAGCCTGCGGACATGTCATCTCCATTGAGTCTAATCTTTTCTATGGCCTTCTTGCCATAGGCACGAAAACCACTTTGGGAATCTGTAACATTTATTCCGCCTGCAAGCTTTGTGGCGATGTCCAAGATCTTCATGCCGATTTTTCTATAAGCTGGAACGTTTTTTCCGTTACCGTTAACGAACCTTGAGCCAATTACCATATCAAACCCATTTTTTAGGGGCTCAAGGAGCTTGGGGATCTCCGAAGGATCATGCTGCCCGTCAGAGTCAATTATCACCATTGAGTCTGCATTAATTTCGCGAGCTAATCTGAAACAGGATTTGATAGCTGCACCATATCCCTTATTTGTTTCATGCCTTACCACATCTGCCCCTAGGGACTTTGCAATCTCTCCAGTGTTATCTGAGCTACAGTCGTCTACCACAATGACTCTGTCAACGTACTTTTTGCAACCCTGGATAACATCTGCAATCACATGAACTTCATTGTACGCAGGCATCGCAGCAATAACAAGAGTCATACTAAAGATCCTCCGTTTTCCAAATGATAAACACTCTAAACTCCTAGCTCATGGAATTAATCTTCAAAGATGAAATTACCAGCTATTTCAGAGTAAAAAGTCAAACAACTCTGAATTCAAACCCTTTCTTTAAAATTTTAAGAGCGAATACACAAGAGATACTTTTCCAGTTTTTACCCCCTCTAAAAAAGTAAGAGAAACCCCACAGGACTCCTTATTTTTCGTACTCTTTATCAGTTAAATATTTTTTCTAATATATCCCCACATGTATACTTGAACTATCCGATTAAAGGATATAAATTCTTAGGAAACACAAAATAGGAATATTAATAGACATATGGGACTTTCTAATACAATTGTGACTGCGTAAAAGTAAATGGAGAGTATTTTAAACCCAAATAGGCTATCCTGAGTAAATAAGAGGTTTAAAGACCTTTAAGTCAAAACTCCAGCTTTTAATAATAAAAAACTAATAGCCAAAATAAACTATGTATATAGTATTAGATGATATCTAGGCTTAAGAAACAAAAACTAGGAAAACTAATCGACTACCTGGAATACCCTATATAATTATGGCTGTATAAGGGCAGATAAAGAGAAATTTAAACTCAAGTAAATCGATCGTAAGTAAATAAAGGGCTTAAGTTTTTTAAATCAAAAAGCATCCTCCTCGAGTTCAGGAAGGAATTTTCTAATTAGAAAAATATACAACAACTTGGAAATACAACAGATAGTGCAGGTGTAGAGATAGAGCTCATCCAAGAAATATTTTGACAATAGGCCTGGATCACAAATATTTTCTTCCAAATATCCAATGCTTTTATGAGTAAAAGTGTGTAGGAAAAGGCTAGAGTAAGTCATTACCAAGTCCGGATGAACTCCTAGCTTTACAAGTTTCCAGCTTGATGGAAATTTAGAGAAATTTGGAAAAAAATCAAATTGCGGGCGGCCACCCCACCCTAAACAGGCTGTCCGACAATTATTGCTAGTAATAAAAAAGTGCTGAAAAGAAAGCAAATAAGACCTTTAAATCAAAAGATAAGGAATTCTTTTATTACCATAGGTAATTCTCTGACAGCCTGTAAAGGACGAGATATTAGTGACCCTCTGCGCTCCCGATGTAATAATCACTAAATCTAACTCTTACAAAAATATCCTTCAGGAAAAACCTTAAAGATGGAAATGTTTCATAGAATAGAGTAATACGAAATAGGGGAAGTTAAAAACATTTAAGGAAAAAAATACATGGAGTATTTACTGTTAGAAACAAGAGCCTGTACAAAGAGTGGACTTATGTTTGACTCCTGTTACTAAGATTTTCTTTCAACTTCATTTTTCCGTCCCCGATACTAGAGATGATAACAAACTCAATTGAGACGTAACTCTTGTGCATATAGTTGTGAGCCCAAAAGAAGGAGAATACTTCGCCGAATTCAATCATAAGCTTGGGTTAATAAAAAACGGACAATTACCTCAAGCACCATGTAGCTAGAGAGTGTGGGAGTGTGATAGTAGAAGTTGCAAACCGTCAATAGTGCCTGTAAACTACACGATGAAGGTAATATTTGAAAACAAATTTCTATCCCTACCAGAAAGCCTGCAGCTGAGAATCCTTACCTAGCGAGACCTGGAAAGAATCAATTCCTCTTTAATCCCACCTTTGAAAAACAAAAAACAAGATTTAAGTTCTTGGTCTCAACCGAAACCAAAAAACGTGCCTAACAGAGACATGCATATCTGGATAGGTATTAAACAGGGGGGTCTGAACATGGAAAAACTTGGATTTTCGACTACAAATTGTGAGAATACACTATATCAGAAAACTGAATACTCAAACCTTGCCAGCCGACTTGAAGAAAAAGAAATACCTCTTGAAGCAGAAAATCAAGAAACTGACAAGTTGGACAAGCTGGAAATCTGGAACAAAGACTCTTTTGTGGGAATACCTATTCTTGCCATCACTTTTGCAGAAATCCTTATCTATTTCGGTAAAGTAAGCGAAGCTCTATGGATACACACGATCACCCTTATGGGCCTTTCTCTTTCCACAAAATTCATAAAAAATGAAGATAGTTATAAGACTTACCAAGCCTTGATGCTCCTCCCACTCCTTCGCCTGGTCAACCTCTCAATGCCTGTCTTTTTTGACACAGCTCTTTACTCTTTTATTTTAATTTATACTACCATGGCAATCCTATTAGCAATTACCATCACCTATCAGCAATTGACAAGTAAAGATATAGGAATAACCTTCAAGAGAATGTGGCTTTATCTTCCATTTTCAGTTCTGATAAGTTTAGCATTAGCGTTAGGGGAATATATGATCATCAAGCCAGGATATCTTATTTCCGACCTCTCTCCTCTGAACATCTTAAAACTAACAGTGATAATGGTCTTTTTTGTGGGGCTTATAGAAGAAGTGATATTCAGATCAATTCTCCAGACAAGACTTAACATGATCTTCGGAGAACGGGGAGGAATACTGCTTTCAAGCATTCTCTTCGGCTTAATGCACTTTGGTTATCAGACCTTCTACGAGGTATTATACGTCTCTTTTGTAGGAGCTATTTTAGGTTATTTATTCTATAAAACCCGAAGTCTGCCATTAATAGCACTTATCCACGGCTTTACAAATGTATTTTTATTTGGAGTTATCCCTCATCTCAGTTCCGGCATCTAGAGCTTTGATATGTCTCGTACCTGTGTCCATTTCTAGGGTACTAGGGGTTTGTTGCTGTCGATACTAGAGAGTAAAAAACAAACAAATAGGTGCAAAAATGATTAAGAGTGCTTTATTGTTTGAGATCACTGTTTTCTGGCTTTTAATTAGGCTTTTGTCTACGTCAAGTTTTCCAATGTAAACTGATTTTTTCCTCCGTTTCTTTAGCTCTTTATCCCAGTAAGTGGTAGATCGATATACATAGTATCCATTACTGAATTTCTTGACTTCAAGCCCTTTTTCTCCAAGCTCACGCCGTTCAGTTAACCAGTTATTTACCCATCCTTCTATTATACCCTATAGGGTATAAGTTTAATATAACATTTTTGATTTGATGTTATTACAAATTCTCGATGCCAGAAGGAATGAAAGTTAAAAGATTGCATTGAATCAAAAGAAAATGAAAAATAGATGATGAATATTATTTTGAAACTGAAAGGGTAAAAAGAAGAGCGAGAGAAGGATCAGTTGGAAAAGTTATCCCCTATTTTCAACGGAGTTAAGGTTAAAACAAGCCTGATGCTCTCTTTGTTTATTGTCTCAAACCCTTCTTTTTTCTTCAATTCTTCAGTAAGCAGTACAACTGTCCACT
>Ga0183099_1000814_pt1 | contig 20326 bp, 27 predicted proteins | sample Biomet1_FD_127788 | JGI IMG/M metagenome (GOLD analysis project Ga0183099, IMG submission 127788) | Microbial communities from bioreactor (seeded with anoxic lake sediment) at LBNL, California, USA - Biofuel metagenome 1 | ecosystem: Engineered > Bioreactor > Anaerobic > Unclassified ...
AGGGACGAGCCGTCGTTGCTGGCGGAGCCATCCACGGCCAGGCCCACGGGAACGCCCAGCTCCAGCATTTCCGGAATGTTTGCCAAGGGACGAGCCGTCGTTGCTGGCGGAGCCATCCACGGCCAGGCCCACGGGAACGCCCAGCTCCAGCATTTCCGGAATGTTTGCCACGCCGGAGCTGAGTTTCATGTTGGAGATGGGGCAGTGGGCAACGCCCGTGCCGGTTCGGGCAAGCTCTCGCAGTTCTTCGCCATTGAAATGGATGCCGTGGGCATACCACACGTCCGGGCCGGTCCAGCCCAGAGACGCCATGTATTCAAGCGGCCGCATATGGAACCTTTCCAGTGTGAAACGCTCCTCGTCCCGCGTCTCCGCCAAATGGGGTATGGAGCCGGACGCCGTATTGCCGGGCCAAAACCGCACTTTGGTGCAGCAGCTCCGACGAGACGGAAAAGGGCGAGCAGGGAGCCAGCGCCACCTGACACATGGAGCCGAACGCGGGGTCGTGATATGCCTCGATGCACAGGGCGGAGTCCTTTATGATTTCGTCCACTGTCTGGACCACGCTGTCCGGCGGCAGTCCACCGTCCTTTTTAGAGAGATCCATGCTGCCACGGGAGGCGTGGAACCGGACGCCTAGCTCCTCTGCCGCGGCAAATTGGACGCCCATCAGGTCACCCGCCCCGGAGGGGAAGACGTAGTGATGGTCGAATACGGTGGTGCAGCCGTGCTTCAAAAGCTCACCGCAGCCCGTCAGGGTGCTGAGGCGGACAACCTCGCCGTCCAGTCCCTTCCAGATTTCGTACAGGGCGGTGAGCCAGTCGAATAGCTCCAGATTCTGAACCTGAGGCAGGTTTCGGGAAAAGGTCTGGTATAGGTGGTGATGGGTGTTGACAAGACCAGGATAGCACCAGAAGTGCGAACCGTCGATCACTTCGTCGGCGGACTGGGGCAGCGCTTCCCCAATGGCCCAGATTACGCCGTTATCACAGTAGAGGTCCGCGTTTTTGAGTACCCGGTCTCCGTCATCGCAGGTCACCACGGCGGACAGATTTTTTATCAGCAGAGAGGGCATCGAACCAGCTCCTTTCAAATTGGGACAGCTTTTTTACTATTCTAGCAGGTATAGGAAAAAAAACAACTTGAAACCTGATAAAAATTGCTGTAAGCTAAAAGAAAATTTTTTGAGTGGGAGAAGGGACGTGTCACATGCTGGATATTTTTGATATTCTGGGTCCCATCATGGTGGGGCCGTCGAGTTCCCACACGGCGGGCGCGGTGCGTATCGGCAACATGGCCCGGTCGTTGCTTGGCAGTGAGCCGAAGGCGGTGGAGATCGGACTTCACGGCTCTTTTGCAGAAACCGGCCGCGGTCATGGCACGGACCGGGCGTTGGTGGCGGGGCTGCTTGGTATGAAGCCGGACGATCTGCGAATTCCCCGGAGCTTTGAACTGGCGAAGCAGAAGGGATTTGCGTTTTCCTTTCGCAATGTGGAGCTGAAGGAGGCCCACCCCAACACGGCGCTGCTGACCATCTCCGACGAGGCGGGGCGGACGCTGGAAATGCAGGCCGCTTCCACCGGCGGCGGACGTATCCGGGTGGATAGGCTGGATGGCATTGATGTGAATTTCACCGGCGCGTTTAACACGCTGATCATCCACTCCACCGACGTACCCGGCAAGCTGGCGGAGGTGACCCGGGAGTTGGAGCAGGGGAATGTGAACATCGCAAACATGAATCTCTGCCGGGCCAAGCGGGGCGGCAGTGTGCTGATGGTCATTGAGACCGACCAGAAGGTACCGCCGCTGGTGCGGGCGCTGATCGAGGAACTGAAAGATGTGACCCGTGTCACGTATTACGAGAGGGAGGACGCATAATGGCGCTGGATTCCATGCAGGAGATTTTTGACGCGGCGGCGGCGGGCAATAAGCAGTTCTGGGAAGTGGTGCTGGACACCGACATGGAAGAGCGGGAGGTGACGGCGGAGCAGTCTATGGAGAAGATGAGAGCCTCCTGGCGGGCTATGCTGGAGGCGGACGACACCTATCAGGGCGACCGCCGTTCCGCCAGCGGTATGGTAGGTGGAGACGGCAAAAAGATGCGCTGCTACGCGGCAGAGGGGGCAGCCCTTTCCGGCGAGTATCTTACGGAGGTCATCGCCGCGGCGCTGTGTACCGGCGAGTCCAACGCCTGTATGCGCAAAATTGTGGCGGCGCCCACGGCGGGGGCCTGCGGAGTTCTGCCCGCGGTGCTGATCCCGTTGTATCACCGGGGAGATTTTGACGAGGATGCCATTGTCCGCGGGTTGTATGTGGCGGCGGGCATCGGCGCTGTGGTGGGCTACAGGGCTTGTATCGCCGGAGCCTCCGGCGGGTGTCAGGCGGAGATCGGCACCGCCTCCGCTATGGCTGCGGGGACGCTGACGGCCTTGCGGGGAGGCACCTGCGCCCAAATCGGCCACGCGGCGGCGATGGCATTGAAAAATCTGCTGGGCCTTGTCTGCGACCCGGTGGCGGGACTGGTGGAGGTTCCCTGCGTGAAGCGAAACGTGATCGGCGCGGTGAACGCCGTCAGCTGTGCGGATATGGCCATCGCGGGGATCGAGAGCCGCATCCCTGTGGACCAGGTGATTGACTGCATGGGTGTGGTGGGGCGGCGGATGCCGGCGGAGTTCCGAGAGACCGCTCTGGGCGGTCTTGCGGATACTCCCTTTGGCCGGGAGGTCAAGGAGAGAATGCGGGAAAAAGCATAAAACGAGTAAGAAAGCCCGGCCGCAATACGGCCGGGCTGCTTTTAGTGATTTGCCGATTCAAATTAGCGTTTTTCCTTCTCTGCCGGCGAGCGGTGGCGAAGGAAAGATCATGGCAATTGCTGCGTTGGATCATATAATGGGATACATGAATTGAGGAGTGATCTCTTATATGCCTGATAATATGAATCTCATGGTTGCTAATCAAAATACATTACAGCAACTCAACCCGGATCTATATAGTAGGATAAAGCCGCATATTGATGAAATTGTAAAGGAGCTGAACAAGCAAGACATCTCTGAAGATACCCTCAACGCTGTAATTGATGAGTTTATCAATTCCCTGTTGCAACCTGAAAACATGTCTTTTGAAGACGAACCTGCAGTTCCGGCCTTTAATGGGTATGGGTTCGGCCCAAGACAGCCCTATCGCCCCGGCCCATATTGGAACCCCTGCCGAAGAGGATGTAGAAATATGAGGGGCCTGTCAACGGACACATTGCTACGCTTATTGCTCCTGAGGCAATTGGGGTATTTGCCGTTTTAAGGATAACTGTACGGGGACAACGTATTTGAGAAACGCGGGATAAGGCGGGAACATCGGGGACAATGCGAGAAAACCCTTTATTCATGCGGGATACAGCGAATTTAAAACGGGAAAAAATATTTTCTTTTTTATTTATTTTGAGATTAGGGCGTCGAGAAATCGGCGCTCTTTTTTATGTGCAAAACAGCCTGGTCAAAATCGACGCGACCGCCGAACAAACGACGCCGCCAGCAACGTCACGCAACCGCCGCAAACAATTGAAACGCAAGGATTTCAAGGCAATATAAAAAATGGGAGGGCCGCTCGGCACCGTCCCGGAAGTCACAGCAGCTGACATAAGAGGACGGGCTTTGCGGCCCATATTTGAAGTATAGCAAATAAGCCGTCATTTGGCAAGACGGCGAAGCGTGCAAACGCGGCGTTAGAGCGTGCAAAAAAACTGCTTATGTACTGGAATTTGCGAAAAACGGAGCATGATAGGCGTTACTGAGCCGTGCGAACCGTGCGCGACCGCCGCTGTCTCTAAACGCAAATCGGCCCATCGACAATGTGACAAAGTCGGAAAGTGTACGTCACATTGTCACATTGCCCTGTTCATGCGGGTTTGCGGGATTTTAAAAATCACATTTTCCATTTTTCTAATGTGACAGAATTTTGATTTATTATTTAATCATTTAGGCACAAAAAATCAAGCGTTTTCGTTGGCGGCTTCATCGTCACCATCGGGGGCGCTTTTTTGCTGACTGCTGGTGTCGGAATACGTTGAATAAATAGACGCCTTTTCCCCCGTGGCTTTTTCGTAGAGCATAGACATAGAGTCAAATGCGTATTCTCTGCTCTTATCGTCCAAAAGCCGGAACATCGCAACTAGATCAGCTTCTACCTCATTGAGTTGTCTTCCATCGCAATATACCTCGAAACGCGAGTGAGAAGCTTCACTCTCCGACTGTTCTAATATCTGATCATTCGCTCCTGTAAGTAACCAGTCGGCAGTTACGCCAAAGTGTTTGCAAAGGGAAATGACCGTTGAGGCCGAAGGCTCATACTTCCCTGTCTCGTAGCCACTAATATTGCTTTTGGATCGACCGACAATATCACCAAGTGCCTGGGCTGAGAGTCCTTCCTTCACCCGTAAGAATTTGATGCGCTCCCCTATGGTGTTCACAAATTAGGCCTCCTTCTTAAAGTTGAGTAACAATATCGGAACTATTCTATTGACACGTTCAGATATTAGAACTATAATAGCAGTGTGGATTAAAAACTAAATCAAATACAGCATAGCACAGTGAATTCGAAAAGGAAATAACAGGGAGGAGATTTTTTGTGAGACATGGAAAAAAACCTACGCGTAAACAGAAGGTCAGACTCGGACAATACGGGCTATCTCCAGAGAACTGGCTGGTGGTCAAGCAGAAGAGAAACGGCGAACTAGTCATCCTCCACAAGATCAATGATCAGATCAGAGTCGTTCCGGCTCCGGTCGCCTGAAAAAGAAAGGAAGTACAGCAGCATGAGAAAGATGAAGAAGATCAACGGATACCTGGTTGTCCGGTTCAATGACAGGGAGAAGCGAGAGGACGAGACCCTCGGCAGTTTCGGCGTTATCGACGCCGAGCAGTACACGGGTGATCTGGAGATGGACCGAGGCGCGATGGAGTACGACGACGCCGACTCCCTGGATGTTGCGATTGAGCAGGCTCGTGGTTTGAATGCTGAGGAGGACTATATGGGCCTTCCTGCAACCTGCACCGTGATCAGGGAAACGGATCGGGATACGGAAATGAACCAGGTCGACCCCCAACTCATGATCGCGGGCTGGACGGAGGAGCTGGAGCAACAGGTGGAAAACCGGCACTATCCGGACGTCGACGCCCACACGGCGGCGCATGAGCTGTATGGCTACAAGGTAGCGCTCCATCGCCTGGGCCTGATCGACGAGGACGACTGCATCGTGAAACCAGATGTCTTTGGAACTGTTTCTAAGAGCGGTCCCACAGCTTCTGATACTTCGGCCATCGACTATCCCAGGTTCAGGGCGGATCGCAATATCGCGACGACCCTGATGCGGCTAGAGAAAGCGGAATCTCAGACGGAGTTCGAGGCGTATGAGAATCAAGTAATGGGCTTACTTCGGGGATTCATCGTCGCTGAGGTATTAACCGAAGAGGAAGCGGTTCGGTACCGTGAAGCAACATTTCGGCTCCGGACGCAAAAGGCAGATCTGTTTACCCCATGGCGAAAGCCGTCCGGCTACTTTGTTCCCTGGCCGGATAGCCCTGAGCGCGTTACCTTTGAGCACCTGCCAACTGAAAAGCAGAAAGATATGGCGAAGCAGACCTACGCCTTAGGGTGTAAGCTCTCGGTTAACTGCCCAGAGAACGATTGCCACGTTTACTTAAACACTTTCAATATGTGCCGGGAAATTGATGAGCAGCTTGACCGACTGGAAGGCTGGCCTCGGCAGCTTCTTGAAATGGAGCTCCAGAAGACGTACCTCAAACTGGAAGAGATGCTCATTTCCAATTACGCCGTGAAGGGATATCTGAGGCAAAACAACGACAGGACTTGAACTGCTGCGAGGTCCTTCCACCACTGCTGAAGAGATTGCAGACATTATCTCTGCTCATTGCCCGCCCATTATCCCGGCTGAGTGTGACCACTTATCTTGCCGAGAGTGTTGGCTAACATGGCTGATGACTGGAGGCCCACCAAAAGGGGGAGAGCCGCCTGGCAAGCAGACGGCTCCCAGAGGGGACAAGCTTCATCCAAACCTAGAGGATTTTCTTATGCGGAAGAAACGGCTGCGAAAGTTGCTCATTACGGCTCACTCTGAAGCTTTTCACGAGTTACGACGTCAGCTCGACAATGCTCATTGACGAACTGTGCAAACTCATCCTGATTGAGAATCCCCTTGAACTCCAGATAATCAACCAGCGCAATCATTATCGGGTCGTTCATGTACCGGTCCATAAGTATCGAATCTGCATAGTTATTCCCGGTTTTGATCCAATCAGACACATAACTCACCTCCCTCCACTGGGAAACCCCATTTGATTATATCGAGGAAGAGAATGGAAGTAAATCTAATAGCAATACTGCAGAAAGGAGGAACGCGATGAGAGACCGCAAGAAACTATCCCCGCTTGGGAAGATCGTCGACAAGGCGTTGACCGATCACGAGATGACAAAGTCGGAGCTGGCCGAAATGGCCGGTACCTCTCCTCAGTACTTAAGCCAGATTCTTCACGGTGCCCGCGCTGGAGACAAGTACCTCCCCATTATCATCGCGATCCTTAGTCTGGACCCTCAGAAGGTCGAGAAGGCAATCGCGGCATGAACGAACGAAGGGAGGGACTGGAGTGCCGGAAGTATTTGTCACATTGGAAGATGCGGCTGCGTTTGAGGGCGTCAAGTACAACACGCTGATTCAGCGTATCAAGCGCAGCCCAAAGCAATTCAGGACGCGGCTGCAGCCCCGCGAGGGCGGGGGAAAAGATCAGGTCATGATCTCCGTTTCCTCCCTCAGCCCCAAGGCAAGGCGGGCGCACCGTGCCGTGCAGAAGGTAGACGGGAGGGATGTCATCATAGAGCAGCGCACCGAGCACGACGCCGCACCCTGGTATGTGAGCGTCGACCTGAACCATTTTATCGAAGGCCACAAGAAGGCGTTTTATGAGGCGGTGGAGCTTGCCGCCAGCGTCCAGGACTACATAGATTATCCGGGCCCGGACCGGACCGGCTATGCGGAGCGGTTCGCGCTGCGGCTGGGAATCAGCCCACCCACACTTTACCGCTATGTCAGCGGCATCATGGAGGCGAATGCCTGGGCTCTCCGACTTGAGCGTGAGGACGGGCAGAGCCGGGACTATTTCCGCCCCCTGTCCCTTTGCCGGAAGCCTAAGGAAAAGGCCACCTTCCCCAGCCTGACAGACGAGCAGAAGGCCGTCATTGAGAACATCTGGTTTGACAAGCGGTTTGCCTCTAACCTCGGGACGATCGAAATGCTCTATGAGAAGTTTGAGGATATCGCAGCCGGTCGGGGCTGGGAGGATTACCCCTCTGTAAAGACTGTGGCCCGCTATGTCAAGCACCTCATGAGCCGCAAGGGTGCCGAGAGCGCAAGATACCTCGCCGCCAACGGTACCCGCGAGTGGAAGAACAAGAAGATGCTCAAGGGCAAGCGGGACGCGACCAGCCTTGAAGTTATGGAATACGTCATCGGCGACGAGCACACCTTCGACCTCTGGGTTCAATGGACCGCGCCGAACGGAAAGATCAAGGCCGTCCGCCCGAAGCTGGTTGCCTGGATCGACATGAAGAGCCGCGCGATCATAGGCGACGTCCTGTGTGTCGACGCCAACTCCCAGACCCTGAAGGAAAGCCTCGTCAAGATGATCTACTCTTCGCCGGGCGGCGTTCCGAAGATCCTCCACGTCGATAACGGCAAGGACTACACCGCGCGGAGCATGACTGGCCAGAACCGCAAGCAGCGGGATATCGACTTCGGGTTCGACGCCGAGACGATCGGATTCTATCAGAGCATCGGCATTCAGGAAGTCGGACGCTCCCTTCCATACCAGCCGTGGGACAAGCCGATTGAACGCTTTTTCAATACGGTTTGTCTGAAATTCTCCCGGTGGTTTGATTCCTATGTAGGTACCCTGACCGGCTCCAAGACCTACGCCAAACGCCAGAAGGACGTTGACGGGATGCTGGAGCGCGGCGAGCTGCTGACGATGGATGAGTTCTTCGACGTCTGGACGGAATGGAAGAACACCAAGTATCACGCCCGCGAACATCGGGGTTTGAAGGACGCCGGGGAAAAGTGGGTCACACCCGCCGATATGTTTGCCAACGGTCCCCGCTATGAGAAGGCCGCTCCTCCCCGCGAGTATGCGGCGATGCTGCTCATGAAGGCCGACAAGGCCCGCGTCGGGAATCAGGGAATTACGAAGTTCGGCACTCTCTACACAGACAGTGAGCTCGGCTTCTATATCGGCAAGACGGTCGGCGTCAAGTGGGATATCGACGATGTAACCAAGCTCTATGTCTTTGATGGGGATGGGCAAAAAATCTGCGAGGCAGTCTCCGCCGAGCTGCTGGCCTTCGGCCCGCATTGCTCTCAGGCTACGCTGGAAAAGAATATGCGCGATCAGAAGCGGCAGCTGCGCCAAACCAGGGAGCTGCTTGAAGAGTTCGGTACTCCCTATGAGCAGAGGATCGAAGAGGGCCGTCCCTCCGATGCCGTCGGAAAGATTGATCTCACGATCAAAGCAAGTCATGGACAGAAAGTCGTTGCTCTCCCCACGGACAAGGAGTTCCGCGCGGAGATGGCAGCGGGAAGCGGTAAGAAGAAGGCCGGGGCCGGGGATGAGTTCCTCGCCTCCAAGGCCGGGGATGCCCTCGCCCGTCTGAGGGCCATGAATGAATAGGAGGTAACATTATGGAAGTCACAGCAGCAGCGCGGATCAATACCTACACCGAGACCCAGAGCCTCGCCCAGCGAGTCAACGGGCATCTTGCATCGTCGGGCAAGAGCATTGCTTCCCTGGCCAAAGACGTCAACTACAGCCGCACCACCGTATCCCGGTATCTGTCTGGGAAGTACGACGCCGATCCCACGGACCTTGAGAGTAAGCTTACCGCCTATCTCTCGGAGCAGACGGGCGAGTTCTTGGAAGTGCCGACTCGGGGGACGGACCCAAAGATCGGGCAGAAGCCGCGTTTCTTTGAGAGTCGGGACGCAAAGGCGGTACTGGGCGTGTGCCAGAGCTGCCAGGAGTACATCGGGCTGGGTATCGTGGTCGGTCGTTCCGGCTACGGCAAGACTCACACCCTGAAGGAATACGCCAAGCTGCCCCGCGTGGCCTACATCGAATGCGACGACACCATGAGCAGCCGCGATCTTGTGGAGGCGATTGAGCGGGCCCTCGGCCTGCCGACCGGATACGGAACGATCTGGCGCAGGGTGAACAGCATCCGTGATTTCTTCAGCACCAACAAGGGATATCTGCTCATCATCGACGAGGCGGACAAGCTCATCAGCAAGTTCACCCAGAAGAAAATGGAGATCCTCCGGGCGATTTTCGACCAGAGCGACGTCGGCCTTGTGATCGCCGGTGAGCCGAAGCTGGAGGCACAGATCAAGACGTACCTCGCCCGCATGGCAAACCGTGTGGACTTCTACGCCGTCCTGCACGGCCTGACCCCTTCCGAGGTTGAGAAGTACCTGAACGACTTTGACATCACGCAGGATGCGCTTGTGGAGATGAAGGCCCGCGCCTGCAATATGCAGACCGGCTGCTTCCGCCTCCTGGACCGGACGCTTTCCAACATCCGCCGCATTCTCGCCGATAACGGCGAAACCACGATCACCCAGAAGATCATCGTTCAGGCGTCCAGCATGATGATGCTCTGAGAACGGAGGGACAACAAAAATGATAAAACAGCGGCTTATGGGGCTGGCGTTTATCGCAATCTCCGCCGCCATGCTGCTTTTGGCGTCCACTGGCCAGACGGTAGAGGACCAGGATGCAACCGCCGTCCTCCTCACGCTGCCTCTGGGTATATACGCGCTGGTGACGAAAGAAAACCTCCTCTACGTATCCGGCGAGACTGCTCACAGGGTCAGGGCCGGGCCCAGGCAAAAGCGGCACCACATACATCGACGCACCCGCTGCCCTCAATGCAGCGGACAATATGAGCAGATTGAGGAAGGAGTTTCACTATGGCAAGAACACGTATCGTAGAAACACCGGCGCTCAGGTCTTGGGAGGACGTTGACGCCGCCCTGCGGGAGATCGCGGAGAAGCGGATCGCTCTTCAGGACATCGAAAGCGAGATGCAGCGGCAGATCATCGGCATTAAGAAGATCACGGAACAGGAGAGCAAGCCCTTCGTCGACCGGATTTCCAAGCTGGAGCGGGATCTGAAAGAGTTCGTTGAGGACCACCGTACCGAGCTCGGAAAGACAAAGACCCGGGACCTTAACTTCGGGAATGTCGGGTACCGGCTTTCCACCTCCGTATCCATCCCGAAGGCAAAGGAGAAGATTGCCGAGATTATCCGCAGGCTCAAGGCGCGGAACATGAACGACTGCATCATCGTCAAGGAGGATGTCAGCAAGGAGAGCCTGAAAAAGTACGGCGAGGACACGGTCAACGCGGTGGGGGCCACATGGAAGCAGAAGGACGTTTTCGGTTATGACGTCTATCTGGATAAGCTGGAGCGTACCAACTCCGGCCTGCAGTAAAGGAGGCCCGGAATGGCGACAGCAGCAATGAGAGGCGGACGCAAGCCCGCCTCCATCCGCACCCTCTGGGCGATTGCCAAGTCTCCGGAGCTGCAGCTCTCGGAGGAGGACCTTCACGCAATCGTCTACCGGGAGACGGGTAAGGAGAGCATGAAGAAGCTCACCCAGGGCGAGATTAACACTCTGGCCCGCATCCTGCAGAACATGAAGGACGGCATCAGCCTGGATGTCCATACCAAGCGCACGGATGAGGGAGGCGACCCCCGCACCGTGCAGCTCCGGCGAAAGATTTACGCTCTGTGCGATACATTGGGCTGGAACAACGATAACCAGCGGATCAACGCTTTTGCCAAACGGATGTGCGGAGTCGAGCGGATTGAATGGCTGGACATGGCACAGTGCTCCAAGATCGTGGAGGCGCTCAAGGCCATGGCCGCGCGGCAGGAGGCCGAGAAAGGGACGGAATGAAATTAGAATTGTTTGAGGCGATTCTGCATACTTGCGATGTGACCGCCGAACAGATACGCGCAGAGGCGGGTGACGTGACCGACGATGAGATACAGGGATATCTCAAAATACTTGCTGCTATGGATGGGCAAAAGGCCATCGTTGCACCGTCGTTTTCTCGCCTGGATGAGTACGACTACATGGGGCTGTTAGATCCGGCGCAGGCCAAGGAGGTTGCTTACCTGATGGAGCAAGACCCGTTTATGGGCTGCTACATTGACCAGCGTGAGGATTTTGACCGAGATTATGACAGCGGCGACTACTGCCCGGATGGGACCTGGACATTGAAAAAAGAGTACGTTAAAATCATTGGTCCCATTGGAGCGAAGTCCGGAGAGGGCGATCGGCAATGAACGATCTGCCCACTGCTAAAAACAGTGACGCCGATATCGTGAACGCACTGCTGGGAATCAAGGCCATGCAGCACGACATCCGGCGGGGTGGTAAGTGCTGGGCCCCCGATCTGCTCCGCTACTACAAGGAGCTACCCAGGGAAATACAAAAGCGGCTCACAGAGCTCTCGCCCCGCAATCTGGCGTTTATCGAACGGATGCCGGGTGGCATCCCTCCGGATCAAGTGCTTCAGGAGCTGACCTGCGACGCCGCATTTGAGCAGGTAATCCGTGCCGCTAATGTCTACCTGGAACGCTGTGGGCGTTCCCTTATGGGCCCGGATGGTTGGGCAGCAAAGGAGGCCAGCGATGGCAACGAAGAAGAAGAGGCTCACCCAGCGCGAGAAAGCCGAGAATGCTCAGTTCAAGAAAGAGATGCAGCAGAAGGGCATCCTTCCAGCTGATAAGCAAAGGCTGAACCGCAAGAAGTTCGCCGCACAAGTCTGGGCAGAATTTGCCGAGATGGATGTCATACGGGCCGACTTTTATCTCCGGAAGGCAATCGGATGCATGATCGGTCCGGATATGCACGAAGTCACAGTGGAAGAGGTTGGCGTCTGCAAGCTGCTCAAGATCGCAGTCGAGACGGACAAGTTCATGCGGGCACTTGAGGCGGAAGGCCACAGACAGTACACACTCGGGGAGTATCTCGATAACGTGGTTCTCCCCATTTTAAAGCTCTAGGAGGTTTACATCATGAGCAATGAGCAAAAGTTCGAGATCATCAAGGCTCTGGCATATGGCAGGACAGCGGAGGAGATCGTCAATGCCGAGGGCGTCGCTTATCAGGACGTTATGAACATCCAGTTCCAGAACGGCCCGGCAATCGCCGAGGCGCGGGCAGAGCTTGAGAGAGGGGGCCTTATCGGTGGGAACGCAGATTAAGGGCATCGACATTTCCACATGGCAGGGTGCGCCGGACTTTGAGAAGGTCAAGGCTGCGGGCATTGAGTTTGTCATCGCCCGCGCAGGCTACGGCAAAAACAACATCGACAAGCAGTTCTCCCGCAGCGCCGCAGAATGCAACCGGCTGGGCATTCCCTTCGGCGTCTACTGGTTCTCCTACGCGCTCACCGCCGAGGACGCAGCACAGGAGGCCCGCTACTGCATGGAGGCGGTCAAGCCCTACCGGCTGGAATACCCGATCGTTTTCGATCTGGAGTATGACACGGTCCGCTATGCCAAGAACAACGGCGTGACTATCACGAAGGCCCTCGCCTCGCAGATGGCAGCGGCCTTCTGTGCCGAGATTGAGAAGGCCGGGTACTATGCCGCCAACTACGCAAACGCCGACTATCTGGCGAATATGCTGGACATGACGGCCCTGTCCCGCTTCGATCTCTGGTTTGCCTCATACAAGAGCTCCTGCAGCCGAAGCGACGCGGGCATCTGGCAGTACAGCAGCAGCGGAAAGGTTGACGGGATCTCCGGCAGCGTCGACATGGACTACAGCTTCCGAGACTATCCCGCCATCATTTCCAAAGCGGGGCTCAACGGTCTGGACGCGCAGGCCAAGGCAATCAATACGCTGGTGCAGTGGGGGGTCATCACCGACCCGGCTCTCTGGAAGGCCCGGAGCAGCGAGACCATCACCGTGGGAGAGCTGCTGGAGCTCCTCGCCAAAATGAAGACTTAACCTGAAAGGGGGCGCAGGGCATGAACGAGCTGTCGAACGACCTGACCGCTGAGATGATTCCGGAGGGACTGTACCGCAAGATTGCCGACGCGATCGGAGCGAAGAACTTCTTCGCACTGGCTGAGGCCATCGGAGGCACGACCGTGTACATTCCGAAGGCGGAAAGCCTTGTGCGCCCTATCCGAGACGCCCACATCAAAGAGGAGTTCAACGGTTACAACCATTACGAGCTTGCCAAGAAGTACGATGTGACCGTCCGCTGGGTGCAGCAGCTCTGCGGCGAAGGCCATCCCGAGGGACAGATGAATCTCTTTGAAAACCTTGGAGAACCAGATTCAAAGAAACGCATCTCTTAGAAGTGCTACGTATATCAAAGCAAAAATAAGTCCTTTAGAATTAAGACTACAAGCTACGCTTGTAGTCTTAATTTTTTTGAGGAGGAAGAAACCCATGGAAGCAATTCAATCCACAGCGACCCAGATGCTGATCCAGTTGGCTCTTGCCGCGATTACCCTGCTTGGGGCTTACGGGACGTATTACGCACAGAAGGCGGTTAAGAAGGTTCAGGTACAGACGGCCCAGATCAAGGATGATTCCGCCCGGACGCTGCTCACCAACGCCCTTGAGGATGTGAACGAGCTGGTGGGCGTCACCGTGGGTGCTATCGAACAGACCACCGCCGCCGCCCTCCGGGATGCCGTCAAGAGCGGAAAGGCAGATCGGGCGACACTTCTGGCACTGGGAAAGCAAGCGTTTGAACAGGTCAAAGCAGCGGTCACCCCGGAGGCACAGGAGGCCATCACCAAGAACCTCGGCAGCTTCGACGAATACCTGCAGAGCCTCATTGAGAACGCTGTGCTGAAGGTGAAGCAGGAGACCGGCTACATCACCCTCCCTGATGGCGCGATGCTGGCGAACACGGTGAATGTCACCCCCACAACTGACCCCACCCCGGAGACGCAGGACGCACCCGCAGCCGATCCCGCCCCGGAGACGCAGGACGCCCCCGCAGCCGATGATAGTACTCCTGCAGCTGACGGGGCACCGACAATCGAGGAAAGCAGCTCCGCCAGCGTGGAGGCCGCGCCCTCCGGACAGTAAGGAGGTCGCATGACTCTCATTCAAGTCACCGGCATTATTGCGGCAGCGGCGTCCCTGATCTGCACCTTAGTGGTCGGGGCGCTCACCTTCTTTATGAAGAAAACGCTAAGCGATCTCACCGCCGCAGATAAAGCCAACGCCGACAAGATTGCTGCGGTCGAACACGATTTGAACGATCTAAAGGCAGACCTCCCGCTGCTCTACGTGACACGGGAGGACTTCATCCGCATTATGAACCGGGTCGAAGATAAGCTCGACAAGATACTTTTCGGAAACGGGCCCGGGAAAAACAAGGAGGAATAGCATCGCATGGGCATTATGGATGAAATGCAGGAGCAGGAAGCCAGCAAGAACAAAGCGATCCGGGGCTATATCATCCGGGCCCTGGCAAAAGGCAATCACAATACGCTGCTGATCCGGCAGATTGCGAACGCCCTTGTGGGCGATGGGCTTATTTACTCCCCGGATATTTCAAAGTATCTGGAGTATCTGAAGGAGGGCGACTACATTGCCTACACCGGCAAGACCGCCAACGCCTACCAAGCCTATCGGACCGACTCCGTTATCAAGCTGACGAAGAAAGGCGTTGATCTCGTGGAAGGGACGATCGACGATCCTGGCGTCGATGTCTAAGCAGGAACGACGCCGGACGCGGGTGTGCTCCACGATCGACAAGCTCCCGGATGATATTAAGGGGCAGCTCGACCTGAAGCTCACCGACACCACCAACACCTACTGGGACCTGTCAGACTGGCTCAAGGATGAGGGATACAAGATCAGCAAGTCCGCGATCGGGCGCTATGCGATCCGCAGCACTCAGGCGGCGCAGCGCGTGGCAGAGACCCTCCAGCGCACCCAGGCAATCGCAAAGGCCGTGGAGGCCAATCCGGACCTTGACTATACCAAGGCTGCAAGCATGGTCCTCATGGACGGGCTCATGCAGCGGGTCAGCACGGCGGAGGATGAGTTCGACGCCCTGCCGCTGGACAAGGCCGGGCGGCTCATCGCCTCCCTCTCCCGGAACGCCACCTATGAAAAGCGCGTCCGGCAGGATATGAAGAAGCGGGCCGAGCTTGCCTTCGATCAGATGGAGTCCGAGCTCATGGCGGCGATCAAGCAGCATCCGGAGCTGGCGTCCGAACTGCACGACGTCCTGACCCGAGCCAGAGAGAAGGTGGTCCCGGATGGCGAAGATTGACCTTGCAGAGTACCTCGAAAAGCTGGACGAACCGGAGGATCGCGAAGCGGTTGCCAACCGGGAGTATCAGGCGGATCTCTTTGAGCAGTACGTTACCCGCAGCGACAACTTCCCCGAGAGAAGAGCGGAGCTGCTCCGAAAGTTTCTGGACGGGGCCCCGCTGACCGGGCCGAAGGGCCTGCGCCGTCAGTTGGGCGCGATTGATCTTGAATACTTCGGGCGGGCCTATCTGGCGCACTACTTCGTCCGGGAGTCACCCCCCTTCCACGGGGAGCTCGACCGGATCTGGCGCGATGGCGTCATGAAGGGGCAGGACCCTATCAAAGATGCAGCAGCCATCAGCCGGGCGGACGGATGCCGCCGGGCAATCGAGGCCCCTCGTGGCCACGCCAAGAGCACGACTTTCACCTTCAAGGATTCCATTCACGCAGCAGTTTACAGCTACAAGCATTATGAGATTATCCTCTCCGACAGCTCCGAGCAGGCCGAGGGATTTCTCACGGACATCAAGACCGAGTTTGAGGAGAACGCCGCAATCCGGGAGGACTTCGGCGAACTGGAGGGCAAGGTCTGGAAAGCGTCGGTTATCCTGCTTTCCAACGGGGTCAAGATTGAGGCAATCGGCTCCGGCAAGAAAATCCGTGGTCGGAGGCACAAACAGTGGAGACCCGACCTCATTGTCTGCGACGATCTGGAGAACGACGAGAACGTCAACACCTCCGATCAGCGTAAGAAGCTCCGCAACTGGTTTTACAAGGCGGTTTCAAAGGCAGGCGACACCTACACCGATATCGTGTACATCGGCACCCTGCTCCACTTCGACGCGCTGTTGGCCAACGTGGCCAATAACCCCAGCTACAAAACAGTCAAGTACCGGGGCGTTATCAGCTTCGCCACCAACACGGAGCTGTGGGACGCCTGGGAGGCAATCTTTACAGACCTCTCCAACGATGCCCGGCAGGAGGACGCGAAAGAGTTCTTCGAGGCACACCGTGCCGAGATGCTGGAAGGCACCGAGGTTCTGTGGGAACAGAAGCTCAGCTACTACGATCTTATGGTGATCCGGATCTCCGAAGGCGAGGCATCCTTCAACTCCGAAATCCAGAACGATCCGATTGATCCGGAGAGCTGCTCCTTCCAAGAGGAGTGGATTGACTTCTATGATGACGAGGGCAAGGTCCCTCCGGACTTCTCAGATCCGCGCTTTATCTTCGTTGGTGCAAACGACCCATCCCTCGGCAAGAACAAGAAGTCGGATACCTCCTTCATCGGGGCGCTGGCGAAGGATCTGAAGACCGGGTATATGTACATCCTGATCGCCGACATTGCCAAGCGCAAGCCGGATCAGATTATCACCGACGCCATTGAAAACAGCCGCCGCCTCCAGCGAGACTACAAGCGTCCCTATTATCAGTTCGGCGTTGAGACGGTTCAGTTTCAGTATTACTTCGCGGAGATCATGCGACAGAAGTCCGCAGAGGTCGGAGAGTATCTCCCTATCGTGGAGATCAACTCCGTCCAAAACAAGGACGCCCGCATCCAGAGCCTGCAGCCCTTCGTTAAAAACGGGTACCTGAAGTTCAGCCGAAAGCACAAGACCCTGCTCAAGCAGCTGCTGGAGTATCCGATGGGCAAGAACGACGACGGCCCGGACGGCCTGCAGATGATGGTCAAGCTGGGGCTTGACGTCAAGGTCGGGATGAAGGTCGAGTATAAATCCGCAATCGCCCGCGCCCTTCGGTTTAAGCGCGGAGCCTATTGAGGAGGCGCTACTTATCAACATTCAGGAAAACACATTGATTCACGCCGACAGTCTGACCGTTCTTCGGCAGATGGAACCCGAGAGCGTGGACGCCATTATCACCGATCCACCCTATGGCATCAACTACCGGTCAACCAAAGGGGACTCCATTAAGAACGACATGGCCCCGTTTATCTGGTGGCTCTACGATGCCTATCGGGTTTTGAAGCCGGGTGAATCTGGACGCGGAACTCTGGCGTGTTTTACACGCTGGGATGTGCAACAGGTTTTCATTGACGCAATGAAGCTTGCGGGGTTCGTCGTGAAGAATGAGGTGATCTGGGATAAGGTCTATCACGGCATGGGAGACACAAAGGCCCAGTTTGCCCCGGCTCATGAGAACATCATCTTTGCGGTCAAGGGAAAGTTCAGCTTCCCCGGACACAGGCCAAAAGACCTCATCACTTTCCCAAAGCTGAATAGCTCCCAGATGATCCACCCAACAGAGAAACCCGTAGGACTGTTAACCGACATCATCACAGCCATCACGAAACCAGGCGAGCTGCTCTGTGATCCGTTTGCCGGAAGTGCTTCAACCCTTGTCGCTGCCAAAAAAACGGGGCGGCGCTATATCGGGATTGAGCTTGACGATGAACGCTATGAAGTCGCCCGGCGGCGCTTGGAGGAGGTCAAGGTATGAGCAGCAAGAAGCGCAAGCCGCTGCAGGCTGCACAGGCCCCGCCCCGCAAGAGGCCGGACACGTCCGAAGTTGCCGTCGCCCAGGTGATGGACAAGTACAGCGAATACCCTTCCAACGGCCTCACGCCGGAACGGCTGGCCAACATCTTCAAGGAGGCCGACGCTGGCGACGTGATGCGCCAGATGGAGCTTTTCGAGGAGATGGAGGAAAAGGACCCGCACCTGTTCTCTCAGCTCCAGACCCGCAAGAACGCGGTCACGGGCCTTGACTATGAGATCATCCCCTTCGACTCCGACGATGAGCAAGACAAGGTAATCGCCGAGTTTGTCCAGGAGCAGATCAGCAGCTTGGAGAACTTCGAGGAGATTGAAACGGATCTCCTCGACGCGATTGGCAAAGGCATCGCGGTCTCTGAAATCATCTGGGGATATGATGACGGGCACGTAGTTATCAGCGATATCCGCTCCCGGCATCAGAAGCGGTTCTTCTGGGACAGCCTCGACGATTCCTTCAAGGTCCGCACCGTGGAGCATCCCGAGGGGATCACGCTCCCTCAGAACAAATTCCTGGTCCACAAGTACAAAGCCCGCAGCGGGCACCCTTCCCGCGCCGGTATCCTCCGCGTTGTGGCGTGGATGTACCTCTTCAAAAATTACACCATCAAGGACTGGGTCAGCTTTGCCGAGGTGTTCGGCCTGCCGCTTCGGCTCGGTAAGTACCAGCCCGGCGCAAGCGAAGCCGACAAGGCCGCGCTCATGCAGGCCCTGATTCAGATCGGCGCAGATGCCGCAGGCATGGTCCCGGACGGAACAAGCATCGACTTCATCACCACGCAGAAGCAAGACTCCAGCGATCTCTATGAGAACCTCGCCCGCTACTGCGACGAGCAGACCAGCAAGGCCATTCTCGGACAGACGCTGACCTCGGACTCCGGAGGCGGCAGCTTTGCCCAGAGCAAGACGCACAATGAGGTGCGCCACGATCTGACCGTTGCCGACTGCAAATCCCTGGCATCCACGATCCGGCGCGACCTAATCCGCCCCCTGGTTCTCTTCAACTTTGGAGAAGACAAGCGCATCCCCTACATCCGCTACGCCTGCGAAGAGTCCGAAGACCTTCAGCAGCTGGCGACTATCCTCGGTGACCTGGTTGAGCATACCGGCCTGAAGATACCGACCAGCTACCTCTACAAGAAATTCAGCATTCCAAAGCCCAAGCCGGGCGAGGAGATTGCCGTCGCATCCTACGGCGGTGCAGGTGGCCTTCCGCTCAAGCGAGATTCGGAGGCCCGGCAGCTATCCCTAAAAGTCGGAGAGCCGGAGCACGGCACCCAGGAGCACATTGACCGGCTGGCGGACGCCGCCCTCAAGCATGGAGCTGCAGCCTTCGATCAGGCATTCGCACCCGTTCTCAAATTAGTTGAGAACGCGAACAGTTTGGAGGAGCTCCGGGACATGATGCAGGACGATAAGACCGTCGCCCAGCTTTATGCAAGCATGGACGTTTCCAATGTGGAGGAGCTGCTTCAAAAGGTCATGCTCTACGCAGACCTTGAGGGACGGGTGAAGCCGGATGGATGAGAACGAGATCGACACCCTTTTCAACCGTAAGGACATGACCTTTGAGGAAGCCGCAAAGTTTTTCGGTGATCGTATCCCCGTCACGACCTCGCAGTTCTTCAAACTCGCCGAGCAGTACCGGAACCTCGCCTTTACGGTTTCCGGCTACAGCAAGGCCGAGATCCTCAAGCAGTTTCAGGAGGAGCTTCTGGCTGCGATCCGGGACGGAAACACGATGCAGGATTTCCGGGCGAACATGAACGACTTCCTTAAAGATCACGGTTATAAGGGGATCACCCCGTTTCAGACAGACAACATCTTCCGCACCAATGTTCAGACAGCCTATAACGTCGGCCACTATGAGCAGATGACGGACCCCGCTGTGCTGGATGCACGCCCCTACTGGCAGTATGACGCGGTCAACGACTCGCACACCCGCCCCAGTCATCTTGCCATGGATGGGCGCGTCTTCCCTGCAGACTCCCCAGTATGGGATACCTGGTACCCGCCGAACGGCTACCGTTGCCGCTGCACGGTCCGGTCTCTTTCAAAGCGGCAGGTGGAGCAGCGGGGCTTGAAAGTCGAGGATGATGTGCCTAGCGGCGTTAAGATGGCCGATGGCCGGTTCGTGAATATTCTCCCCGACCCACAGTTTGATACCAACCCCGCGAAGGTGCGGTTTACTCCAGACCTGAAAGGATTCCCCTCCCCACTGGTAAAGGCATATAAGGAGCGTGAGGCGGGGAAGAAATCAGGATAACGCCCAAAAGGCCACAGACGGCCTGTGAGCGGTCCACTACTACAGGCGGGCGATTCCACCAGCAAGCGGGAATGAGGCCGTGCGCACGGCGTCTAACGGCGTTAGAAACGGCGAGGAAAATCATGGTAAAGGAGAACAATGCAAATGAAGGACTTTATCGTCCTCAAAGGCAACAATGTGGAG
>Ga0183099_1000816_pt1 | contig 20301 bp, 13 predicted proteins | sample Biomet1_FD_127788 | JGI IMG/M metagenome (GOLD analysis project Ga0183099, IMG submission 127788) | Microbial communities from bioreactor (seeded with anoxic lake sediment) at LBNL, California, USA - Biofuel metagenome 1 | ecosystem: Engineered > Bioreactor > Anaerobic > Unclassified ...
CACTCATATTTATTTAGAGAAACATTTCCAGTGAGGTAAATGTGGGATAGTACGGTTTTTAAATAACCCCTTTTCTCAGCTCCTTATTTAGTTAAACTATCTTAATTAGTGTTTTTAATTTATATATCTTTGTTAAGTAGAATGCAACAAAAAAATGGATATTAATTAGACCGATGAAATCGGTCTGAAAAAATAAACACTAGTAATATTAAAATCACTAGTGCCATTAAATTATGCCGGATTTAACGAGATAATAGACTTAAATGTTTTAGGCAGAGATTTGCCTTTTTTTCCTCGTCCACTAACATAATCCGTCCATTTTCCTACCGTAAATCGTTCCTGTTTTTCCAGTCCATTAATCTGTATTGCTTCATCTCTTTTCAAGGTTGTGATTGAGGTAATGCAGTCATTTTCAGCCAAGCTAATCATTCTATTACCCTTGCCTTTCTTTAGCTCTGGTAGTTCAATCAATTCAAAAATAAGAAGCATCCCATTTTTAGTGCCGATTGCCACAAATTCAGCAAGCGGATCTATAACAACAGGGGAAAGACCATCTCCGTTTTCGCAATTCAAAATAGCCTTTCCTTTTCTTGTTTTTGTTGATAGCTCTATCATTGGACAAATAAAGCCATATCCTTTTTTGGATGCAATAATACAGTCATCAGATTCAGCGACAGGAAACATTTGAACTATAGACGCTCCATCTGGATGATCTATAAATTTACTCACTGGCTCACCATAACTTCTTGCAGATGGTAATTCTTGATTGTTAATTTGATAACTTTTTCCTGTGTTATCAAAAAGAACCGTTTGCTGATTCAATTGTGTCTTAAGCAATGCTAAAAAAGCATCGCCAGAACGATAAGAAAGAGACTCTGGATTAACGTTATGACCCTTTCCTGCTCTAATCCATCCCTGTTCAGATATGATAATTGTAATTGGCTCTGTTGGGACCAGGTCATTTTCATTAATTGCAATAGCAGCACTTCTTTCTTGCAAAGGAGACATTCTATCGTCACCATAGTTTTTAGATACATCAATAAGTTCTTTCTTTATAAGTGCATTCATTTTTTTGTCAGAAGATAGAATAATGTTAATTTTATTTAATTCTTCTGTTAACTCTGCGTTTTCTTTATTAAGCTGAACTTCCTCTATTTTTGCTAGATTCCGTAATTTTGTATCTAAGATATAATCTGCTTGTATTTCAGATAGATTAAACTTAAGCATTAAAACATCTTTAGGCTTATCGTCTTCTCTAATAATCCGAATTACTTCATCTATGTTCAGATATGCAATTAACAAACCTTCTATCAAATGTAATCTTTGATTAATCTTTTCAAGTCTATTAATTAATCGTCTGCGAATTGTCTCTCTTCTGAAAACAAGCCATTCAGTTAATATTTCAGAAAGACTTTTGACCTGTGGAAGACCATTAAGACCGATCATATTCATATTAACTTTAATATTGCACTCAAAATCAGTTATGGTAAACAAATGACTCATTATTTGCTCATGGGTTAATTGAGTACCTTTTTTTATCTTAAGAACGATCCTGGTTGGGTTTTCAAAATCAGATTCATCTCTGATATCATCAATCATGGGTAGTTTCTTTTTCTGAATTAACTCCCCCATCTTTTCAATTTGTTTTTCACCAGAAACCTTAAATGGAAGAGATGTAATAACAATATTATGAGATTCGCTATGATAGCCAGATCTCATTTTTACACTTCCTCTTCCACTTTCGTACATGCTTAATAATTCATGTTTTGGAGTAATTATTTCTGCTTTGGTTGGGAAATCAGGACCTTGAATAAATTGCATTAAATCAGATGTGGATGAGGATGGATTATCTATTAGTGCTACAGTTGCATTAACAACTTCATTTATATTATGAGGCGGAATATCTGTAGCCATACCAACAGCAATACCTGTTGCTCCATTTAAAAGAATATTTGGTAACTGTGAAGGCAAAACAACTGGCTCGGTCAGAGTTCCATCAAAATTAGGCTTTCTATCTGTCGTCCCTTGCTTTAACTCACTCAATAAAATATTTGAGTATGGAGTTAATTTTGCCTCAGTGTAACGCATTGCAGCAAAAGACTTGGGATTATCAAGAGAACCCCAGTTTCCTTGTCCGTCAACAAGCGGATATCGGTATGAAAAAGGCTGAGCCATCAACACCATTGCTTCATAGCATGCTGAATCACCATGTGGATGATACTTACCCAGCACATCACCAACCGTTCTGGCTGCCTTCTTATGCTTAGACGAGGGGACCAAGCCTAGCTCTGACATAGCATATGTGATACGACGCTGAACAGGCTTTAATCCATCCCCTACGTGAGGAAGTGCTCGATCTAAAATTACATACATTGCATAGTTTAAATAACTATTTTCAGTAAAATCCATTGCTTCTGTAGGCTGAATGTTTGTTGTTTCTGTCATTTTTCTCTCTTTTTAATTAGATTAATAAGGTTTCACTATTACATTAATTCAACCATGTTTCCCTTGGTTTGCAACCAATCTTTTCTCTGGTCAGAAAGCTTTTTACAAAGCAATAAATCCATTATTGCATTCGTTTGTTCCATGTCAGAAATCTGCAATTGCAACATTCTTCTGGTTGATTTATTCATAACTGTTTCTTTTAATTGCATTGGATTCATTTCACCAAGTCCTTTGAATCGTTGTATATTTACAATTCCTTTTGTTTTTTTCTTTTGAATTTCCTTTAGAATTTTTTCTTTTTCATCTTCATCAAGTGCATAGTAAATTTCTTTTGCAATATCAATTCTATAAAGAGGAGGCATAGCAATATAAATATGACCTTCTTTTATTAAAACCGGAAAGTGTTTAATAAATAAAGCACACAATAAAGTGGCGATATGCAAGCCATCTGAGTCTGCATCAGCAAGAATACATATCTTGCCATACCTTAGTCCATCTAAATTTTCTGAGCCTGGGTCAACACCTATAGCTACAGATATATCATGAATTTCTTGAGATGAAAAAATATCACTTGTTTGTTCTTCCCATGTATTTAATATCTTTCCTCGTAACGGCATTATTGCCTGATATTCTCTTTCTCTTGCCTGCTTTGCAGAACCACCAGCTGAATCCCCCTCCACAAAAAACAACTCTGTGTTTTCAAGATTATCCGAAGCACAATCAGAAAGTTTTCCTGGTAATATCGGTCCAGTTGTCACCTTTTTTCTTATTACAGTTTTTTTCGCATTTAATCTTTTTTGTGCTTTACTTATCACCATTTCAGCTATTGACATTGCTGAATCCAAGTGTTGATTCAAGTATGTTTCAAAGTAATCTTTTAATATGTTTGTAAATTCATTAGTGTATTCTTTTGATGACAATCGTTCTTTAGTTTGCCCAGCAAAACTTGGTTCATGTAATTTTAAGGAGATAAGATAATTACAACGATCAAACACATCGTCTGCTGTTAGATTCATGTTTTTTGTAAGTAAATTCCGTCTTTCACAAAATGATCTAACAGCTGCTGTTATTGCATTTCTAACAGATACGACATGTGTTCCACCCAGTACTGTTGGAATAAGATTGACATAGCTTTCCATTATTACAGATGGCTCATCAGGGGTCCAAGAAATAGCAACTTCTGCTTTACAAGTAGGCTGGTCAATTTTTGTTGTAAAAGATTCATTAACAGGAATGGTATTTGATTCTGAAAGCGCTGTATTAAAATATTCAGAAAAACCATTGTTATAATACCAAGACTCACTTTTGTCTTCTGCTTCGTTATAAAAATCAACTTTTAGCCCCGGGCAAAGAACAGCTTTCGTTTTTAATAGCTGCATTAATCTACTTACTGAAAATTTAGCTGAGTCAAAGTATTTTGCATTTGGTTTAAATCTAACTCTTGTTCCTGTTTCCTTGCTTGGAAATGACTTATTCGTTAAATCTTCTTTTTTATCGCCGTTTTCAAAGGCAATATGGTATTCTTTATTATTTCTATAAACCCATACATCTAACCGATCTGTTAATGCATTGACAACCGATATACCTACACCATGTAGACCACCAGAAAACGCGTAATTATTATTATTAAATTTTCCACCAGAATGCAATTTAGTTAAAATCAATTCAACGCCTGATATTTTTTCTATCGGATGTAAGTCAACAGGCATTCCTCGGCCATTATCGGTTATTTCAACACTATTATCGGAAAACAATGTGACTTTTATATTTGATGCATAACCGGATAGCGCTTCATCTACGCTATTATCAATGACTTCCTGTGCCAAGTGATTTGGACGACTTGTATCGGTATACATCCCGGGGCGTTTTTTTACCGGATCTAGCCCATTAAGTACTTCTATCGCTGATGAATCATATGTACTCATAATTTTATAGTCTCCTTTAGTTATCATGGGATTGATAACTTTGAATGCCATTGCAATCGAAGCCTTTCTTCCCTTTAAACCTCATTCTAATTAAACATCAATCCATTGCATACTGTAAAATTTAATATTATATGCAAACAAGATCACCTTTTCTCATTGTTTTATGCAATAAATGCAACAATTATTTTAAACTGTAAAAAAAGATTTGTCAAATCGGCGTGAATTAATTATAATTATAATAATAATGATCGATTCTGTTTTTGATTTTTAACAAAGATGGAAATTTTACAAACATATATAAATTTATTGGTGCATTAAGAGTAAATTAATTCCAAATATAGGATTTTTTTATTTTTCACAACCGTAAAATCAGTGATTTTATCTTCAATTAAATAATAATAATAACTAATATAGAGAGAGTGTGGTTTATGAGTGGTGACATAATTAGCAAAGGGTTTATGGATAAGATGAAGGAGTTTGAAATCAATAGCATTGATCAGCTCTTGCTATACCTTCCAACAAAATATTTGGATTTCAGAAAGCCTGCATCGAACATAATGTCCTGCCTAGATAAGAATGAACGTTCTTATTTGAAATTAAAACTAGTTTCCAATCCTGAAATCAATGAGTTGACATCTCCAGCTCAAATAAAATTGAGATTTACTGATGGGATTACTGTTGCCAATGCAATTGTATTTGGTGGTGCATATATTTGGAAGGAATATAAAGAAGGAAGTTATCTACATATTACCTGTAAAGTTGAATTATACAATGGTAGACCTCAAATTAAATCTCCAGAGATAGTATCAATCAGGGAACAAAACAGGATTGTTCCTGTATACAAAGGCAAAGAAAAAACACTTAGTTCTCAGAAAATTTCTGAAAATATTGCTGTTGCTTTACGCGAATTCTCTGATGCCTCAGCTAAATACATTAGTGACTCACTTGGGGTTTCGGAATCGAAGATTGTTTCCAATGCAGCAAGAGGATTCACTTGTCTTTCTGATGTATTTAAGTCAATTCATCGACCACGCAATATGGATGACATCAATCAAGCAACTAAAGCAGTCCGTCAAATCAATGCATATCAAGCTCTTTTGTTAACATTAAATGCTCAAAAGAAAGCTCCTAATTTGGATTCATGTATTTCTTACGATGTTGACATGATTAAAAGAATGTTAAAAAATCTGCCTTTTGGTTTAACCAGAGATCAAAAAAGAGCTGTATGGGATATAACAAAAGACTTAAATAGTGAAATACCAATGGATCGCCTATTGTCTGGTGATGTTGGCTGTGGAAAAACCATGTCTTATGCGATTCCTGCTGCGTGTGCTCATTTATCTGGAAAAAATGTAGTTATCATGATGCCAAACTTATTGTTAGCCAGCCAGGTAGCAAAAGAGATAAAAGAAAGCTTTCCTGATGTAGCAGTTGAACTAATTATTGGTGGCGGAAAAAGAAAATCAGAGCCAGTAATTGGCAACCCGATTATAGTGGGTACTTCTGCTATTTTATGGTGGATGAAAGACATTAATTACACTCACTCAGTTGATCTGTTAATCATTGATGAACAACAAAAACTCGGAAGCGATCAAAAGAAAGAAATTGTAAGGCCTCATACAAATATTCTAGAGGCAACAGCAACAGCCATACCTCGAACATCTGCATTAGTTAAATACGGAACAAAAACCGTTTCATACATTGAAGAGTGTCCTGTTAAAAAGACAATTGTAACAAAAATTACTGGTTCAGATGAAAAACCAGATGTTTATCAGGATTTAATCAACATAGTAAAAAAAGGATATCAAATAGCTGTTTTATATCCGATAAGAAAAAAAGAGTTTTCTCATTATAAGATAGCATTTTCACCTTCTCACAATAAATCATCTGAAATTAATGATTTTTTATTAGAAAAGGGTGCTACTAATATTATTTGTTCAAATAAAGACACAGAAGAAAATGAATTGGAATCAAAAGAAACAAGCGTTGTTCCTTTTGATCTATTTGCACCAGAAACATCCGTCTTGCAATTCAAGGCAAATGGACCTTCTATTAAACGCATAAAGGAGCTTTTTTCAGATAAAACATATAATAATATTGAAATAATTGAAATACCAGATCCAGAAGAAGAAGAAGTATGCAAGCGAAATGTGGAGAATGCGGCAAAACATTGGGAAAAAATATATCCTGGTCGAGTAGTAATGATCCATGGTGGATTAAGTACAAAAGAGAAGCTTTTGGCGATTGAAAAAGCTAAAACCAAAGACTGTAGTGTTATAATCACATCATCAGTAATAGAAATCGGCTTAACCATGCCTGATTTACGCGGCTTACTTGTAGTTGATGCTGACAAATACGGCGCATCAACATTGCATCAATTTAGAGGAAGACTAGCAAGAAAGGGTGGGGAAGGTGTTTTTTACATGGGGGTTAACTGTAAAACATTAGATTTAAATGAAAAATCGCTAAATAGACTTAATTTATTAGTCAAATATAGTAAGGGCTTTCAAATTGCAGAAGACGACATGAGGCAACGAGGATTTGGAGACCTATCTGTTAATGGTGTAAAGCAGGCTGGTTTTGTAAATGGCATCTTTCCTGGTTTAAAAATGACACCTCAGGATATAGAAATGCTATTAAGTTCAAATGATTACGCTGAAAGCAAGCAGGAGGCTCAAAAACAGATTTAAAATCCAAAAGTGGTTCTTGTGCTATTGAGCCACTCAATTGTTTATTTATCAATATATTATAATAAAGTCAAATGTTTTTTAATAAAACAATAAAAAAATCACAAAAAGTCAGTATAAAATCTTGCTATATATTTATATTTAACTATACTTTATATCAAATGGATTGTTTGATGTTTGATTATAGGTGACTATCATGACTAAAGAAGACTTAAGAGGCCGTCCAGCGCTAAGCCCGCTTGAAAAAGCAAAAAGATTAGCGATAAAATCAGTTAAGCTTTGTAATGAAGTTGAAAATGAATACAACTCTATGATTTCTCTTAGCGATGAAGAGCGAAAAACAGCTCATGGAAAGCAAGTATTGAATGTCGCCGAGTCTCGTATGGATATGGCACATAAGTTGCTTCTTATTTTAAATAAGATTGATGCTGTTTCCGCAAGCACCAGGGAGTCATCTGTTTTAATGAGCTTAAGAGAGCAAAGACAGATACTTAACGAGCAAATCTATCAGCTGCCTCCTTTATCATGCACTTATAACGAATGGGAAGCTCTTTCAAGTGAAGAGAAGAAGATGGAGCTTGGTCGCCCAAGAATGCCTCTTGAAGTGAACTTAATTCGTGCTAGAATTAATGCTGATAATGCAATTTATGCTCTCAATAAGCTTGAAAAAGAAGCTGGGCTGGAGATTACTAATGTGAAAACATTAGTTAAAAATGAAAGCACAACAGAGTCCTCTATAAATACAGATGAAACAGCTGGTAAAGAGCCAGGCAGACCAAGACTGGATAGATTGGGTCTTTTAGATAAAGAATTAAAGATTATTAAATCAAAAATTGAATATATAAAAAGCGGACAGGCTGCGATTGATCAAGAGATCAAGCTACAAAATGTAAAAAAATCATCATCAGGCAAGCCACTTGGTCGTCCATTTGAAAGTCTGGATGATAAATTAAATGGTTTCCTTGAGGAAGAGAGAAATATAGTAAGACAAATTTCTATTTTCACATCAAAATTAACTAATGAAGATAAAATCAATCGTCAATTAAAATTAGTAAGAGATGAGTTAAAGGAACATAAGTCATTAATGTTAAAACAAGACTTGAACCCACTTGTTCCTGGTAACACCAAGATGCATGCTCAATTAAAAGCACTTGAAACAAAAATAGATCAACTGATTGAAATTAGAGATGGCAAAAAACCGGCAAAATCTTATTATGCAAGAAGAAAAGAAAAGAAAGCACAGGAAACACAAGGTGTGTCTATACAGGACAGATCTACAATTAGTAATCAACAAGAATCACTAGTTGTTCCTGCTGTGGTGACTAAGGCATTAGAACCATCTGTGGCACCAATTGTAAACACAGTAAGGCACGAACCGCTAACTACTACTGTTGTTAGCAAAGAAAACAATCAGTTGTCAAGCCTTGAAGAGTTGAAACGCATTAAGGCAGAAAGTCTGAAAAAAATGAAAGAAGAACTCGATGTGAGAAATGCTCAAAAACAAGCAGAGTTTGATGCTGCTAGGCAGAATGAACAAGAGCTTAATGAGATGATTTCACTAATGGGATATTCTCCAAATGACATCGAGCAAAAAAAGGTAGGATAATTTGATATGGCGGCTTTTTAGCCGCCTTTAATTTAATGTATCTTTTGTAGTTAATGACCATCGGTATATATTATTAATTCTACTTACATCAAGCCCTATCGATGACATGGCTGATTGATTATCTCTCATAATTTTATAAGCAATTTGTCTTAACTCATTATCACCAGGAACCCTTAATAGATAGTCTGCTGATACATAGTACATAACCAACTTACTCTGAGTTGAGCATGATTTACAGATTGCTGCGAAATCTCTTAAAAGCATACCCGTAATGGACAGTGGTCCATTCTTTTTTGATTCACAAATTAATTCAGTACCCACAACAGTGTCGCATTTTTTTAGCACTGTCTCATTCAATGAATAGAGTTCACTCATTCTGGCTAATCCAATATAATGAGCCACTCTATACCAATGCTTTGATTCATCATCCAGTAATAAGCTTAATTTGCTATATCCTGTTCTTAACCATAATGCATTAGTGTTATTTACATAAAGAGGAAGAACCTCTCCTCCGCTCAGAAGTAATCCATTTTTTTCCTTTTCTTTAGACATAAGATCAATGGCGATCAATGAAAAACCTGGATCTATCATCTCTAATCGAGGGATGTTATTAGTAGATAACGATGGGGTTTGGCTAACTGATGCACAGTTATATATAGTGCTCGAATCGATAATACAAGGCTTGAATTCAAAACTTTCACCAAAAACAAGCTGTGTTCTTTTGCTGAACCAATCGTACCACTGTTGTCCAGAGCCGCTGTACACACCTAGATTATCATAAAACCAACGATTATTTATTGAATACGACCAATCCTTTAGTTTTACTAAATCATCCAGGAATTCTTTTTTATTTTGCTTTGAAAAACCATCGATTAATAAACCAGCATGTGAGTACTGGCTTATTAATAGAATTAATATCATAAACAATAATTTCAATCGTGATTTTTCCTTATCGGGCGATATGAAAAAGACAAATCAAAGTGTCGCCAGTATGCCATTGAAAACATTGAAAAAGCTGGTAATTTGTTTTTCATATTAATCAATACTCCTGCACTGAAATACAGCAATAGAATTCCAGAAAACACAGACGTTAATGCCACCCATACTGGTACATTAATGATATATCCTTTTGCCAGAACGCCCAGTATAGGCTTAAGAATGGATTGAATTGGCATTCCGTTTGCCAATGCAAATCCAGTGTTTTCAATAACCTGATTTGTCAAGGCATTAATAGTTAATCCAAAAAAAAGCAGACTTAAACCAATCAAAAATGTAATAATCAAACAAAAATACGGCCAAATTTTTTGTTTATTTTGAATATTCATGGTAATTGCTGTTTTCTTGGTTTTTCTCAATTTTTCTCTCAACTTGTTCATTTATTATCTCTTTGGTAACAAATCCTGCTTTCTCTGCTGGGGTCAATGGCGATCTAGTCATATTTGTTTTAGCTATTTCACTAAGAGAGCCAAGTGCACTTGAAATACAATTAACACCTTTTGGACCCCATGCATTTTTATCAATAAGTCCATTTGAAAAACTCATTACCTCATCGTGGGCCAATTGAAGTACTTTAACATCATGATTTTTATAATCTTGCAATGCGTCCAAAATTACACTGGAGTCATTTAAGTCGCCTATTTTTTCTTTAATGCTATTCATTGCTTGTTCAGCGATGTCATTAATTGGAATATTATTTAAATCTCTCTTTTGTTCAATTCGATTTGCAAACTCATTGACGCCAATTCGCTGGGTTTCCGCCATATAAGCTTTAAGAACATCGCCCTTCTCCAGCATTTGATCTCTGAATTTTAATAAATCGTCATTCATTCCCTTAAGATTATGTCCAATTGCATCGGTATTGGAAGGGGCGTTATCGCCAAATTCTTTTTTTCCAAAAAGCATGCTTAAGATTTTCTTTATTAAATCTAATAATTTTTTAAATGACTCTGAAATGCCTTTTGATATATTATTATTATCCATATTATTCCATGCACGATTGTTGTTTTTTAAATTATACTATGTTCTTTTAAATATTCAATTAATTATTTATAAAATAATTAATTTGTGTTTTTCACAATATATCGTGATATACTAAGTATAAAATAATAACAAAAGGAGACTTTATGCAGCGTTCTTATTCAGAACGATTTTCACATCATTATCAACCAATAGTTGGAATAAATGATGGTAAAATAAGTCATTATGAGGTTTTATTGAGAGCTCATCCGGATTCCAAAGAGCTTAATTCATCTGTTTTTCAATATATAGAATCGATAGAAAAAACAGGTGAAATAGCAGAATTAGATAAATGGAATATAGCTGTATTATCAAAACAGGTTGATAGAAAATTCCATGCATTTGGACATCCTTGTTCAGTTAATTTATCAGCGACAACGGTTCAACAGCCTGGTTTTTGTGATTACATAAAAAACATATTATCTCAAATGACCAATCCACATTTGCTTCATTTTGAAATAACTGAATCCCAGCCAATTCGAGATTTTAAATTAATTAATAATTTCACCGAAATAATCCATCATTTCGGCTCAGAAGTCGCCATAGATGATTTTGGAGCTGGTTATGCGGAATTTAGTTACTTAGATAAAATTAATGCAGATATTGTTAAAATTGATGGAGCTTATATAAGAGACATACTTAGAAATAAAGAATCAAAAGACTTTGTTATCAAAACAGTTTTAGCTGCAAAGGAAAAAAACATAAAAGTTATTGCTGAATATATTGAAGATGCATCCATTCAGGATGTGTTAAAAAAACTTGGTGTTAATTTAGGGCAAGGATATTTATACTCAAAAGCAATGCCAACCCCTCCAAGTCAGCAAATAATTTCAACTAATATAAATGAATCTATCCATTCTGTTGAGATTGAAAATCAATTGGAAAAAGATAGTTCCGTAAAAATAAATTCACTCTTGAAGATATAAAAATCCCCTTTGATATTTATTCAAAGGGGACTGGTTTATTGTTTTTCTTTCTGCTTTACTTTTGGTTTTTGTTGAGCACTTGCTTTACTTGATGAGCCATTCGATTTTGTTGCACTTCCTTTCGATTTCCAATCTTTCGTTTGTTCTTCAATAAAGGAGCTACATATTAAACCAGATGTAAGCACACCATCTGGCGCTGAAATTCCAGGTGGTAATTTTGCTATTAATTTCTTAGCAAATTCAATTTGTCCCGCACTTGGGGCGGCAAATTTTTTGCTTTTTTCAATAAAATCACTACAAGCTTTTCTGTCTGTTAAAACATTCTCTGGAACAAGCGTTCCAGCAGGAAGACTACTGATTAAGCTTTGAACAAATTTTACTTGTCCCTCTGATGGCGTTGTATCTAATGGACCATCTCCTCGTTTTGTCATATGTGTTTCTAAGAATAACTTTGCTTTTGCAGGATCAGATAGCGCACCAGTTGGAATGCTTATTTTTTTCTTCTCTGCAATAAGTTTAATTGCATCTTTCATCTTTTGGCTAACAATTTTCGGCGTGGCTTGAATTTTAGCCCCTAAATTTCCGTTGTATGCGGACATTAATTCTCTTATTAATTTTTCTAGCTGATCTATTTGTTTTCCTACAAAATCATCTCTCATTCGAATAGCAATAGAGTCGTCTTTTTGTTCGCACATTTTAACCAGATAGTCTTCCCATAATGCAGTTGTTTCTGGTGAAGACATCCATTTTGGCACGACATTTACTAAATCTCGTCCTTTTTTAGTGGAATAAAAAACGCTTTTTTTAATTTCAATGTACTCACGAGCGATAAGTGTTTCTATAATTGTCTTTCTTGTTGCAGGAGTGCCAATCCCTTCTGAATCCTTAAGTCTTTTTCTTAGTTGAGGATCTTTGACTTCTTTTCCGACATTTTCCAGTGCCTTTGGGTAAGTTATTTCAGTGTATCTAACTGGCGGTTTGGTTTGCGCAGCTCTAGTTTCGATATTATTTAAGGTAACTAATTCACCTGTTTTTACTGATGGAAAAGTACTATCTTTTTCTGCATTTTCTGAAAACGCAGTTCTCCATCCTGGCTCTGTAATTCTTTCGCCTTTTGCTTTAAATATTGAATCACTGTAACCAAGCAAATCTTTTACTGGAACAGTAAAAACAACATCTTGTGTCGCATATTCAGCAGCAGGATATAGTGCTTGTATAAATTGTTTGACAACAATCAAATAGGCAGCCTGCATATGTTCTGACTTGTGTTTTATTTTCCCATCATTATCTTTTTTGGCTGGAGCCAGGCCGCTAAATTCAGATGGAGTCATTACTTGATGTGTTGGAACGATGCCATGATGCTCTAATTGTTTATTTGTAAAGACTGATGGAGTGAATTTAGTGTATTTTGCATGCGTGCCATTGTGAATATCCATTGCAATTCGTGCTTGAGATTGCGTTTCTGGTAGTTTCAATAAGCTACTTAATAACCCGTTTCGTTCACTTGGTTCATAAAAATTAATAGGCAAATCAGATTTTGATGTACGAGCATATGAAGTCCATCCTTGTTCATACAAGTCTTCAAGTATTGTTTGTGCAAGATTCGCTGATATTTTACACTCTTTAGCTATCGCTGCCTGAGCATCAATTAAAGAGAATGTTTTTGGTGGATTTTCCTTTCTAAATCCTTCTTTATAGCTAAATACCTTTGCATTATTTTTCGCAGCCATTAATCTGCTTTTAAAAGAATCCACTATCGTTTTATCAGTAAATAATGGTGTATCAAGCGGATCTGGTTCGCCATCTTTGCCCACTATTTTGGATGGCTCCCACGTCACTCCCGTTGGTTGCTGCTCGATAATTTCGGCCGTTACCAACGGCGAATACGCTGCTTCAAGAGAATTGGAAGATCCTATGGCTGAAAACAATCCTGATATTTTAAAATGATCTTTCGATATAAAGTTTTCAATTTCAATATCTCTTCTAACAATTATTGCTAATGCAGGTGTTTGAACACGACCAACAGACATTACTCTGCTTCTGCCACTTCCTTGACCTAAATTTGAGCCAAAAACCGAGTATGATGCGTAATGAGTATATGCTCTTACCAAGAACATATAGGCCCAGTCTGAACGACCTCTTGCCTCAGCTGCTCTATACCAGCTCTTTGTAAATGATGAAGGTCTTAAGTTTGACATGGCTTCTCTTAGGCTTTTTTCATCAAGTCCTGCTGAAAACCACGCTCTACGCACAGGGCCTGTGTAACCAAGATATAATAAAACATACCATCCAATTGCTTCACCCTCTCTATCTGAGTCGGTTGCAATTATGAATTCGCTAACGCCTTCTTTCATGTGATATTTTATATTATCAAGATATGCTTTTGGCTGTGCGGCAGGTGGTGCACCTTTGATGTCATCACCAATTTTTATTGGAAATAATTGTGGAATTGGTAATAGTTTAGATGGATCATCCCATGGCAATCCTTCTACAACCTCATCTGGATTTTTTAAAGTCACAAGATGACCCCTGGCCCACACCACTTTGATTGAATCTCCTTCGAATTTACCTTCAAAGCAACCTTTTCCTTGTCTCCAACCCATTGTTTTTGCTAGTTTTTCAGCCTGATCTTTCTTTTCTGTTAATAAGATTTTCATTTGATTTTTGCGAGATATCATGTTTGTCAAAACATGATCGGATAGCATTAATTAATAATTACTGCTTTGGGTTATTCCTATTCGCTCTCCTTTTATTATGACCCGATTATATAATCACCATGTTAATCACTTTATTTTAAAATTAGATAATATTAGATTAATTAATTCACATTATCTAAGTAAGAATATTTTCAGTCAAGAATACAGTATTTTGTTTAATATTTTAGCATAAAAATATACTTAACAAATCAATATTGCCCGCCCATATTTAAAATAATAATGCCATAATTAATTAATGTCAATCACTTAAAAGGAGCATTGTTGCACTTAACCAAATAATGTGTAATAATTATATATTGGTTTTTTAAAGCCTGTCCTTCAGACAGAATGTGAGCCATGAGTTACACCATTCTCCTCTCTCTTACGGCGAGAAGTTTCTTTATAGAAACATAAAGTTTTCTAAGATAAATATTTCGATATTTAGGTGTCTTAGAGTGATAGCTAGCCACCCCGACCCAATAACTAGGTGCTTCATCTATCCGTTGCTTTAACAACCACGTCCCTATTGCAATATTAATGCATGGTTTATAGGTTAGTTCTCTTGGGCCAACCCCCGGATATTTGTTTTTTATTGCTTTTAAGTGGATGGTGTTTATTTGCATCACCCCCATATCATAACTGCCGTTTGAGTTTCTTGATAAAGTACCAATCTTTCCTCCTTCTACATCAATAATGGCTTTAATCACAATAGGATTCACACCGTAACGTATAGATGCGTAATTCACACATTTTTGAAGCATTGTATTGGGAACTGCAATTTGCGTTTGAATTTGATGAGGCGAATCAATCATATATATTATTCTTATTCTGTTATTTATTGTAAGGACAAAAGATATTCAATTTAAAGGCATACTACTGTGATTTTAGTTTTGAGTCTAGATTAAATATGTAGTAAAATAAAGAAAGTTGATTTATTTTATGAAAAACTAAAAAATTAAGGACTGCGGTATGTCATTTGGTGACGAAGTAATGATAAGTGATGACGAAAAGGATATGTTTCTTTTTGTCGATGAAGAAGTAGAACAAAAAGGTAGGTCAAATGATGAGTCAGGGTTACCTCCGCCATCCAAAATTAAGAGCAACGAAGAGATTGCAGAGACACTAGGATTATTAAATGGTGAATTAAACCCATCACAGAGAGATGCTGCTGAAACCACTGATGGGCCAGTAATCATTATTGCTGGAGCAGGAACAGGAAAGACAAAAACACTTACACATCGTGTTGCAACAATGTTGGTAAAAGGGATACATGCTGCAAACATAATGGTCGTAACATTTACAAATAAGGCTGCTCAAGAGATAAAAAATCGAATTGAGGAGATGGTTGGTGAAAACGCTCAGTATGTTAGCGCTGGAACATTTCATAGCGTTGTTTTTAGAAAAATGTTAAAAAGATTCCCTGAATCTAGGTATTTACAGTCAATTGGCATTGATATTAATGAATGTGCAATACTTGATCCTGATGAATCAGAGAAGCTCATGAAAGAATCCGCTAGTGAGCTTTCAGAAGAGGATAATGAGCAAATTGCAGACAATAATTGGGATGTTAAATTATTTGATAAAGTCATGAGCACTGCGCGAGCTCAGGGGCATGACATAAATGATTTTATGGCCAGTATTGCCAGGGGGAGTGAAAATGAAGAGCTGCATCGAGTTGTTGCAAATCTATGGCAAATCTACAATAAAAAATGCAGAGATATGCAGGGTGTTGATTTTGATGATATTTTAGTGTTTTGTGATAAAATGCTTCGACAAGAGCCTCATATTGCAGAACAACTAGGTGAAGAATTTAAATACATTATGTTGGATGAATATCAGGATACAAATAGAGTCCAAATGAGCATCATGGATGCGATATCAAGAAAACATAATAATATTTGCGTAGTGGGTGATGAAAAACAAGGAATATATAGTTTTCGTGGTGCTGATATAACAGTTATTTTGTCATTTAAAAATAGATACCCTAATGCAAAACAAATAAACATGTCAAAAAACTATCGTTCATATCCGGAGATAATGCGTTACTCGAATGCTTGTGCTGATGCAATGGAGCAAAGACTCTCTGATGGGCAGTTAGAACCAATGAGGAAATTCGAAGAATCAGAGCAAGAAAGAGCCGCCAAAAAAAGTAATAAAGTTGTAATGGCGGAATTTAAAACCGCTGAACAAGAAGCTGATAATGTGGCAAAAGCTGTATTTAGGGATTTGCGATTGGGTGTTCAGGGAAAAGAAATTGCTATTCTTTACAGAAATAGAAGTCTTAAAGGGATTATTGAAAAGAAACTAGTGGACATGGATATTCCGTATCGAATGGTTGGTGATGCTAGTTTCTTTCAGAAAAAAGAAGTAAAAGACATGGTTGCATTAGTCCGATTTATTTTTCATCCGTGGGATTCCATGGCTGGGTTTAGGTTTCTTGGTGCAACATCAATGGGTGTATCGGTTAATGCAGCAAAAAAAGCAAGCTCAAATGGATTAAGTGTTCATGAATTTTTAAAAGAAAGTGCAGAAAAGAAACTAAAGCCAAAGAAAAAAGATGAAATAACTGATTTTACGTCTGCTGCCAAAAAAGTAGCTCCCTTTGTTGAGCTAGCTAAAATGCTAAGGGACTCAATTAAGTATGGTGATAATCCCGTCTTTATAAAAGAAGCAATTGCACAGATCTGGGATATTTATATGAAGCCAGGTCTGGAAAAAGTAGCAGCAAGAAGTGAGCAAGATGATGATTTAGATGGACGATTAGATAATATTGGCTATGTCATAGAAAGATTGGAAAAAAGCCTCGTAAAAGGAATGACGATAGATGAAATTATAGAAGATTTATCCATGATGGTTGAGAACAATCCTGATATGGATAAAAGTACAGAAAGCAAAGTACAGATGATGACGCTGCATGCAAGTAAAGGACTTGAGTTTGATAATGTTTATATGATTGGACTTGATAATATAACCATGCCCGGGGAAGATGCTACTTTTGATGACATAGAGGAATCTAGACGATTAAACTATGTTGGTATGACAAGATCCAAGAAAAAATTAACAATGACTTTTGCTGTAGAACGATTTCATTTTGGGCAATTTATTAAAACACTTCCTTCTCCATTCATAACAGAAATTGAATCGAGAATAGGAGCCAAACGATATGTAATGAAGGCTGAGCCACCTAAAGAATCAGCGTATGCAAAAATGAACTAAAAATATTTTTACAAAAAACATCATAAGATGTCATTTTTTCAATAAAAACATAGAGCTATGGTAATTAAAAATACACATATTTTGCTAATATTGTGTATTTTTTATATAAAAATAATTGACTTAGCTTACTAATTAATTGACTTTTTGATGTTTTTTGTCTATTATTTAATGCATAAATAATATCAAGTCATTATAGGAAATTAATCATGACAACACAGTCAATTACCACCCCTAAAGCAATGAGTGAAAAAGAAGCCATTGATACACTACAACAACTCAAAGAAAAAGAACGAACACTGAATGAAAAATTAATTCGAATGAAGGCCGAATCTAGCTCAGTAAGCAAGGAACTAGACGCTCTTAAGGCTGAAGCTCGTGCTGAATTTGGAACAGATAATCTGGAAGAGTTAAGGGCATTATACAGAAAAAACATGGAAGAAAATTCAGCCAGCATTATTCAGTTTTCCAAGGGATTAGAGGATATAGAGTTAATTCTTGGGCATGTTGAATCTCAATTAAAAGAGCTTGATCAACAAGGGGCATGATCATGGACTCAACTAATAAACAACAGTTAATACTGGAACAGCAGAAAAAAATAGATAAATTTTTTGCTTATGCAGATCGTTACGTTCAGGAAAAAGCAGAATTAATTTTAAAAATTCAGGATGCTCAGCTCTATATAGACAATAAAGAACAAGTAATGGATGTTCTTAATGAGTTACACCTCAGAACACAGGCTCGAACAAAAGAACTATATGAACACTTGTTAACGACCTTGCTACAAGAGATCAAGCCAAATGATCCAGAAAACAAGAAAGTTGTTTTGCAAACAGAAATAAAGAGAAACAGAACAGCTCTTGATGTTGGGGTGGCTAATGAACAAGGATATATAAGAAATGCTTATTATGATAAAGGAGGCAGTGTTGAAAACATTATTGCAATGGGGCTTCGCTTTATAGCTGTAAGCAGAACGACAAATAGAAGACTAATCATCATGGATGAAGCTGACTGTGCATTACGCTCAGAATATATTCCTGTATTCGCGAGAATAATGGGACAGCTATCTAGACAAATAGGTATGCAAGTAATATATATCAGTCATCATCCAGCAAGCAGCTTTGAGGGTTATGCAAGAATTATTCACTTTGAGCGACAAAAAGGTAGAATAATTGCAGAGCAAATTTCAGATGCAAAAGAAGAATTTTTTAATGATACTCAAGATAAGTCATCACTTGAGTTCATGGATGGAATTGGAATACGATATATTCGTTTAGTTAATACTAAGCAGCATGAAAACACATTAATTGAATTATCTCCCTATGTTAACATTATTACTGCTGATGTAGATGTCGGTAAGTCAACAGTTGTCCAGGCTATCGAAGCGGTATCACAGAACCTGGGTCGAGAAGGCTTAATTAGAGACAACCAACCTTTTTCATCGGTTGAAATTGGGATAGAAGATGAAATGACTCTTCAGTGGACTTATAGAAGAAAAGGAGCAAAAAAAACTTTATATTCGCTAATAGATAATAAAGGTCAAATAATTCATCAAAGTGATGATGGTTCCGAAGTGCCAGATTGGCTTCATAACTACCTTGGAATGGAGAAAAATCAAGATTTTGATCTACATATTAGCGATCAGCACAATGCTAGTTTTATTTTGGATAAAAGAATTTCTTCTTTTAGAAGAGCTGAATTGCTTTCTCTCGGGAAGAATGCATCATTGGTTCAAAAGATGATTTTGACACATGCTGAAAAAGTTGAAAAAAGCACAAAAATTATTAATGAAAGTAAAAAACGATTAGTTCATGTTAAAAACAAACTTGAAGCATTGCGAGTTATTAATGTTGCTGCTGAAAAAGCAGAAGAATTAAAGACAACTTTGAATTCTATAACAAATAACGAAAAATCTTGTATTTTAATTAAGCGAAAAGTATTAAAGATGAGAAAGTTAATTGCACAAAATGAACTATATTCTCAATTTATTATTAATTTAAGCATTCCATTAACACCTGTTTTGATAACAAACAAAGACATAAAGCTTGCATTAACAAATCTAAATCAATTAACGTTAAAAAAATCAATTTTTGATGCATGCTCTTTTGATATAAAACCATATAATGTAGAGCTAAAGTCAGTATCAAAAATACTTGAAATTGGAAGGAAAATTAATGAATTAGAAAAGAAAAATAGTATTTTATCTTCTTTGTCAAAAACAATTATCCCAACCATTCCAACGGTAGATATCAATCCAAAAATGGGTGGAATAATCAACTCAGTTTCATTATTGTCAAAAAAAGAAACTATATTGGCTGGATTGAACATTACAATTCCTAGTCCACCGGTATACAAAAAAATAGATACCATTCTCTTGTATGGAAAAAAAATATCTACAAAAGAAACCGAATCAATCAGACTTGGGAATGAAATATTGGTATCCAGCAAAGATTTAGCGACGTGTGCTGATGAAAAAACAGGATTGATTGATACAATGGGCGGTATTTGCCCAATTTGCCAGCAAATTATGACTAGTGATCATAAGGAGTTTTCATATGAGTAATGAATTCAATGGTTTTTTGTTTATTGGCTCCGCATCACTATCATTATCAAAACCATCTCGTCGTGTTGAAGATAATTATTTAGATACGATTATTGAAAAATTAAAGTTTTCTTTGAATTTAGCAAAAAGTAAGAATTTAATGCCGATTTTTTTGGGTGGATTAACCCTAAAAACATTTGAGTTAAAAGTTTTAACATCGTTAATCAATATACTGGTTGATCATA
>Ga0183099_1000817_pt1 | contig 20268 bp, 27 predicted proteins | sample Biomet1_FD_127788 | JGI IMG/M metagenome (GOLD analysis project Ga0183099, IMG submission 127788) | Microbial communities from bioreactor (seeded with anoxic lake sediment) at LBNL, California, USA - Biofuel metagenome 1 | ecosystem: Engineered > Bioreactor > Anaerobic > Unclassified ...
AAACAATCCTACGCGGCCATTAAATTTTTAAAATGCCCCGATTGCTTGATTCATGGCGTGAGACTCAAGCTTCTGCGCCAAAGCCGTGGCGTTTTTCCACTGCCAGATGCCGCTGAAAGCGAAGATGTAAGAGAAGACAAAAAACTCATTGAAACACCTTCCTTTTTTATAAAGTAAAAAGCGTCCTATATATTTGTATAAGCCGCCTAAAAAAACCGCTTAGAAACAATCCTACGCGGCCATTAAATTTTTAAAATGCCCCGATTGCTTGATTCATGGCGTGAGACTCAAGCTTCTGCGCCAAAGCCGTAGCAATCTTATTAATATCAGATTCTTCGCGTACACTCATGTTTTGAATGATAATATTAAACCCTTTACCATTCCCCGTGCCGTCAGTTTTGCCGCGTTCGTATTCATTCTTTAAAGATTTATCATGCGGAATAACTCTCGAACCTTGAGGTAAATCAACAATTTCAGCACCAGCATCATGAATCATAGCCGTGCCGCCTTGCCAGTTATCTGTACCTTTTGCAAGCATCGGAATTGATGGTTGATAATGCTGACCACCGACACCCGGAACCCAGTCTGGGATATCTACACTTATATTATTGATACCGCCGATTACATCGTTTATTGCATTTTTTACGCCACCAAGAACGGTGTTTGCAATTGCCGCAATCGTTCCAAAAGTATTACTGAAAATATTTACAACTGCTGTCCAAGCACCTTGCCAATCGCCAGTAAATACACCGACGATAAAATCGATGAAAAAGCCAAAGTTATCAAGTGCGCCGCCAATCATTATATTGATGATTGACCCCAACGTATCAAGTAAATTACCGATAAGATTTATAGCCGTATTAAAAACAGCACAAATAATACTCCATTCAAGGGAAAGCACTGTCCTTGCATAACTCATATACTTGCCTATAGCCGTACTGCTATCGCCAGAAACAGCCATAAACTTATGCCAATATCCGACAATTTTATCAACAACAGCACCAACTTTTTCACCAAGACCTCCGAAGGTTTTTGAAAGATAGGCGCTTACCATATCCCAGTGCGTATAGAGTAAATAAATCAAACCAATGATTACCATAATTGCAATGCCCCATGGATTGAGAAACATCATTTTCATGGCCGTACTAACCATTTCCAAAGTACCAACAATAGACGTTAATCCTTTTGCTAATAAAGGAAGTACACCGCCTGCTGTTGTTATTGCAGATGCAAATTTTGTAACCATGCCAAAGGCCGATCCAAAACCCGTAACGACTTTACCCAACACACCAAGACCAATCGTTCCGATTACGACAAATTGCACAATATCAACAAGCATTTCCTTTTGTGCTGGACTCATCGCATTAAGCGTATTCGCCAAACTCTTTAAAATAACTGTTGTTCTCTTTAATATCGGCGCCATACCTGCACCAAGATCCATTCCTGCATTTTTTAGTTGATTCATGGCAATACGTGTTTTCTGCGCCGGTGTCATCATGGCATCAAAAGCTTCAGCTGTAGCGCCAGAACTATTTTTAATTTTACCTAATGTATTATTAAAATCTCCCATATCAGCAGTTAATTCTTTAAAACCATTTACGGCTTCAACTCTGCCAAACAAATGCGTCAATATTGTACTGTCTCCACCGGATTTTTCTTTTAATTCAGCCATGAAATTTGCATAGCCAACAGCCTTTAAATGGGCTTCGCTAAAATCCATACTAATAGATTGTGCGGCCTTTTGCGTTTGCTTACTTTGCTTTTGGATAGCTGTAATCATGCCCTGTATTTGGGTGATTGCTTCCGGTGTTTTTACGCCCTTTTTGGTAATACTGTCGATACTAGCCAATAGTTCTTCTGTTTGAATTCCGGCCATACTGGCAGAAGTTGCAACGCCACCGATAGAAAGTGCTATTTCATTAAAGGTTGTTTTACCTAAAGACTGTGCCGCAATCATCTGGTCAGATATTCTTCCGACTTCTTCCGTTTTTAAACCGTAAGCATTTAATACCGTAGTTAATCCGTCAATTGCCGTGGTCGAATCCGCGAAACCTGCTATGCTTGCCTTTGTTGCTGCCATCATAAATTCGGTAGCGTGCGCGCTATCCACATTAGCAGATAAAGCTTGGTATTCGGCCGCTGATAAATCCAGTACGCTGCGCCCTGTTTCATCAGATATCATACGAAGACCATCAGACAACCCCTGCAAACTAACCACATTTCTGTCAATTGCCGTGGAAACTTTAGCCATACCATCTTCATACTCAGCGTGATACTTTATACCTTCTGTGGCTGCCGCCGCCAATCCAGCAGATAACATAGCTAATTTTTTAGCAGCATTATTTATACTTTTGCCCATGCCTTGGACGGATTTACTGACACGCTGATTGATTTTTTCAGCTTCTTGCATATCCTTGGCATAGGATTTCATCGCTGTTCCTGCACCTTTTGTAGCATTTGTGGCAGCTTTCATGGTAGACTCATTCGATTTAATTGCAGAATCAACTGCCCTTAAGGTAGGCGTAAATTGATCTACCAGCCGCATCGTTGCATCAATTACTTTTGCCATTAACTTTCACCGTCTCCCTGCGGCCGGTTTTCTCTACTCCGCTGCTCTAGTTCATAACGAATAAGACTATATAAAACCTGTTTTTCACCAACCGGTAGCCAGTATGTTTCTGACGGCAATTTTCCGTGAAAGCGCCAAGCATAATACATTAACTGGCTTTCCCAATCGGTTTCGATCAGTTTTTTATTTCTTCGTCCGCTTCATCTTTATCAGTTTCATAGCCAGAAAGTTCCTGTATTTCGGCGTAAATATCAGCAATTTCACCAGCCAAAAACAATTTACCGACAAGTTCTTTCGGTGTTACTGCGCCAAAGTGTTTTAATAATTCCGGATTTTTAAGCGAAGGTTCTTTGATGCCATCAATCAAAGTTAAGGTCTGCATATCATAAACCTTGATATCTTTAAAACCGCCTTTATTACTAAAATCAACACCGTTTTTCTGTATTTCGGCATAACGCTGCGCTGGAATGGCCGATAATTCTAAATCAAACTTAGTTTTTAATACATCAGAAAGCCGTTTCACTTCATGTTTTTTTGTAGGTAATTCCGTTAATTTTCTAGCATCAACCTGTAAAAGTTTATCAATTAATGACATATTCAATCATTCCTTTTTCTTGTTTTAAAAATCAGTCTACTGCGTAGATTTTTTATTCGTTTGCGCTATCTAAAATATCAAAATCGGTAAAGGTAAAATTATAACTTTCGTCGCCGATTTTCTTGGCGCTCCAGTCTGCAAGTGTTAAGCTATCAAAAGTTGCATCCTTAATGACAACACGTTCAGTGCCAATTGAATCTGGATCTGACAATTTACTAATAATTGTACATACCGTCTGTTTACCAGCCTTAATATTATCAGACATTTTTGTAACCATATACGATGAAACATGGTTCATTTTCAAGCTGCCTTTACCTTCCCATCCAACAATTTTAAACTGATCGGCCATTTCTTTTACAATATTTACAGCCTGTTTTTTGAGCGTAATTTGTGATTTAAATTCTGTAATTTGTGCCATATAGTCACCGTCAATCCAGACTTCACCATTTGTGCCCGACATTACCTGCTGTGCTTTCATGCCATTCATATATATTCAACAAACCTTTCGTTTTTACAAAATAAAAAAGGCTACCGATAAAGGCAGCCTCCACTCATATTTTTATACCCAATTTAATATCTTCAATCGCATCCAACATTGAAATCGTTGCTGATAAAAACACCTTATCCTGCGTGTTAAATTCTTTAAGCTCCTGTGTTTTCATAGCCGCAATTTCTGCTTTCGTTTTCTTACCGTTCGATAAAATCCATGCAGCGGTATTGTCCAAATCAAGGTAACAATCATTCTGATTCTTTTCAAGCAATCCATCAATTTCAAGCTGCATAAAATAGCCTTGAATAGCGGAAATAAGCAAGCATTTATTATCATAGCTGTTTGCATATTTACCGATATATGATTCATTTGCTGTATCCTTGATATCATCATGGATCATATCCATTAAATCAATCAGCTTGATTTTCTTGAACTGGTCGCCTTTTCCTTGAATTGTCGTAATAAAGCTGTTTACGCCGCGTGCAATCTTAAATTTACTGCCATCAAACATGATGAATAATTCACCATTGCCGATTTTGCTGTCCATTTGATCTTTTGTATATTTATCACAATCAATGACTTCGGGCAAAGGTGCGAAAGTACAGGAAATTGTCATAGGTGTGCCGCAAATAATACCGGCAATCCGACTGCAATACTCTGCTGTTGTATAAGTCTTTGCTTTCGTTACAACTTTTGTGTTCGTGAAGTTTACGACACCTTCGAAGTCTGCAGGACAATTCGGTAGAACGGCTTTGACCATTTTATCTTTAACCGTGCGCATACCTTTGATCCATGTTGCAATTGTTGTCACTTCTGCATCTTTAATTTCTGGAATAACCAGATAATCAAAGCGCGCATGTTCAAGTTCCACCAGAACGTCATCATAATTTTTAGCTGCAACATCCTGCACATAAACAAGAATATGCTTTGGTGCTGTCTGATACCCCATAAGCGAAAGTTCAATTTGTTCTTTATTGGCATCGGTCAAGCCGTCCGGAATATCCGTAGTTGTATAAACCGTGTACGGCGCCCCTGTAAATAATGCCGCATTCCCTGCAACGCCATCAGCTGCCGCCACTTTTATTTCTTTTAGTACCAATGCGATAATACCGCGCTGACTGCGTTCAATGGCCGTTATACCTGTAGACGTAAACGCAATCGTAATGCTAGGCAATCCAAGTTTTGCCATGTATAATCATCCTTTCAAATTCCCATAAAAAAACGACCTCCTGTAATCGCGTATAAGCGACTTTTAGAGGTCGATCCATATAGTTATATGTCTTAATTTTTGTTGATATAATCCATATTCAAATTTTGCATCAAATCATAACCAAAGTTGCCGTCGTAGCCAGTGCTGTCAAAATAATCTATGTTTATTGTCAGCTGCAGGACATCTTGATTTTCACCGATTCGTTCAGCGGAAATAGATTTGATTTGCAAAAATCTGTCTGCGACTTTAAAACAAATACCGAATAATTCATTTATCGTGTCTTCACAATCCAAGAAAGAAAGCTGTTTATTCGCTTTGGAATCCGCAAAATAGGTTAAAATAATGCTTAAGATGTTACTGTTGATGTTCTTAGTTTCGGTATTTCTGCTTTTGATAATCTTCACGAAAAAGCACGGCTGTTTGAACCCTTCGACAATTTCGTCTGTATAATAATTTGTGGCTGCTGCCGGGTATTTCATCTTAAGCAAAGTAATTACCGCTTTTAAAATATCAGTTTGCTTTAGCACTTAATCACCTAATTTCTTGCTGATTTCATCGTACAATTTTTCGATTTCTGCCGGAACAACTTCCGCTTCAACTTCCTGTGCTGTGGCTTCTAAAAAGTGTTTGCCCTGTACAAAGCCCGTAACTCTACCGCCCGGTGTTTTTTGCACATGTCCACGATCGACCAGATGAAAATGCGGCGAAGTTGACCATATATCCATAGATAATTCTTCGCCGCTATAACCCTTTACCTCAGATTTCCAAGACTTGTTAAGTTTTTTCTTGGAATCATTGCCGCTGTCTGGACTCTTCTGCTTTACGATTTTCTTAAACTTATTACCGATTTTTTTTAAATGCTTTTCAGCTGTCGCCGGAAATTGATTTGCTACATCAGCTATTTGCTGCTTAAACTCTTCCATATTCGCAAAGTCAAAACCGTTATCCATTTGCCGCACCTCTTGTTTTTAAAACACAATATAGTTCCAGCGTTGCATGCGCCATATATGGATCTGTTACGGTCTGTATTTGATACTGCTGTTTCTGATATTTAATAAACATAGAAGCATCTACATTTTTTCTGTAGCGAATCGTAATTTTAAAAGAATCTGCATCCTTTATACGTTGGGCTTCATAATATTCACGGCCGCGTGTCGGTTCAATACGCGCCCAAGTTTTAAAAAGTTCAACAAGAATTTGTTCCATAGCACCGACTTCGTTTTCGACTTCTTGATAAGCAAGAACAGAAACTTTACGATCTAAAGTACCAGCATTCATGGCGTCACCACCACCGGATAATCAATACACAAGGAAATATGATTGATTAAAGCGCTGACGCTATGCGGATATTCGGATAACAGCCCCGGTTTCGCCGGATTTAGCTGCCGATTGTCGTACCAATGACTAACCAACAAGCAAATACAAACATCCCATAATTTATCTGAGTTATATTGCTTACCAGTTTGCTTTGTAATATATTCCTGCGCCGCATCTGATAAAGACCGAATTAAAATATCATCATCCGTTAAATCTTCATCAATTCGCAAATAATTTTTTATTGTTATTAAATCCATTTTCATCACTCCCTATAAGGGATGGGCGGTCTTTATGGCCGCCTTTTACTTATTTAATTACTGCCGGTTTACGAAGAACAACCAAACTATTTGCATCGACAACTTTACCGTCGGCAAGCATAATTGCTTTACGAACAATATCGTCTGTTTCATAATCTTCGTACTGGCGAAGGCTTACGTTAAAAGCAGTATTAAGAACGTAGTCATCCATTTTAAAGATGAATGCAAAGGTCTCCCCTGCTGCTGCCGTATCGTAGTTCGGCAGATAATCGCAGATAATAACGCGACGACCAAGCAAAGATTTATCCTGTGCACCATTGATGCCGTAGTTGATTCTTGCGATTGGCTGCTTGCTACTGTCTACCATGCCGACATAAGCCATAAACGTTTTTTTAGTCATAACATAAACCCCACCAGTCTCATATGCTGCTGGGACTGCTGCTTCTGCGGCAACCATTGTCGGATAGTCAATTGCACTTACATCAATTGTCTGTCCAGTCGGTACTGCTGCAGCTAAAATACCTGTTGGTTTACCGGAACCGTCACCGCTGATAATAGCCTGTTCCAAAGCAATGGTCATAGCATCGGCAATGTTCTGGACAATAGCAGCCTCAAAAGCACTGAGCGCCATATTGTCCAAATTAAAGCTTACGGCAACTGCACAACGAAGTTTATTAGCGGCAAACGTAATATTACCGACTGCTTTCTTCTGTTTATCGCTGCCAGCGCCATCCGCTACCCAAGTGGCTACTGGTTTTACTGTGCTTGTCGGGATAGATACGCCAGTCTTATAAGCGGTCTTTGTAACCAGCGGTAAAATCATGCCTTGAGAAGTAAGTTTTTCGATAATCTTATTTAATGTCGTTGTCGGGATAACTGCACCGGCATCGCTGGTAAGAGTCGTAGCACGATATTCTGGTGACATAACGCCAGTTTTTACATAATCAAAAAATGCATTTCTATATTCGATAGAGTCAAATTTATCTAAGTTCATGTTTCTTTTCTCCTGTTCTGGTTTCACAATTTCGTGAGTTTCTACTTCGCCAACGTTGATTTTATTAGCAATTTCCTGCTTTTTGCGAAGTTCAATTTCTTCTGCTTCAAGATTCTCAAGTTCGGTCTGTACTGCAGCCAGGTCAATTTCTTTTCCGTCTTTAAGCGCGGAACGAATTTCAATCTTTCTGTCATTAATTTCTTTCAAACGTTTATCCATTTTGTTTACACCTCATAATTTTTAATTTATTGTTGCTTTGCCAGCTATCCAGCTTCTTTGGTTCAACCATCCGGCTAAAAAAGGCAAAATAAAAAAGCCACTAAAAAGTGACTTCGTAGAATTGCGTATAAGCGTCGATTTTAAATTTTCAATATAAATGTATAGGTTTAAAATGTCATTAAAATAAGACGTTTTCGTTGTTCTTGATCTTTCAAACATTTTTCCATTTCGGCCTGTGCCTTGAAGTAATCCCTTGCTGATATACCTGATCCATCTGCAATATCAATACTTGTGCCATCATAAGCCGGTGTATCAACCGCACTGACATCCCACACTTTAGCAATTTTGAGAATCCGTCGTGTCCGCATCTGTGCATCGTAGGAATCTTGTGCCACGGTAAAGCCAAAACTCATTTTATCAATATCGCCGCGCTGGATTAAACCATACAAATCATTCCCTGCCTGTACTGGTGCAAGATTTGCTTGAATGAATAAACCTTTGTTATCAAGCGTCAACGCTAACGTCTTGTTTCTGGTACGTGCCAAGACAAGAAAATTATCTGAATGATTGTATTTAAACGGCACGTCACTCATATCGCAACCGATAAAAGCATCTTTATCAATAATTTCAAAATATTGTACTCCATCGATTTCACAAATAACGGTCGGCTGCTCTACTACTGCGGCATATCCAGATACGATAAGTTGATTTTCTTCGCTTTCTTCTGCGGCTAAAATAGCAGAACGATATTCTTTATTTTGCTTGTTCATCTTCTTTCTCACCTCCCGGATCTTCGCCAAGCTGGTATTTGTCTTGTTTATCAGCGTTAACAAAATTTAGGCTAACCTGTCGTTTGTCTCCATCGTCCACAGCGCCAAAGCCAAAAATCTCTCTGGATTCGTTTATCGTAATAATCCCCTGTGGTAACAGTGCTTGTATAATAGCGACTTTACTTTGCGTACTGGCATAATCCAAACGATTTGTTGTAAATTTAACTTCGTTTCCATAGCCTTTTTCGCGCTCCGTAAATAATTTTGCTGTAAATTCCTGCGATAACTGGATTGCTAATGGTTCAATAACGCTCTGATAAAATGCCGTCCATTCGGTTTCCGTGTATGTTGATTTAATAATTGATTCAGACAAGCCAAAATATCGGTAAATATCATCCCGTGCAAAACCCATTTGTGTATGATCTGCTGTTTGGATATCACTTGTAAGTTGATGGTATTCATACTTTTTATCGAGTACGGCCACACCTGTTCCGTTGGCTGTCGACAAAAATTTATTACTAAAATCTGCGCTTGTGGCATCGATTTCTTCTGGCCGAACATTACCGTTTACGCTAACCCATCCGCGTAGTTTCGTGCTGTTCTTTACAAGATTTTCTAAGCCTTGCTTTACTGAATTCAAAATATTAAGCGGCGATTTTAAAGGACGTTCGTTGCTTTCTCCGAAAAAATCCGCCCTATTAAAATGTTTTCTTAAATGAATCAAGGATGTATACGGCACCGTAATTTGACCAGCCTGTAAAAAATTAAACTGGCAAAACATTTGCTTTTGAGCTTCGACTAATTGCAAATCCCCATAGTTTAAAGGGTAAAGGCCAAGGATATTTCCTTTACTATCTGTTTTTACATAAACAAAAGCATTATTATAGTTATATAGTTGCGACACAATCTTGTAAATAAAATCATAAGATGTCATATATTCGTTTGGCCTTGTGCCAAGTAAACTATCTAAAGCACTATCGGCTGGCGTTGATTTACCGCTTTGTGTGCGCACATGCGATGGCTTTAATTTGGCGGCATTACGGGCGATTGTATCAATACACGTTCTGACCGTCGCATCGTCATAGGCATTTCCATCAAACGGGCAAAAATAGTTATCATAAGAATTTAGCATCCTATATTGGCTATAGGGTATTTGATCCGGTGTATTCTCCGACTTATTAAAAATCGTACTGAACATCGATCTAAAATTAATTTTCAAAATCTCACCTCCCTAAAGGTAAATACTTTCTCCTGTCGAATATGATAATAAATAATAGCTGAAAGGATGTGCTTGTTGTGGCTTATAAAACTAACAATGAAGATGATTATTACTATGACATGCCGTTTGCTTTTGAATTAAAACACTTTGCTCAATTAAAACATATTCGATTGGGTTCCTTTGAAACTTGTGTTGAACTACTACAAGTAAAACGGCCTTCTCATTACATGGTTACTTTTTCTCGCGTAAGCGAAAATGGTTTTAACGAAAAGGTAACTGCGATTGTTACTGAAAATAACGGAGTTTTTAAGTTTTGCATTTCTGCTGATCCTATTTGCTAAGATAAAACCATTCAACTGTAGTTTTATCCGATCGGCTTAATTTATTCTGATCTTTCCGTAGAGCAATCCATTCATAGTCAATCATAGTATCCTTATCAAAAATCCAAATTTTTTTATCGCCATTCGACTTTGTGTCAATTGTCATTTCTAAACGGTTATAGCAAAATATGCGCCGCATCACAAACGCTATAATCAGTGCTTTTTTTATTTTTAAATACCATTTAAACTTTTCTTTTTTCAAAAAATCACCTACTAGAAGTCGCTGCCATTGCAGCGGCTTTTATCATTTTTAGGGTTTATATCATATTTAAGTAATCTTCCATATTACGAAGATACGAAGTATAAGCATCAAGCAATGCCATTGCCGCATCGTCCCGTGTCTTATCTGATCTATTTTTGCAAGGCTGATAATTACCGTTAATATCCTGCTTTACTTTAAGATTCGCCAAACACCATGCCATAACAGGATTATTGTTATATACAATATGCTTTGCTTTCAATTCGGCTTTTAAGTTCTGCAACGGAATACTGAGCGTTTTCGCACCTTGAATAACTACTTCAAGCGTAGCATCTCCATAAGTTTCTATCATTTCCTGCGTAAGATAACCCGCCCCGTAGGAATCATAGCCAATTTTATACATGTAAATGTCATATTTTTCTTTAACTTCTGCAAACCAATCGGCCACCATATGATAATCAATTAAGCCGCCCGGACAAACACGTAAAAAGTCTTTAGCTATCCATTTTTTGTATGGTACTTTGTCTTCTTGTTCCCGTTGTTCCAAAGCATTCTCTGTTATCCACGATTTAGTGAGTAGATAAATCCGTTCATCATCTGGAATACGGAATATAACGCAGGCAGAAGTTAAATCTGTAGTTCTTGATAAGTCAAAGCCGCCGATACCGTAACGCGGTTTTAATACTAACGGATCAAATGTTTCTTTGTTTACAATGTCCTGCCAATCAAGATACGATTGACTGCTTGTTTCCGGTATATTAAAATCCTTTGTAAGCAAATCTTTAACGTCTTTATGGCCAGCTTTCGCGCGATGTACCTTTTCAGTAAGTTGAGCATAATCTTTGATTGTACCCAGACCCGGATTTGCTTTTTGCCAACAAGCAGGATTTTTCCATTCTTCCTTGTCGTCAAGTTCATAGATAACTGGAAGGAATCTTTCGTCTTGATAATCAGTTACGCCATCATAACCATTAATTGTATCTTCGGCCTGCTTGTATTTTGAATCGTAGATATTTTCTCTGACGAAACCGGCCGTCGACGCAATTATAATCAGCGGCTGCTGCCGTGCCGTCATACCATCGGCAACAACATCATACAGATTGCTGTCTTTCCACGCGTGCAACTCATCAATAAGAGCGCAAGAAACATTTAAGCCGTCAAGCGTATTTGAGTCAGAGGCAAGCGGTTTGTAAATACCGTCGTTAATATTGCAATAAATATCGCCAACTCTTGTTTTACAGTATTTGTGGATTTCCGGCGATTTCTTAATCATGCGCACCGTTTCGTCCCATACAACTCTGGCCTGTTCTCGCTTCGTGGCAACGGAATAAATCTCCGGTGTGCTTTCTGCATCAGCAATCAAGCAGTATAAGGCTATAGCAGATTCTAAAGCCGATTTTCCATTTTTACGACCAACTAAGAGAAGGACTTCTCTGTATTGCCTCAATCCGTTTTCATCGACAAAACCAAATATTGCAGATATCAAAGCTTTTTGCCAAAGCTCCAACTGGATTAAATTGCCGCCCGTTTTACCTTTAGACAGATGACAAAAGGTTTCAATAAAATCAATCGCACGACTCGCTTTGTCTTCGTCAAATAAAAAAGCACCCTGCGGATTTTTTATGTTATCCGTAAGATGTTTATATACTCTTCGTATTTTATTGGATACAACAACTTTTCCAGAAGTGATTTCTTCGTAATATTCTTCTATGTAATTCATACAATCACGTCTTCAGCAAAAACTGTGCCAGAGCGTCGCCCGTCTGTGATTGTTGATGTTCGGGGAGTTGATCCATTAACAGTTTGATTGTGGCATTGTAATTTTTAATTATCGTGTTGTAGTTCTTCACGGCGATGGAATCTTTCTTACCGCATTGATTCGCACCATTCTGATATACTTCCTCGTAACCTTCTTCATCAATCTGTTGGCGTAATTCTTCAAGGGAAACGGCCATCCATGCGGCATTTTCTGCCAATTTTTCAACTGATTTCTTTACATTTCCATCCATATCAGCATACAATTTCTTGATCTTATTTAGTTCTTTCTTGATTAATTTTTGCTTCTCTGAAGCCTCATACATAGCCGTCTCACCTCGATTCTTCGAGTTTTTATATAGATTTACACTTTTATGTAATTTTTTGATTAAAGCTGTAACCTACACCCCCCTGTAGATTTTAATTTGTATCAAAATTGAGATTGGCTCCGGCCTTCGTCGATTTTGGTTTTATTTCGTCTATAGGGGGGTATTAAGCGTTGTTTTTATCCGTGTATCCTATAAGATTGCCGTCCTCATCCCACTGCATTGTCCTATCTTCTTCTTTCCCGTGAATACGATTGTGGCACTCAAGGCATAGATACATAAGATTATCCCACTCAAGCGTAACTGCTGGATCGTTGATGTTCTGCAGCGACAAGTACTTTATGTGATGGACTATATATCCTTCGTGTCCACACTTTTCGCAAAGAAAAAACTTTGATGCAGCGAATGCTTTAGATGTCTTTTTCCAAGCTTTCGAATTGTAGAATGCTTTCGCAAATTCACGTGCCAAATCAAATCACTTCTGTTTTTCTAAAATCAAATTTGAAAGTCTCTCTTTACTTACTTTGTACCAGTGTTCATCACGTTCAATCAAAATCGAAATGCGATTTGTATTTAAAGCTGCAATTCCCGTCGTACCGGAACCACAAAAACAATCAAGAACTTTATCTCCGACGTTGCTATAAGTACGGATTAAGTATTCCATTAACTCAACCGGTTTCTCTGTACTATGTTTCGTATGGTGCTGGCTTCCATTGATATTAACTAAAGTCGTAGGATAATTTGTATACTGTTGTATATATTCGTTTCCAATTAAATTATCACGTATCCCAATCATAGAGCCTTTTTTATGACAAGTCTTTAGTTTATTAATCTCAATCAAGCCCTGTGGATTATATACCATTTTATTGTTACTACCGTTTGCCGTGGTTCCTTTGCTAAATACCAATATATTTTCATGTTGCCGCATTGGCTTATTCTTCGCATTAGCAAAATTTGTTTTTTTATCTTTTATCCAAACCGCATCATATTTAAAAATATCTCTACCAATATTTATAAATTCTATTGCCGCCGGAAATGCCATTGTCATAATGATAGTTCCATTGGTGGTTAAGATTCGTTTCCACTCGGCAAAAAGCGCATCTATGTCTGGCAACTTATCCCATTTGCAATCTGTCGATGCATATGGTGGATCAGTCAGTATGAGCTGTATGCTGTTCTTTTCGATATCTTTCATCTGCTGCAAGCAATCTGCATTATATATTTCATATGCCGCCATATCATCACCTATATTTCCGTAAAAAATAAGCCGCTGATTTTAACAATCAACAGCTTAAAATTTATATCTCTATAATATAGGTGATTTCCTATAAAATTATCCTAGTTTTTCCTTCTCCAATATTTTCCCGAACTCATCAATAAAAATCTCTGCCAACTTAAGAATATCTTTTTCTTTATCAGAAGCATTCCATTTTAACCATATACATGTGGCCATATATTTTTTCTTCAAAGAAACACATTCATCTAATAAACCCGATTTTTTATCTAGCTTATTTAAAGTTAAATAAGCTTTACTATATAAAATTTCATTGCAGTGTTCCTTTTGCAATAAAAATTTTTTATGATCTAAAATTTTAAAAATATACCCAATCCAATCTACAATTGTCACAATTTGCAAAACTTGCTTTATTCTATATCTTATTTCATGATCTTCTTCATATGAGAAAACTACCTGTCCACTCTCGCGCAAAAGAGTCTCTTCATTAATTTTATCTATAAATTGTCCCAAAAACATTATTATTAATATAACTAATCCTATTAATAAAACACAAAAAATTATTAAATCTGATTTAATCAATACACATCTAAATATAAAATCGAATATTGCAATAATAGCTGTTACGAATAATACTTGTTTTACGAGTAAATTTTTTATTGAACTAACAAAAAAACTAGGAGGTTTTCTCATTAAAAATGAGGATTCATCAATATTTGAATATAAATATAAATGATTTTTTTTAACCATATCATATATATAGAAAATAGGAATGAAAATTACCAACATATTCCATAATAGAAAAACGGAAAATATTACCATTCCTGAAAAAGTCATTAAATCCGGCGATAAATAATAATAGCCTGTCCCTGTGTCATAAATCAATTGTCCAAAATCATAATTATGTAAATTTATAATTTTTAATTTTTCATAACAAACATTTAAACTTGCATTATTTATCAAAGCAATAACGATCAAAACAATCTCTTGAATAGCAAATAACAAAACTTCTTTTCTACATGCGCTATTACCAGAAATCAATATTGAGTAATCCGGGACTTTTTGAATATCCATAATAAAAGTCCAGAAAAGCAATAAAAAATTTATTGTCACCGCTAAAAATGTAATACTATCATTATTTATAATTTCTAAAGAAGAATATCTAGTCAGTAATTGAAACAATATGAACCCCATAGAACTTATTAAAACCCATAAATTTATTCCATATCTTTGGTTTTTATTTAAATTCCAGTCAACATGTTTTTGCAAATAGCTTATTAGTTCTTGTCGAGATACTGGACTTTCTATTATCATAAAAACTCCTTTTTTCAAAAGCCTTTTTTCTAATAAATTATAAAGCAAAAAATCCAGAATTACAACAATTCTGGATTCGTAGGATACTCTCTTCGCTCTATTAATTTCATTTGATCTGCGGTTAGCATGTTAAATTTACGATTATTTTTTGTATTACGATTTTCTTTGTTAATCCCGAATAGAAATTTATCAATCAAATGATCATATTCATATTGAGTCTTTGCTGTCGCCAGTAACGCCAATAACTCTTCATCATTCATTTTCATCGTCCCCTATTAAATATTTGCTTATGCTACAAAGTGCCTGTGTGACTGACCAACTTATCCCACTACTTGATTTATTATATTTAACGGCAACTTCCCATAGAGTATAACCTTCTACAAGAAGCATCTGCAGATAAACTCGTTGATTGAAATCCAACTGTACCAATGCATCCATCAAATCAATAACGACACACTGAGCTGTCGTATTTCCCATTTCTGCGGCGATTTTAAACTTATTAAGATTTTTATATAGTCCCCGTAAATTCGCCATACTACCGTAATCAACAAAGTTGAGCAAAGCATGTTCAGAATTTGTCATAGCTTATGCCACCTCCTGTCCATCGATTGATAAGATTTGCATTACTGCGTCAGATTCTAAAGAAAACTTTTGACGATTAATTATGATGCCTTGACTATGATATATACTGCCATCTTCTCGTTTTGTTGAATTTTCGATGACTTTACATTTCCAGGCATTTTCTTCAATCCACGCACGTGTTTTAACCATATCGAGCACATGCATCTCATAGCCTCCTGTCGGTGTAGGGTAAACCATTAATATATAATCGGCCTCAGATGTGTAGCCCCAACCAAGCTTATCAGATTCGACATTGCTGATAATCTCAAAAAAATAATTAAAGGTGCGATAACAACGATCCGTCTTGACATCGACTGTCCATATTGAACCAAAGCCGGAACAAATATAATCAATATCTTTGATTTGATATCTTGGATTTTTGCGGACATCAAATATTGTCCAACCTGCTTTTTTTATCCTTTGGGCTGCCAGTATTTCAGCCTTTTTACCGATTTTAAAAGAATCTAATATATAAACATTGTTATCCATTTTATTTTGCCTCCATAACAAATCTTGATAAATCGTTATATTTTTGTTGCCAATATGCTTTTAAGTCTTCATTTTGACCAGTTAATTTTTTTATAAGGATTTCCGCGGTTACCATTTCTCCACGATTTATTTTTGCTATAATAATTTTATTTATCTTCATTTTTAGAACCCTCCATTTTTGCCTGTGCTATCAATGCAGCTATAAATCCCATAACCATACTGCCAATAATTAATGATATTATTGCAATTATTAAAATTAATGTATCCATTTAATTTCATCCTTTTCTTTATTTTTTTATCTTTACACTTAATCCATTACTGTTTTTTATAGATGTATTACACAAAAACCAAAAAAATTTTTTACTTAAAACAAAAGAAGTAATATTCTGATAATTAAAGATAGCAAAATAAAAAAGCCCCAATCAATTAAGATTGAGACTCTAGTGATTCCTAAATTTTATTATTTACTAAAGATAAATCCACCATCCAAAAAACTATATTCTGGATCAGGCACGATATCTGGTTCATAAAACATTGATATACCATGTTTTTCTAGGACTTTATCAAGTCCTGGTATCTTAAATAACGCATCTAAGATAGCATAATGTCTGGCGCTGACATAAATCTCGTTTGGTGCACGCCAGTATTTATCATCAATAATGGCATGACTTTGTATCTCCTTCACGATTTGCATCAAGTATGCTTCCGGGACATTTTTTTCATATTTTGCTAACAATTCCACGTAAAATCATTCTCCTTTATTTTTAATTTTAGAAATGGTAAGCAACCAATATTAGGCTATCTCGTTAGCTAATAGATACGTCATTACCATCTCATTTGGATTTTTATTTAATGCCTCCTCTAGGATCTCGCAATCAGATTGGTCGATGTATGGGCAAATATACTCTTTTTCGCCCCGATTATCTGTGTAAGCACATATCGTCTCGTCTACTGCAGTGTATTTTACAACAACTCCGTCAAAATTTGACTGGAGAAAGCGACGAGCTACATCAATGTCTGTGCTCCAACTGGCACCCATACTGCCGTAGTAGTTATCCTCTAACTCTGCCCTGTTACACGCTCTGTATATTGTCATTCCTGTTTTTTTAATTTTTTTTGGGAGTCTTGGTCTATGGGCTTTGATTATATCCCACATAGTGTTGCCAGTCTTATCATTATATCCAACCTCAGTCTCTTGCATGTCGATTGATGCTGTACTTACCACTCCAGCAATATCCCCTCCACATTTACTCCACGTAGCAACAAAGGTGTCATAAATCTCATCATCCTTTATTAAATTATCGCTGTAGAGCTGTAACCAGTCCTTGATGTCGGATAAGTACCAATAACATAGTGCCTCCTTCTTTTCCTTTGTTTCTGCTTCGCAAAATAAATTGTATACTTTTATATCCATTTAAAATCGCTCCTTTTATCTTAATCTTATAAGTACTATTACGATCCGGTGCGCGCTATATCCAGTGATTTTTAATATATTTTTTTGGCAATAAAAAAGCGCACCCCCGTGGGTACGCAACATCAGATGATAGACAAGACAGTCATATATAGATATATTTCATCTGCAATCAAATCACAAAGAACCAAAGCCTATTAATAGACTATGTTTACATCCATTATATTTTATGTCCTATCCTCCTAATTTTTTGATACCCACAAGAGCGCGCTTAGAGCGCCTCTCGACACAACAGTTTTGAGCTGTTGGAAACTTTACTTTGTCTTTCTTATATAAATTATTATAGCACAAAATTCTGAAGTGAAATGGATTTATGCCACTTTTTTTATTCTTATATTGTAAATCCGAGAAAGGTAATTTAAGGCTTGCTTATAATTGCAGCCAGATATTGCCATTACTATATCAATTATATCAGCGCCTTTGCCGTCTCCATGACCTGAGCAAGCACCAGATGCACAATAGTATCTATATCCTGTTTCGTTTGGATAAATGCTGGCGCTTGGATGTTTGTCATTATGCAGGATGCAACAAAAGCTATCGGGATTTTCTATTTGAAGGAAGTCCGCCAGATTGATTTGTTGATGCAGGTACATATTAATATCTTCGACATCTTCCTGCGCGGCTGGAATTGTAAAAGTCTGATCTGACAAGTCCATGATTGCATGTATACGTTCGTTCTGGCAGTCTATTGGTATTGCTGCTGAAACAACTTTTCTATTTGAGACGCGCGTGAGCGCGTTAGGATACATATCAATATAAGTTTTGGCGGATGCCTGTACTTTATCCGCACAAGTATCCATTTGCCGCTGAAATGACTCAGCATCATATGCCTGTCTGTTAGCTTGCTGAATTGTAACTGGATAAGGCGGCAATCCTGTGTGATACTTAATCCAGTTACTACCCGGTAATCTTAAAACTCTGGCTGCATCCCGTACCGCTGGATCTGCTATCATTACAATACTGATAAGTTTATCCTCTAAGGATTGCCAGATTATAGGATCAGTTACTCCATAGCAAGCATAATATATATGATATCCATTGCGCGTATCGGTTATACATGTTGGTATAGGCAATGCATTAATAACTTCAAGCATTTTTGTTTTTCTTCTGGCAACTTCTTCTAATGGAAAATAATTTCCGACCGCGTCTCGCCCTGAATCAATATCAATGTACCAGCTGCGATACTCTGTAATATCTTCGTTTTTTGGTTTTGTTGGCTTATAGCTGACCATATCGTTAACTAAAAAATAAGTATCATTATCTAAAGTCATTTTATGGGCTACCATACCTTTACCCAATTTCTGATAAGTTTTAGCTGGTTCGTCGTGCAAAATATATTCATTAAAGACAGATTCTTTTTCTTCTGCTGTTTGAGCTGCTATTTCTTCATTTATAGGAACACATGATTTATTCGTTTCTAGTTCTTCCATTTCCGCACAGTGACGACGTAAATTGGAAATTGCACGTGGCGTTAAGACTTGATCTAAATCCTCTTGGAATAATTTATACGTCATTGTCGATATCTCACGTGTCCTCATTGTGATTAAAGGATTTATAAAATATCTCATATTTTTGTTGCCAACGCCATCTGCTATGGTTATATACTTGATAATATTGCCAGCATCAAGTTTCGACTTAAAATCATGCCAAGCCCTTTGTTTAAAGTCTAATAAATCCATAAATTGGTTTTCTGTCGATATCGGTATCATTGTTTTTTTGTGAGAATCGTACACACAAAGCATATTGTCGCTATCGCAGTATTTCATCAGCTGTAACAGGCGTCCCATGTCTGCCCATTTACCATCCATCAGATCATAATAATTTGTATCAGTCCAGATGGATGTATTCTTTTTGTTTTCAAAAGCTTTATATTTGTTCGTATCCGTATTCCAGTATTTTTTCTCCTTCCCTCTTCCATAAAAAACAGAATCGTTTTCATCATAAATTTCTTCCCGATAACTCGTGTAATCATTTTTCATATTTTATAGCTCCTTTATGTTCGAAAATAAATAATCTTTACATAAGAGCTATAACTATCTTAATTTGGTCTTTTACACATCACCTCCAAGATTTCAATATTTTTATTTATACTTTGCACTTTTTTGCAAAAAAACGGCGATATCTTGCAAATTTTTGCAAACTCAAAACTGCCTCCTAAGCCGCGTAATTACTACATTCTCATGCTTAAAATTCCCAAAATGTGCGAATAGTACTTATATATAGGTATACGCAGTCTACGCAAAAACTTCGTCGATGTATATTCTGTATTTATCGATAAGCTTAATAGTGATAAATACAGAAGTTAAAGAAAAGAATAACTACGCATCACCGCCGAGCGGCGACGCTCCGTTGGAAGAACGGCCTGAGATTTCTTTTTTTGATTTAGCTGGCGATATTTATAAATGTATCATCTAAAGTCAATCATACGCTTTTGTTTTTTACGCAGTCAATAAAACGTACGTTCTAAAGCGTCAGCCAATTCAAAAGCGCCAACCCCCAATAGAAAAATAAATCTCAGGCATGCAACCGCTACTTTATAATGCTCCTACTCTGCCAAAACAAACATAGCCGCAATATTCAATTAATTTACCTTACAGAAGATAAAAAAATCCCAACAACCCCACATCTGCAAATTATCTAGGCGTGCGCTCAAGCGTGCGGCGTAATCTGGCCGTAGGCCATGGCGAGACGCGGTAGCGGCGATGTCCATGTTGTGGGTAGTGCGTGCTGGCCTCTAATGGTCAGCCGTCATCAGCCGTAGTAATCAACAGCATCCCCAAAGCCCCAGCATCCTCTCTGTAAGCTTTTTATGGCCTACATATATAACTTTATGCTTAAA
>Ga0183099_1000818_pt1 | contig 20218 bp, 19 predicted proteins | sample Biomet1_FD_127788 | JGI IMG/M metagenome (GOLD analysis project Ga0183099, IMG submission 127788) | Microbial communities from bioreactor (seeded with anoxic lake sediment) at LBNL, California, USA - Biofuel metagenome 1 | ecosystem: Engineered > Bioreactor > Anaerobic > Unclassified ...
GAATAATCAATTGAGTTTCTGATCATGGAAAATAGTTCTGAAAACTCTTATTGATGTGGGAATAAAATTGGTTTTGGGATAGGCTCAAAAATTAATTATCTGCCAGGCTGTACATCGAGAAGACGCACTGGCAAATGTAGCCGAAGATGTACACCCGCATTTTTTACAGTAATAAAATACATTTGAACCAATTATCTGTTTTTTAAGAGGGTGTGCCGCATCGGGTACATTCTACAGAAGATTCAAACATTTCTATTTCACTCCATAATTATTAATGGTTCAAGTCTTACAGTTTCCTTTTTTGTTCAATATCCACATACAGGACAATACTGAAATTCCTTGAAAAGCTTATTTTCGAGTTTAGAATATCACTCCGGACAATATTTTAAGGAATATATTTAAATTCTCCACTAAGATTATTAATGAAATCTCATCAATCTATTACTCAGACACTTTTCCAACTACTTTATCTTGGTTTTTCCAGCTCATTTCATTATCTTCCTAGTTCCTTTCCAAGTTTCTTTTTAGCTTTATTATTACCTTCCCAAAACTTTCAGCTTTTCACTACCTTCTCAGTTTCTTTTCGGTCTCCAGAACTTTAAGGGTGATCTTCATAACTGAATCGGGATTAAGTGAAATGGATTCTATTCCCTCTCTTACCAGGAACTCCGCAATTTCAGGAAAGTCGCTTGGAGCCTGTCCGCAAATCCCGCTGTGCCTTCCATTCCGTTTTGCTCCCTGCACAGCCATTGCCATAATCTTCATAACTCCAGGGTCCCGCTCATCGAATTCTGCGGCAAGAAGTTCAGAATCCCTGTCAACGCCAAGGGTCAGCTGGGTCAGGTCGTTTGAGCCTATGGAGAAACCGTCAAAGAATTCGCTAAATTCGTCAATAAGGAGAACATTGTTCGGAATCTCGCACATAACATAGACCTGAAGCCCGTTTCCTCCTCTTTTGAGTCCGTTTTTTTCCATTTCGGCAATAACTTTTCGCGCTTCTTCAACCGTCCTGCAGAAGGGAATCATAAGAATGATGTTTGTAAGCCCCATTTCATCCCTGACTTTTTTCATAGCCCTGCACTCAAGGGCATACCCTTCCCTGTAGCGCTCATCAAAATATCGGGAAGCTCCTCTGAACCCTATCATGGGGTTGCTTTCCTCCATTTCAAAGTAGCTGCCCCCCAGCAGGCTTGCATACTCATTGGTCTTAAAGTCGCTCATACGGACTACAACCGGCTTCGGATAGAAAGCCGCAGCAATGGTGCTAACACCCTGGGCAAGCTGCTCGACAAAATAATCTTCTCTCCTGTAGCCTTGTGTAAGCTGCTCGATTTCCCGAAGAACTTTAGGGTCTTTGACCTTTTCAGGGTGCACAAGAGCCATCGGATGGACCCTGATATAGCTCGTAATGATAAACTCCAGCCTCGCAAGCCCTATTCCGTCGTTCGGGATCATGGAAAAGCCAAAAGCTTCTTCCGGGTTTCCGAGATTCATCATAATCTCGGTTTTCGGGCGTTTTATATTTTTCAGGCTCAGGATATCTTTATGGAAAGGAAGGATGCCGTCATATACAAGCCCATCCTCGCCTTCGGCACAGCTAACCGTAATCTTCCGGCCTGTTTCAAGCACTTCGGTTGCATTGCCTGCTCCTACGACTGCAGGAATCCCGAGTTCCCGGCTGACAATAGCTGCATGGCAGGTTCTTCCTCCTTTGTTCGTGACAATCGCAGCCGCGGTTTTCATCACAGGCTCCCAGTCCGGAGTCGTGGTATCCGCAATCAGGATTTCTCCCGGTTTAAAAGAAGGCAGGTCTGAGATATCTGGAACCACATGGGCTTTTCCCGATGCTATTTTGTCGCCTACGCTCCTGCCTCTTGCAAGGATTTCGGACCTTTTTTCAAGTACATAGGTTTCCAGGACGTCTTTACTCCGCTGGGACTGAACCGTCTCAGGTCTTGCCTGCACTATGAAAATTTCGCCTGTTATGCCGTCCTTTGCCCACTCAATGTCCATGGGCCGCGATTCCCCGTACTTTACGGAGTAATGGTCTTCTATGGCAATCGCATACTCGGCAAGTTTGAGCACTTCTTCGTCACTGAGACAGAAGCGCAGCCTGTCAGCTTCAGGAACCTCTACGTTCCTGGTGAGCACTTTTGAATCGCCGCGCCCGTAGATCATCTTGATTTCCTTGCTCCCCACTTTTTTCATGACAATCGCCTTAAACCCCTGCCTGAAAGTCGGCTTGAAGACGTAAAACTCGTCTGGATTGACCTGCCCCTGAACGATATTCTCTCCGAGCCCATATGAACCCGTAATAAAAACCACGTCCCTGAAGCCTGTTTCCGTGTCAAGCGTAAAAATAACCCCGCTGGAAGCCAGATCCGACCTGACCATTTTCATAATTCCTATGGAGAGAGCTACCTTGAAATGGTCGAATTTATTGGTTACGCGGTAGGAAATAGCCCTGTCCGTAAAAAGTGAGGCAAAACAGCGTATGCATGCGTCTCTAAGTCCTGGATACCCCCGAATATTGAGGTAAGTCTCCTGCTGGCCCGCAAAAGAAGCTGTAGGCAGGTCTTCAGCCGTTGCCGAACTCCGCACGGCTACGTCCGTATACTCCCCATACTGTTCGCACAGGCGGTCATACGCGGCTTTGATCTCTTCCCAGAGGTCATCCGGGATTCCTGCCCCAAGGATCAGATCTCTTGCAGTTTTTCCCCTTCTTGCGAGGTCTGCAATATCCGAGGTATCGAGCCCTTCCATTGTGTTTTTAAGTTTATCCAGAATCCCACCGGCTTCGAGAGTATGCCAGTAAGCTTCAGCAGTGACTGAAAAACCGTTTGGGATCCTCACCCCTGTCGAGGTAAGCTCCCTGTACATCTCCCCAAGGGAAGCATTCTTCCCGCCCACCAGCGGGACATCATCAATCGTGGTTTCTTCAAACCAGCGGATGTACTTGCCTTTATATTCAGACATCTCCCCAAAATCCCCTTTTAAAATTATTTAATGTAATATAACGAGGCGACAACACATTTAATATTTCATGTAAAATTGAGAACATCCGCCACTATCCGGACGGAAAACTCCTTATTGAATTTGGCCCCAATTATAATTATGCGCTAATGAAAGAAATGAGTTTTCCTTTTGGAAAGGAACAGTTGAACCATGTTAAAGAGGACGAAAAAGAATCTCTAGTCTGTTGACACGTCCAGCATAGTGCAAAACTATACAGATCACGGAAAAAAGAACAAACGGAAAAACATGGAAGAGTAATACATTTGGATTGTGACATTTTCGTTTAAGACTGTTTCTTATTTTTCGCACGAATATGATCAACGCGCTTTAATATTCTTGTTGCCTCAATCCAAGAACGGCCTTTTCTCATTTTAATCAGTAGATTAGCATAGTTTGTTAACAGTTTTAAAAAATCCGGATGATTTTCTCCTGTGGATTTTTCCAATATAGTTATAGATCGAATAAATAATTCTTTAGCTGCTCTGAGGTTTTTTCCTTGGATTGTATAAAGTGTTGCTCAATTATTGAGAGAAGTTGTTACGTCAGGGTGTTCTGAATCCAAAACTTTCTCACGGATTTTCAGGGCACGCTTATAATGTGGTTCGGCCTCAGAATGTTTGCCTTGATTCCGGTAGAGTGCTGCTAAATTATTGAGAGAAGTTGCTACGTCAGGGTGTTCTGAACCCAAAACATTCTCTTGAATTTTCAGGGCACGCTTATAAAGTGGTTCGGCCTCAGAATATTTGCCCTGGGACTCGTAGAGTCCTGCTAAATCATTCAGACTTTCAGCAATGTCTGGATGATTTGAATCCAAAACTTTCTCTCTGATTTTCAGGGCACGATTAAAAAACAGTTCACATTCTTCGAAACGTGCACGTTCAGAGAGATAATTGCCTGTAGAATTTAGCAATTTTGCAGACGCTTCATTCTCCAGATCCCATTGTTTGATATATTCTTCACATTTCTGTGCATGTGGAAGGAGCTTGTCGCAAAGCTTCCAGTTTTTATACTCAATCTCAGGAAATGCACGGTTCACAGCTTTCACAGCACGTTCGGCCCAGAGTCGCTGTGCATCTTCATCCATCCCGTCTCTAAGAACAGCCTGGACAAGGCGGTGAATGTCATATGTGTGATTACCTGTATCGTGAGTAATCAAGGAATATTGCGTAAGTGGTTCAAGAACATCAAATAAAACAACTGGAAGACTTTCAACATCTGCAAGAGCTGAAGAAATTACAGGACCCAGTTCTTTTGCGCCTTTAAGAAAAATATCAACTGGGATTTGAGAGGGATTTAGAAAAGCACTTACCAATAATATTTCCGCTGAAGCTTTTGAAGTGATCTCTACCTTTTCAAAGTTCAAGAGCCAGGTAGTCGCTACTGATCTTGGATATTTGTCTGTTACAATTTGAGATTTTTCCAGTAACTTTAATCCACTTTTTTTGTAACTGGAGAGATAATCTTCAAAACTACATTCTATTTTTCCAATATAGGCGCCAGCTTGCTCTAAAGCCAATGGCAGATAATCAAGTTCAGATGTAAGTTCGTCAAGTGCTTTAAGTTCTGAAGGCTTTAAGTTTTCACGCTTCGTACGTTTGAGGAAAAATTTCCGAGCCTCATCAGGAAGCATTTTTTCCATTTTAATCTGACTTGTGATACCCAGCTCTTCAAAAATATGTGCCCTTGAAGTTAATAATATGTGTCCTTTTGGATCTAAAGGCATTAAATTTTTTAGGACTGAAGGTTCGTCTGCATTGTCGAAAATCAGCAACCATTTTTCATTAGTTTTTAACCAGTTTAGCACAGCAGAAACGACAAGGTTCTGGTCAGAGTCATTTTTCACAGGCAGATCTAATAACTTTGCTATAGCCACATAGTCTGAAATAATTGAATCTTCCGAATCTGCTGTTACCCAGAACACGAATTCATACTCATTACGGTAAAGATGTGTATACTGTACTGCGGTTTGTGTTTTTCCAATACCACCAAGTCCACAGACTGCTACTGGTTGAGACAAAGCCACTGTTTTGTTTAAAAGAAGCGTTTCGTGAATTTGTTCTAATTCTTTATCTCGACCTGTGAAGAATCGGTTCCATGAATATGGAACATTTGATTTTGGTTCTTTATCCTTGGGATCAACCGATGAAATATGGATAGGCTCGGAACCAGGATCTTTACTAATAGGCGGAACCTCAGTAGAAGATAAGTCACTTTTTCCCATTTTTTTGTCCAGAACAGCGTTTATCTCAGGAGGGAACTTTTCAGCACGGATATGTGCCACAACATCAGAGTGATTATCAATTACAATAGGGATTTTTTGTCCAACCAGGACATCTAAAACAGGCTTATTTTTGTTTTTAAAATTGGTAATATAATCTTCACGCACAAAGGAACCATATGTATCAAAGTTTTCAGGATGCAAATTAACTTTAAAACGAACTTTGTTAGAATCAACAAAATTGATTTTTGTATAATTATGTAACCACCAGTAAACACTGTTCTCAAGAGTTATGGAAAAAATCTTTACAGTTTCGATTTTAACACGTGTGCTGCTTATGTCTAGTTCATCAGCAAAACGCAGAAGGGAAGCGACCATTTTTTTGCGACTGCTAGGATAATCAGTAAAAAAATCAGAACAATCATTAATTGGTAACTTAGAATGGAATTTACACACATCCATTAAATCATCCACAAGATCATAAGGTACACTTTTGATCCCATGAGATAACACCGGATCGTTTTTTTCGTAAAGGTATTCGATCCAGGCTGCGGAAAGAAGATGATGATTCTTGCGAATTTCTTTTTGCTCTTCCCAAGAATATTCAGTTGTTGTTTTCGCGGTGAATGCTTTCTTGAATTTTACACCTAAACTCTTAGCTTTCTCCTTTATTTCAGGATATTTGACAATATCACACTGCATTCCGATATCATGCAAATAAATACCAGCGAGAAGCAGGTAGATCTCCTGTTGAGAAAATTTTGCATCTGGATTTATCTGGAGTAACTTTTCTGCAAAACAAGCAACTCTTTCACTATGTTTTTCACCGTGATCTGTATAATTCTTCACTATTCGAGGGGCTTCATTTGCCCAGATACGTTCCATTACCTCACGAATTGAAGCAAGGCTTCTAGATAACTTAAGATCTGAGATCTATTTTGTTAAGATACGGTTTTCTACTTCTGTAAATCCGGGCACAATTATTCCTCGATCTGGTCAGATTCGTTATTCTTAACCAACTGAGTGAAAATTATTTATTAAGAATGTCATATCACAATTATAATATAAGTCTTGTTAATTTGTTCTCCTTATCCGAAAAATGCAGAAAAAAGAAAAAATTGCTGAAAATCCGGGCAATTCTGAGCAGTTTTAAGCCAGATTATACTTATAAATCCTACAAAAAACATAATCAAAAAATCATTGCCGTGCATCATTAAGAAATGGAAAACGACTCTCAGTGCCTGAATACAAAAATAAGAAAAAGGCCGAAAAATATCAGTATTCTATCTTATTCTCGGATTCTTCCCAAGCCTTAAAAGCCCTCAATGCCTCTTCCCTGAGTAACTGCCGGAATTCTATATCTCGCTCCTGAGGAGGGCGTGAGATTTCCTTATAAATTCGAGAATCTGCAAAGCCAATGCTTTGAGCGTCAGACGTGGTATTGGCAAAAATGACTTTATCAATTCTAGCCCAGTAAATGGCTCCAAGACACATCGGGCAGGGCTCGCAGGAAGCGTAAATAACACAGCCGCTGAGATCAAAGGTTTCCAGTTTCCGGGCTGCTTCTCTTATTGCATTTATCTCGGCATGGGCCGTAGGGTCATTAAGCGCTGTAACCAGGTTGCAGCTCTCTGCAAGGATTTCCCCTTTTCTGACGATTACTGCCCCAAAAGGTCCTCCTCCTTTTTTTACATTTTCAAGGGAAAGTTCGATTGCTCGTCTCATAAATACAAAATCGTTATCTGACATTTTTGCTCTCTCACTTGAATTTTAATTTGCTTTTATTCGAGATTTTTTAACTCAAAATTGTAGTTCCTCTTTGCGAAGTAAATAATAACTACATAGCCGGGCTTTTGCAGGAAAATCCGTAAGTACCGATAGATATAAAACAATTATAAAACAATTATAAAACAATTGTCAAAGATTAAATAATTAGTTGGAGTGATTATATGGTAAAAAAGCAATTTACGGCTGAAGAGGCAAAGGCAGTTGGGGAACAAATCGGAATAAAATGGGATAAGTTCGATGTAGACCAGTTCCGCAGAGGCATGGATATCGAACTCGAACACGGAACCGTGAACCCCTGGACCAACGTTACTGATGACGATCCCATAATTACAGGAAAAATCGCCCTGGCTCATCTGAATGAGTTTCCAGACTACTATGACAGGCTGGAAGAAATGGAAGAAGAAGCCGAGAAGTTCTGGGAAAAAAAGTAAATACTGAGCTTCATTAACCGTTTTTATTCTTATTTTGATTTGATTTTCCAGAATTCATCTGTCTCTCAAATTCTTACTTCACTATATCTTCATATATCAGCTTGTGCCATAGCCACAGAATATGGCGAGCTACAAAGTCCTGGTAAAAGATGTTATTAAAAAAGCTGATGTCCTTCTTGAAGTCATAGATGCCCGGTTTCCTGAAGAGACGCGAAACAGCGAAGTCGAGCGTGAGATAGTCCGCTTGAACAAACCTTTCATAATAGTAATCAATAAATGCGATCTCGTATCAAATGAAAAACTTGAGAAAACCAAAGCCCGCCTATCAAAAATTGCACCCACTATTTTTATTTCCAGCAAAGACAGATCAGGAACAACGATGTTAAGGCACCAGATCCTTGCATCTGCTTCTATAAATGCTTCAATAAAAGAGCGGGATATCCTGGTTGGCACTCTCGGCTATCCGAATGTGGGAAAATCCTCTGTAATCAATGGCGTTACAGGCAGGCACAGAGCGGGAACGTCTTCTATATCCGGCTACACAAAAGGAGTCCAGAATGTGGACACAGGCTCACGCATCATGTTCATAGATACGCCAGGCGTAATCCCTTTTGATGAGAAAGATGAGTATCTCCAGGGCCTGCTCGGAATAAAGGATGCAACTCACCTTAAGGATCATGTCGGTGTCGCCCTGAAAATAATAGAAAAAATGCTTTTCGAAAACAAAACTGCCCTTGAATCCTTCTATCATATTACAATAGAAAACGAGGCTTCCTATGATGTGCTTGAACTGATAGGCAAACAGTGCAATTTCCTGCAAAAGAAAGGCGAAGTGGACGAAACAAGGACTGCCACCAGAATAATCAATGACTGGCAAATCGGGCTGCTTCGTATTTAAGCCTGATATGAGCTTTACGATGTCTATAAGAACATTGCAGGATATATAACGGAATGTGCTCTCATTGCTATTATGAATTATTGTTACAGGTGTGCGGAGATGGGATTTTGACGACAGACCAGGAAATTCTTGCTAGAATCGAGGAAATTGAAAATAGAATGGAAAGGATGGAAGCTGCTCTCGAAAACATTAACAGTATCCTGAAAAAGGTCGAGCAAAATACCTATTTTGGGTGCTATATGCAAGAGGGAAAACTGGAATAAAGAAAAGAAACATATTCAAATTTTCAGTGTTCCGTGGGAGAATTGATTGAGATTATTTCAGGGGAATATGAGCATTATCCGTCTGGCGTTCTTGCCCCGCGCCGAGGCGCGGCTGGAGCTTATTTTCTTCGAGTAATAAAAGGAATACTTCAGCCTGATCGGATAAATCGAGTATCAAACTATCAATCGATTCGTAGTGGACAACCGAAGTTTCCAAATCTTGCTTTTTTCCAATTTTACTATCAATTCTTTTTTGTATCCTTATTTTTCTTTATCCCATCATTTTGTGAAAAACCACTCATTTTTTATATTTATAGTCCGGGCGGGCAACAAAAACCGTAACTATAAATTTAATAGTTTCTGATCTTTGTTACTGAGAAGGTGTTTTTTCTGGACTATTACTCCCTAGACCTGCAAATATCAAAAGTACCTGGAGATTCCCGCAATCTTTACCAGGCTTCAATTCTGGAAAATGGAGATACTAAGGCTACCCAAGACTTTCAGCTTAGACAAGACTTGAAACTTAGTCAAATGCTCAAAGACATCGAAGAAAAGGCCGTAATTCCCCACCGTCAGCCTGGAGAGACAACTCATATCGAATTCGGAAAATGTTGTACGATGCTGTATTTTCAGGGGAACTTGGAGGTTATTTCAAAAAACGTTTCAATGAAGTTCAGGACAAAAATTGCGGACTCAGGGTTTCCATGCAGTTCAGTGAAGATGTCCCGGAAATTGCAGCTTTGCCCTGGGAATACCTGCACAACGGAGAAGACTTTTTAATCACCAGAAGAAACATTTTGCTCTCACGACTCCCACCTGAAGTAAAGAAAACTGAATCCCAACTCCTTGATTCCATTCTCAAAATGCTGGTAGTAATCTCAAGTCCAGATGATCCGGGAATTTCACCTTTGAATACCGAAAAAGAGCAGGAAATTATTCTGGAAGCCCTGGATAAGCTCCAGAGAGATCAGAAAATAAAGGTAGATTTTACAGAAGATGCGACTTTTGAAAACGTCCAGGGTTATCTCAACGAGCAAAACTACCACATCGTACATTTCACAGGACACGGAGTAAGCAGAAACGGCAAAGGTTACCTCGTATTCGAAACCGAAGACAGAAAAGCCAGACTCATAGACAACAAAACCCTTGCAGACCTTTTTTCAGACATAGGCATAAAGCTTGTAGTGCTCAGCTCCTGCGAGTCAGCTAAAGGCTCGAACAGAGAAGCTTTCGGTGACTTAGCCAGTATGCTTTCGAAGCGGAGAATTCCGGCTGTAGTAGCCATGCAGTATTCGGTACTTGATGACGTGGCAATCCAGTTTGCATATACATTTTACAGAACGATTGCGAGCGGAAAATCGGTAGATATTGCGCTCAAAGAAGCCAGAATTGCGATGAAAAATTCGGATCAGAGCAACGGTTTTGATTTTGCAACACCGGTGCTGTACCTTTCAGATTGCAACTGCGTACAGGTAGGAAAAATAAAACCTGAACCTGCTGAATTTGTATTCAAACCCACGATGTTATCGGATTTGCAGGTAATGAACAAAGGCTTCGTTGCCAGGAAAAAAGAGCTTCGAATCCTGGAAAAAGGCTTCAGATCCGATGTAAAGCGAGCTGCCATTATCCACGGTTTTGGCGGCATGGGAAAAACCGTCCTTTCAACCCGACTTGCTCAAAAGATGGATGAATATTTTGACGGAATTTTCGGGATGAAATGTACTTCGACCACCAGACCTGAAGATATCCTGATCAAGATTAACAGCTTCCTGATGATGAAAGGGATCTCCCATTTGAACCAGATCCTCAACCAGCAGGTTCCACTTGAAGTTAAAACCGCCATGCTGGTAAACATACTCAATCAAATGCGTTTCCTGATAATCCTTGACAATTTTGAAGATTGCCTGGATGAAGATCGAAAACAGATTGAAAACCCCGAACTCAAAGCATTCATCCGGCACCTCCTGAACAACACGATAAGCAACACAAAATTTATCATAACAACCCGTTACGATTTCGATCCTCTGGAAGGCAGGCTGCCTGAAAGCATTGAGCATATTTCCCTTCCTGAACTTCATTTTCCGCAGACCAACTGGCTGATGAATAACTATACGGAACTGGCAGACCTTGACATCCGGAAAAAGAAGCAGATATACAATGTTATAGGTGGGCATCCCTGGACAGTAGGTCAATTTGCAAGGCTGGCCGCTTCCCAGAGTGTTGACGGTTTGATGTTTGACTTAAAGCCATTGGAAAAGGAACTTATCGAATTTACCCTGCTGGATAAATCTTTCTCAAAACTGGATGCTCCCGCTAAAAAGCTTATTCTCTGTACCTCGATTTACAAAGAAGCCGTTCCCGTTGAAGCATTGTCATGGATTGCAGGAGATGATAAAGAAGCAAGTCCTTCCATTGTAAAACCACTGCAAAAACTCATCCAGTGGGGCTTGATCTCAAAAGAGCAGGAATATGATCAGACAGTTTACACGGAACACACGATAGTAAGGGACTTCGCACGGAGTAAGCTGGAAGAAGAACTTAAAAAGAAACTTCTCCTTAGAGCTGCCAAACACTACGAAAATCTTGCATCCCAAACCAGAAACATCTGGACTATCCTGAAAGCACGAGATTACTATTATCAGGCAGAAGACTGGGAAAGTGCGCATGAGATTGTAGAAAATACCTCAAACTACCTTATCCGATGGGGACATATTGAACTTGCAATGAACCTGTTGAACCAATCCATCAACACTACTTCAGGAGATACAAAAACAAACGCTGAGTACACCCTTGCAACGATTTTCCACCGCCTCGGAGATCTGAATACAGCGTTGAAAATATATAATAACATTAAATCTAAATACGAGGAAAGGGGGGGTAATAGGGGGGTTAGGTGGGTTGCGGTTGTACTTCATGCGATTGGAATGATTCATCAGGATCAGGGCAATTACGAAGAAGCCGTGAAAAAGTATAACCAGTTCCTGAAAATTGAAGAAGAACTGGGGGACAAGAGCGGAATTGCACGAACACTGGGACAATTGGGGAGGATACACGAAGAAAAGGAGGAGTATGAACTTGCTTTTAGAGCTTATTCTACTGCTTTTGAAATATTCGATAAGCTCAGATCTCCTTATAGAGAACTGGCACTAAAAGATATTGACAGACTAAAAGGAAAAATTGAGGGATAAAGATGACTCTTGAACTTGTCAAATGTCCTCATTGCGGTTATCAATACCGCACCGATATAAAGGAAATTATTGAAGATGGAAAAATAGTTGCAGTGCCCCTGGGTTTTTCTGACGTTCAGAAATTATTCAGGAGAAAAACTGCTAGAAGCCTCTTTATAGATCTTACTTGTCCCAACTGCACAAAGATATTTGAGTGGGAAGTGAAGACATGACCGGGGAGGAAGCTGAGGGCGAAACCGATGAAGAAATTCCTGTTGTTCTCACTGAACCTAACCCTTTCTGGAAGCAGAATGCCGAAAGACTTGTAGCAGAATCCATTTCCAGCGTTGAAGATACTGCAAAACAGTTTGTTACCATAACAGGGCTGCTAGAAGGGATTTATTTCCATGCGATAACGTTTTCGGATGTAAAGAACGTGGAAGGAATTTCAGTCCTGATATACGCGGCTCCGCTTGTTTTATGGCTCGCAAGCCTGATTTTTGCGGTGATGGTGCTGGTCAGGAAAAAATATGATATGAACATAAATTCAAGCCGGGATTCTAAGGAAAAATTCGAAAAAATCCTGGAAGGGAAATATCAGCTTATACGGATCTCCGGTGTGTTTTTGATCCTCAGCTTTGTGGCACTTACCATTGCTGTCCTGCATTACATGGGAATTCTTTCGTACCACACATTTGAGATGTGGCAGAATTCTTCAGTTCAGTTGTTCCAAAAATAACTCTTTCTTCTTTTGGGCTTATGCTTTCCAATTCACTTTTCTGTAAAAGCCGGTCGCAAAGCGACCGGTGAGAGTCCGGGGTTAAGAAAAGTAATAACCGAAAGGCTCCGAGAAAATATAGCAAATGTTGATTAATGTTTATTCCCTTATATGAATAATTTCATAACTTACCTTTCCTCTGCCTATGCATTCCCTGACGAGCTTTTCTCTCGGGGAAAGGTTTCCGTTTTTTCCGGATTTGACCTCAACAAAGACCACCTTATTCATTTCTCCTTCGGAAAGGCCGTCAAAAATTATAAAATCCACAGGGGTGCCGAGAAAACGTGCATCTTTGGGATTGTACTCGAAATCGGGAAAATAAGGAATAAGGTGTTCTGTAACTTTTCCCCGGATAATGGCTTCGCTTTTCTTTACGGCATCCTGGCGGATCTTTTTCTCCTCGTCCATCTTCCAGGCCCTGAAGAGATTCTCGGCTTTTTCGGAAACCTGATGGTCCATCTCCCTAGCCTGCCAGACTTCGTACACCTCTCTGGCACGAGACTCGATCCTGCCTCTTAGCTGGATATATTTCAGGAGCAGGTAGACTGCAAGCATGGCAAGAGAAAGGATAAGGATTAAAACTATCCAGTCGTCCACTATTATTTCTCCGGGAAGGGTTGAATTTCTATTAATTTTAGTAAAGTAAATAAAGTGAGAAAATAATTCTCAAAGTAAGGGGAGAAAATAATTCCCAAAGTAAGGTGAGAAAATAATTCTCAAAGAATAAATTCAGACTCTATAAAATCCAAACTCTATAAATGGCTATAGATATTTAAAAGTTCCAGCAGGATTTTGCTTTTATCCGAAGATTTCTCTTCTGGACGTTTTATTTCTACCTGTGAGCAGGCTAAGGATTCTTATTCCCGAAAGTAGCTCGGAGTAGCTCTATATTGGCAAAAGATATATATGATAAATATAATTTTTGTTTTTCATTTTTCAAAAGCAATTACGGCAAGGGCAGCAGAAGATAGATAGCATGGTCAGAAGCGGGGAGAAGAAAAGGGAAGCAGGCGAGCGAAATAAAGAACTTTTCATCAGCGCCTTCAAGACCACAGTTCCTGTGCTTCTTGGGTACATACCTCTCGGAATGGCTTTCGGGTTTCTGCTTGACGGTGCGGGATATCACTGGATCTACGCTTTCCTGATGAGCCTTTTTGTCTACGCAGGCTCGGGCCAGTTTCTGGCAGTAGCTTTACTTGCTGCCGGCGCAGGATTAACTGAGTTTTTTATAGCCACGCTGCTTCTCAATTTCAGGCACGCTTTTTACGGGCTGTCCCTGCTGGAGAAGTTTTCCGGAGTTGGAAGGGTCAAACCTTATCTGATCTTTGCGTTAACCGACGAGACGTATGCTCTCCTGACTACAACAGACGTCCCGCAGGGCAGCTCGAAATCGAGATTTTACTTTTATATTGCAGCGCTTGACCATCTCTACTGGATCGCGGGTTCCGTGCTCGGGGCTGTACTTGGTTCTGTCCTGGACTTCAATCTTGAGGGCATGAGTTTTGTGCTGACTGCGCTATTTGTGGTGCTGACCATAGAACAGTATTTCAATTCCGAGGCGCGTTTTCCCTTCCTTGCCGCACTGGGTGCAGGAGCCCTTTCCCTTGTATTATTCAGCCCTGACAATATGCTGCTTGCCTCAATTGTTATCGGGACCCTGATCCTGATTGGAAGGGAAAAGTCAATGCAAAGAAAACAGGGAATGTAGAAAACGCAGAGAGCGCAGAGAACACAGAGAGATTCACAAACGAAGAAGGGGATCAGGCCGGTTAATGTATCCTTACAGCCTGTTGAAGACAAAATAAAGGAGAAAAGCTGATGATAGACACCCTTCAAATGCTTGTAACAATTGCGGTTATAGCTCTTGCAACTTTTGCAACACGGGCGCTTCCGTTCATTTGTTTTGGCTCAAGGGAACCACCGGCCATGCTCTCGGTTATTGAAAAAAATCTGCCTCCAATGATCCTCCTGCTACTTGTTATCTTCTGCTTAAAGGACGTGCAATGGCTTAAAGCTCCTTACGGAGTTCCGGAATTGTTTACCATAGGGATCGTTGCCGGGCTGCATTTATGGAAAAGAAATGCTATGCTCAGCATCTTTACAGGAACGGCGCTTTATATGGTACTCGTTCAATTCAACGTTTTTTCTTTTCTATGACTTTTTCTCCTGTCTTTTCCTATCTGGATATCTTGTCTTTCTCTTTATCTATATGTACTTCCAAACTCTCCACATTCCCGATGGGTTAAAAGCCGCGATCTATTAACAAAACCGAATGAAAGACAATAATATTTATATACATAAATTATAATGACTTTGTAAAAGTGACCTTCTATGAATGAGAAAAAAATAGATGAGTCTTTACTCAAAAGTAAAGGATTTCTGCCTCAGAGGCAGGAAAATATGTTTTCAATGCGGCTAAAAGTTGTGAGTGGAAATCTGGACGCCGAAAAACTGCGGGCAATTGCGGATGCAGCCGAGAAATATGGCTCTGGCTATATTCACATAACCTCAAGGCAGCAGATTGAGGTTCCTTTTGTTAAACTTGAAGATGCGGAAGCAGCAAGCAATGAACTTGAAATGCAGGGCATTTCAGGAGGCTCTGCCGGAAAAAGGGTAAGAGCTGTGGTCGCCTGTCAGGGAAATAGGGTCTGCAGAAACGGGTTGATCGACTGCGAGAACCTGGCATGCAGGATCGATGAAAAATACTTCGGGGAAGCTGTCCCTAAAAAGCTCAAGATTGCAGTAACAGGCTGTCCTGGAGCCTGTATGAGGCCTCAGGAAAATGATTTTGGGATCATGGGTACGGTAAGGCCTGAAACCTTCGAGGAAAATTGTGTCGGCTGCAAGCGCTGTGAGAAGGCATGTAAGGTGGGAGCAATAAAAGTCCTGGAAGATAAAGCCTGTATAGATACTGAAAAATGCATACTCTGCGGAGCATGTATTGCAGCCTGCCGGAAAGATGCCCTGAGGGCGGAAAAAACCGGATGCACGATCTTTGTTGGAGGCAAGGCAGGACGCCAGCCCATGCAAGGGATAAAGCTTCTTGAGCTTGCAGACGAGGAGCAGCTTTTCTCAGTCCTCAAAAAAACCTTTGAGTATTACAGAAGAGAAGGCCTTGAAGGGGAAAGGTTAGGAGAACTCCTTGACAGGCTCGGTATTGAAAAATACAGGGAAGAAGTTCTTTCCTGAAACTTCCTTAAAGTCGTGGAATAACTACACTCCCAAATAAGGTAATTAGCAAATTACTCAATTACCTTTTTGATTACCTTTGCCTTTTCAATTAACCCATATTCCGCAGTATTTTTCAAAACAAACACTATTTCCGATAACGCATTTGCAACACATTTAAATAATAACGGATCTAGTTTTATCCCAAAATTATTCCGCTTTTTAAATTTCTTTTGTTGCAGTTATATATCGTGTACAAGTGGCCCGCCATTTTACTTAAACTTCGAATTTGTTTCATTTTACGTGATCATTTTACAGTACCAATATGGAATTGGAATTTATTCAACGTTTAATTTTTTGAGTCGCCTGCTGTTGTATCGTGTATTGAACTTTCAAATTTTTTGAATCTGCAAAATCATTTCAGGATGCAACAGAACTCGAATTAACAATACTTAGATCATAATTTGCGATATAATTTTATTAAAAAGTCACTGTCACCAAGTTTAAATTAAGAACGACGAGAGAAGAGATCATGGGTAATTCAAAGGAACAAGAGTCCCTGATGAAAGATCTTAGTTTGGATGAAACACAACCTAATAATATCCCAAAAGGCATTGGGATGGAATACTGAATTATTTCGATTCCAAGATAACTAATGGAATACTCCAAGGAATTAACAGTATCGTACAGTTGCAAAAAAGAAATGCAAGGGGCTTTAAAACCCGAATTTCCTTATATGCAGCACCCGATACTTGTCATAAAGAGTTACGTTCAGGGTCAGGAGGAGGACGAAAAAGAGCGTATTAGAAAGGTTGATTGAACCATTGTATCTGGGCAGCAGGAAATCGAATGCAAGCACAATGCCGAGATTCACGATAGACATAATTGCGAACTCCCGGATAATAGACTTCCAGTGAGTTCCACATCTGGCAAGCCAGTGGCTCAATGCGGTGTTTACTATTATGAGGATAGCCGTACCTATCGCTAGCTGGAGGTTGCTTGCCCGCACTCCTGGAAGCACCTGGGCAAAAATTATGCCGAGGAGGGATACCAGCACTATTTTCTCAAGCAGGGCGTTATTGAAGAAGCGCTCCGGAGAATTAAGCACCTGGAGACTGTTTTCGATTCCTCTTCCTGGTTTTTCTTTCTGGACTACATGGATAGGGTCGGCTGCAATTGAGAAGCCAGGTCTCATGGGTGGCAGGTCCCGAAGCAGCGCCCATGCCATGCCAAGCAGGAATAAAGCCCAGCCGATAAGAATTAATGCGTTTGAGGGGTTTGCCCGGATCCAGTCGGTGGTGTCCAGCTGGGCGATATGGATCCAGTATTCCTGTGGCAGTTTGATGAATATCCAGATAAGGGCTGTAGCAGTGATTAGTTTGTTCTTTGTGAGCACTATCGGGTTCCATTTCAGGCGGACGGCCTCGTAAAAGATAAAGAAATATTCGAAGGTATTGGGAAAGATAAACAACAACCCCCGCAGGTGTGTTAGCTCGAAAAGAGCTGCACCAACTAGCCTGTAATAGAAAAGGAAGCGGCTTATCTTAAAGGCAAAGAGATTTGACCAGTTCCGCATGGTTGAAAGATATGCTATGGCCAGGTAATAATTGTCAAGGGCCTTATCATAGCTCTGGTAGCCTTCAAGGGGCAGGTTAGTAAATAGCTGGAAAATTGTCTGATCTACGGTATCGAGAATTAGAGAAGCTATTACTGCCGGCAGAGGGTATCTTGGAATGGCTAATGGTATAAAGAAACGTAACATAACTACAGCCCAGAAAACCAACATATCCGATGTATCCGGCACGCTAAATTTGCCCCCTTTATCTCAGAATTTTTTCTACCCCATTTCCCGTCTGTTAAGTCTTTGAAGTTCAAACCGTCAGGCAGGAAATCAGTATTATAAGCTGGAATTAATAAATTAATATCATGTATCCTTATTTAAGCTGGAACTAATAATTACTATTATATCATTATTTATTATATTATCCATATTAATTTTACAACTTTCGACTGTTTCGACTACTCTTTTTATATTGAAACTAACATACTCATATTGAAATTAATATATGATTGTTTTTTATATAGGTCGGATTTATAGATATATCCAATTAATATAAATTAAAAAAGGGCCAGCTAGATGTCAGTTACCTTGCCTGCAGCCGGGGTCATTGAAGCTTAAGGTGGGAAGTATGCAGATATGTGGGGTACTCTGCTGAGAAGATGCTATGGTAAAAGGGAACGGCCTCGCTCTTTGTGGAATCCGACATCCGGCAGTTAGAATTATGCCCGATTTTGATAATATGCAAAGGGCCAGAGCTGGTAAAAAATCTGGGGGAAACAGTAATGGCACAATTCATACCTTTTGAAATGGATAGTATTCCGATAGAAGAGCAGTTTATGAACTGGAAGGAAATAGTCAAACCTCCATATAATAAAAAATCGGTCGATGCATACACGCGGACCCGGGTAATCCTAATGAATGGGATTGAGAACGCTTCGATCCTTATGTCCCATGCTATGGAAAGAATGACTGTCGATCCTTAGATTAAGCGCCAGATGGCAATGATGAGGCGTGTTGATTCTATGCAGCAGTAGACGGTCGACTGGCTAAATCCGGCTAATCGGAGTGTTATAGAGACCACACTTGGCTATGAACAGGCAGCTGTCGATCTAACTGCAAACCTTGCTAAAAATGAGCCTGATCCATACGTAAGGCAAACGCTGGACTTCGCATTGCTTGAAGACTTCGACCACTTCTATCGTTACAGTTGCCTTTATGATTATCTGGAAGGCGGCGACTATGATTCTATAGTTCAGGGCAAGACCGAGGTAAAAGCCGGAAGACCAACAATTGCCCATCACCGTCACCCTGACGATACCATGCGCAAACACTACGATAAAGACGAGGCTGATATCAAAACCAAAATGAATTATCTCACCATTGTTGCAGGCGAACAGCAGACTGAGCTTTTCTACAAGACTCACGGGAACATGTATTCTGACGAACTTGCAAGGCAACTTTACTCTGAGATTGCTGATGTTGAGGAAGAGCATGTGACCAGTACGGACTACTAGGCGATCCACGGGAAAAAATGCTCGAAAAGTCAGCGCTGATGCAGCTCTTTGAAGCCTATATCTATTCTCCTGCGCACAGACTGAAACCGATCCAAGGATAAAAGGCATCTGCGAAGATTTTGCAAAAATGGAGATCTCGCACTTCGAGGTCTGCGCCCGCCTCCTTGAAAAGTACGAAGGCCGAGATATCAGGGATGTTGTAAAGGCTGATGTTATCGAACCGCTGGTCGTTTTCGAGCCGAATAAAGACTATGTAAATAAAGTAATCGATGAGCAGCTTGACCTCATGCCTTCTAATATGGAATACAGGCGGTTCAGTGAACTGGCAGATGAATGGTCCAGTTTTAAATTTCAGTGGAAGATGAATGAAGCTGGCGTACCAAGTGAAGAGGTAGTCAGCAAAGCAAGAAGTGAGCTGGCTGAGCGGGATCCGATAAAAAATATCAAACAGTTTAAGCATCAGTTAGCCGAGCGGACACAAAATGTGATGGCCTCGCAAAGAGAAAAAATGATGCCGCATCCCTAACATAATTTCCGATGGGGCATTTTTATAAGGCATTTCTTAATTTCAGACACAGAAAACTCATCTTTTAATTTTCAGATATAGGGCGTTATTTCATGCCCATTCTTTAGTTTAACTGACTTAAAAAAATCTATTTTTTACTTCAGGTGATTTATTTTCATCCATTCTTTAATTCAGGCAGTTTTTACATTCATTTTTTAACTCAGGTGAGTTAACTGGATTTTTAAATATACTCATCCGGCTTTAAAATTTGGAATTTTGACCTCAAATTGCAAAGCAATAACTCAATATAATTCTGAAAACCAAACCTGTATAAGTATAGATTCGCTTCAATCAAACTCACACTCCATACCAGATTATATTAAGTTATTATTTTTGAAAACCTGAAAAAATTACATAAGTATTTTATATAGGGTCATATCTTTTATTAATTTAGCAATTATTGCAAATAGTTGGGATTTAACTGAAGGAAGTTTATGAAGGTTTTTCAGTTTTTTAGCGATGGTAGCCAGTTGCAAGCGAAATCAATGCTCGATTTCTACAATTTCAGGGAATAATAAGCACTAAAATAAACGGAAAAGAGGAAGGCGAAATGAAAAAGAAAGAGAAAATATATTCGATAGCTTTAGCTTCAACAGTCACGATTTTATTTTTGGTTCTCGTCTCATCTATGGCATCGGCACTCCCGACTCCAAAAGATCCTCGCGACACCACCGTACCAGAAATCACAAGTGGATCAGGGGACCCTTCAAATGACCGGGTTCTGTCCGAGGATTTATTCCCCGAAGGAATTGGTACAGCCCATCTATCGGCAGTGTACCGAAAGTTCTGTAAAATTTGATTGACTCTGTATCCTGTTTCTTCATCACAAAAAAAGGATTCAGAGTCAATGGT
>Ga0183099_1000819_pt1 | contig 20212 bp, 20 predicted proteins | sample Biomet1_FD_127788 | JGI IMG/M metagenome (GOLD analysis project Ga0183099, IMG submission 127788) | Microbial communities from bioreactor (seeded with anoxic lake sediment) at LBNL, California, USA - Biofuel metagenome 1 | ecosystem: Engineered > Bioreactor > Anaerobic > Unclassified ...
CGGGCAAACCGTAGTCACGCCGCAGTCGAATATCACGATTGATCAACCGAAAGGCAACAACATGTTCGTCTGGCCGAGCGGCACCTCTCTGGAAGTGGTGGTGCGGGCTATCAACGCGCTGGGCGCCTCGCCAGACGACATCATGTCTATTTTACAAGCTTTGCATGAAGCCGGTGCATTAGATGCCGATTTAGTGGTGATTTAAATGAACAATCCAATTTATAGCGACATGACGCTTTACCAAGATGTGCAGAGCTTGGAACAGATCAAAGCCGGTAGCGATCAGCAAGTCGCGCTCGGCAAAGCGGCCGATCAATTTGAAGTGCAGTTTCTGCAGATGGTGCTGAAAAACATGCGCGAAGCCAGCCAAGCCCTCAGTGACGATGATTCGCTGGTCTCAAGCGATCAACAGCAATTCTATCAAGGAATGTATGACGATCAGCTCGCCGCCACCTTGGTCAAAAATGGCAGCCTCGGCCTCAGCGACAGTATCGTGGCGCAATTGAGCTCAGGATTAAAGAGCGAGACCTAATTGGTCGCTCATTACCTCTAACGCCCACTTTTAAACGCCGCAGGGCAAGGATGAATAATGTCACTTATCAGCACAGCCACCTCCGGTCTGATGTCCAGTCAGGTGGTCTTGAACATGATAGGCCAGAACGTTGCCAACGCGACAACCGATGGCTATAGCCGCTTAACGGCAACACTGTCCACCACCAGCGATGGTGGTGTGACCGTCAGCAGCATCTCGCGGGTGGTTGATGACTATCTGAATAGCCAACTCTGGAGCGCCTCTTCCGAGACCGGCTATTACACCAGCTACAGTGAATATCTGTCGGCGGCTGAAACCTTGCTGAGCAGTGATACCATGGGCATCAACACCCTACTCGATGACTATTACAGCGCCCTCAGCGCCGCCAGCAGCAGTCCCGATGATGACACGCTACGGCAAGCGGTGCTCAGTGCCGCAGAATCACTGGTCAGCGGCTTTAATTACCTTTATGAAAACCTCAGCGCACAATCAACCAGCGTTAATGAGCAGCTCGACAGTTCGGTCGATTCCGTCAACGAATTAACCACCACCATTGCCGACTTAAATGCTGAAATTGTGGCGTTGCAAGCGCGAGGCGAAGAGACCAGTTCGTTGGAAGACAGCCGCGATGCCGCGATCACTGAGCTTGCCGAAATGATGGAAATCGATGTCACCGAGCAATCGGATGGATCTTACACCATCACGCTCAGCCAAGGGCAACCGCTGGTGTCAGGCAGCACGGCCGCTACCCTTAGCCTCGACAGCGACGGCAGCTTATCGTTGGCTTATCAACAACAGACTTACTCCGTCAGTGACGAGGTGGGTGGCACCATTGGTGGGCTACAAGATTACCTGTCTGAGGTTCTCGAGCCGACATTAACCTCACTCAACACGTTAGCCGCGACCGTGGCCGATGATTTCAATAGCCTGCAAAGCTCAGGCTATAACCTCGATGGCGACAGTGGCAGCGCATTATTCACCTACGACAGCGACAATGCCGCAGGCTCATTGGCAATTGCTGATGATTTCACCACCGATGATCTGGCCTTTTCCGGCTCATCCACCGCCGGCAGCAGCGATAACACCAATTTGCTGCTGATGCTCGATTTACAGGAAGATGAATCGGATAGCTACAGCAGTCTAGTCGCCGACATTGCCACGCAAAGCAGCGCAGCCAGTTCGGCACTAACCGCCTATTCCGAACTGGTTGACAGTGTCGAAAGCAGCATTGCATCCACCAGTGGCGTGAACTCCGATGAAGAAGCCGCCAACTTGCTGACTTACCAAGCAGCCTACGAGGCTAATGCCAAAGTGATCACCGTTGCCGGTGAGCTATTCGACACTGTGATCAACATGTTCTAAGGGGACATTTATGCGCGTTAGCTCCAGCCAGACCGCCACCTTAATGTTGCAATGTCTGCAAAACAATTATGCCGAATACAGCGAAGTGGCCGAACAAATGTCAACGGGGCTGCGTGTCAACGCGCCATCGGATGATGCGGTCAGCTACACCCGCTTGCAGAGCCTTTCCAGCCAACAAGCCAAAATCACGCAATATCAGGAAAATATCGAAACTGCCGAGAGCATGTTGTCGGCCTCCGAAACGCAATTTTCCAGCATGAGCGATGTCATGAGCGAGTTACGGCAACTGGCCGTACAAGCGGGTAATGGCACCTATGACAGTGATGATTTGGCGTCGATTGCCGAAGAGATGCAATCACTGCTCGACACCATGGTCGATCTCGCCAATGCGACTGATTCCGATGGCACCTATCTGTTTTCTGGCAGTAACAGTGACGATGCCGCCATTACCGTTGATAGCAGCGGCAATTACACCTACCTAGGCGATGATTCGCAGTTGAGTGTGGTGGTGTCGGAAGGGGTCACGGTGGCGGCCACCGATAACCTCAGTGATATATTTTTCAGCAGCGGCGACAACTTTTTTAACGACATGTCCGATCTGATCAGTGGGTTGAGCAGCTCTGACGATGTATCAACATTGGTCTCTGACATGCTGACCAGCATCGACGACACCGCCACGAATCTCAACACCGCCATCAGCAGCATTGGCGCGCGGTCTAACGAATTGGATGCGTTGAACTCCGCCCATGCAGAGACGCTGCTCTACAGTGAAACGTTGAGCTCCACCATCGGTGATATGGATTACTCCGAAGCCGCGGTGCGTTCAGAAGAGTTAATGACCACCATCGAAGCCACGCAGTCAGTGATCTCGAATGTGCTGAGTTTAAGTCTGTTCGATGAAATTTAAAGGTTGCACAGATGCTTATTGAAGGTAAAGCGTCACTTAGCGGGCTCAGCGGCACCACATCGGCCAATACCACACCGACAGCTGCGCCTCCGGTTACAACCGTCACCCGACAACTGCTGGCCGGCCCCCCACTGCCGGCCTCAGTGATAAACCGGAATCTGGATGGCATCAGCCATTTTCATGACTGGCAAGTATTGGGAGACACCCAATCTCGGCTTTCTGGCGCGCAGGCCAGCGAGTTTGCCACCATGCAACTCTATCGCCAGCTGGCGTCGTTTAACACTGCCCTTGGGAAAATCAGCAGCGAAATGCTGGCTCATCAGCTAAAACAGTGGGACGGTCAATTGCAGGCCCAAGGTACGCTCGATAACCAGCTGCAACCCGGTGTCTTACAAAAAAATGGCATTCAACAACACTATCTGCTGGAAAAAATCGACCTGCTGGTGTCGCGACCAAAAGATGAGCAGATCGCGTTTTTCTTCCGCGATACCCGCACCTCTGTCTCCACCACCCTGCCAGCTCAGGCGGGTAAAGCCGAGTTATTACTGCGTTTGCAAACCGCGTTAGCCCGCGAAGGCATTCAGGTGCGCCTAAACAGTACCGGCCAGCTGGAATTAGGTATCAGCAATGCCGATCGACAAAAGCTGGAGCGCCCGGTGTTACTGTCTGGCGAAGGTTATCGCATTCCAGCCGGCAACCCGGTTGCCATTCGCTTACAACCCGTCGATGGACTCTTAACACAGCTGGCCACACAATTGCTCGGCTTAACGCCACTGCAACTGCCCACATTTGCCCAAGAGATAGAAAACCTACGCAAGCGGCTAAAATTCAACATCAGCACCTTGCGAAAACACCGCCAGCAACTGCTCGGCGAACTGCAATCACACGCGTTCGATTTTGAGGAAACCGAAACAGAATCCGAACTCTTAGCCGCGCAGCAAGCGATTCGCGAATTATTGCAATCAGAGCACTATCGCACTACCAGCAGCAACCTCGCTGCACAAGCCAACCTCAGTCGTAAAAACGTCATTGCCCTGTTGTTTGATTAATTCACCGCGCCAGCTTTGTTAACCATCGTCTTAGCAATTCTTTTCAATTCCCTGTCTTCATTTTTCCCATCTCCGGGTCGCTTTTCTTATTTAGCAAAGCTGATAAGCGCCATGCGCACATAAAACCCAAGGAGAACATCATGTCTTTATCTATTCAAACCAGTTACGCCTCGCTGGTTACCCAAAATTCCCTGTCTTCTGCCAACGACAAACTGACCACCGCCATGGAACGTCTGTCGACCGGTTATGCCGTCAACTCCTCTGCAGATGATGCGGCAGGTCTGTCGATCGCTACCCGTATGCAATCAGAAAGCGACGGTATGTCTGTAGCACAAGATAACGTGGAAGATGCGTCCTCCATGCTGTCGACCGCCGATGGTGCGTTAGATGAAATGACTGATATCGTCGGTCGCATGAAAGACCTTGCCACCTCTGCAGCGAACGGTACCTATTCTGATGACGACATCTCTGCCATGAATGATGAATATTCGGAACTGGCGGAAGAGTTGAGCAGCGTAATGACCAACACCAGCTTTGGTGGCACCTCACTGCTGGATACAACCGATGGCAAACTGGCTCAAACCGGTGGTGTTACATTCCAGGTTGGTGCATCTGCAACTGAAACGCTGAACGTTGATATATCCACTAATCTGACTACGGTATCTACCGGTATCACCACGGCTCAAGGTATAACCCTCGACTCAACAACGGCTTCCGCACAAATCACCGCCATGGAAGATCTGCTGTCTGACGTCAGCGACACCCGCTCCTCACTGGGTGCGAGCATGAACCGTCTTGACTACGCCTCTGAAAACTTAACCAACATGCAGGAAAACACCGACACCGCGATCGGTAACATCATGGATGCTGACTACGCGGCAGAAACCGCCGAAATGAGCAAACAGGAACTGCTGGAACAAGCCGGTATGTCTGTTCTGAGCTCTGTGAGCGAAATGCAGGGTCTGATCACCAACCTGCTGGGTTAATCCCCTCGCCGGGTCTGAACGTGCAGACGTCAGACCCGTTATTGTTATCTGTTTCCGGAGTGAGTCATGTCGTATAGCGATTACGATCCCGCCGCGCTGGCCGAAGCGTTGGTTGAGGCCGAACGGTCTGGCATGGATACGTTATTATCTGATAAATCAGATAAATATACCTCACTGGTCAGTGGTTACTCCTCGCTGGAAACTCTGCTGGATGATTTTCAGGATGCACTGGATGACTACACCGATTCCTCTTCCGACACCTCATTCAGTGCGCAAACCTGCAGTGTCAGCGATGAAGATTATTTCACCGTCACCTCCGATGGTTCGGCCGCTGATGGTAACTACAGCATCTTTGTCGAACAGCTGGCGCAGTCTTACCAAACCGCCTTAACCTTCGACAGCAAAACGTGGGAACTGCCCACCGATGGCACGTTAAGTTTTACCGTCGATGGTGAAGAGATGACCATCGATTTATCCACCCTGGATAGCGGCTCTACACTCTCCGACCTCGTCACCGCCATTAACAACAGTGACGATAACCCCGGCGTGCAGGCCAGCCTGATCCAAAGTGGTGACAGCGTCATGCTGCTCATTACCAGTGAAGAAACCGGCGCTGATTACACCGTGGATATGACCTTCACCGAAGGCACCACCAGCACGGCCAGCACCGAGCTATCCGAAGCACTAACCAGCATGAACGTGCTGAGTGAAGCACAAGACGCCATCATCCAATTCGGTAGCACCAACGCCATCACCATCACCTCCAGCAGTAACACACTGGAGAACGTCATTGATGGCCTGACCATTGATCTGATCCAGGCACAAGACAGCGATGATTCCGCCATTAACGTGGAAGTGGAAGTCGATACCGACACGGTAGAAACCAATCTGGAATCGTTTGTCGATACCTTCAATACCTTGATCGACAGTCTGAGTGACTTATATGCCGATGACGGCGATCTCGATGGCAATTCCACCTTGCGCAGCATCATCAGCAGCCTGAAAAATTCGATGCGCTCATCACTGCCCGATGGTTATGACCTGTCGGATCTCGGTCTCTCGTTCACCAGCTCCGGCACGCTCGAAATTGACAGCGACGCCTTAGAAGAAGCGCTGACCAACAACCCCGACATCTTAAACATCTGTCTGACCGACGATGGCGGTGTGTTCGATGCCATTCAGGATCTGCTGGAACCCTATACCGAATCCGGCGGCATTCTTTCCGACATGGAAGACAGCGCGCAGGACAGTCTGGATCGCGTCACCGCCCGCCAGGAAGCGTGGGATACCAAAATGGAAAATCTCTACAACCTTTATCTGGAAGATTTCACCCAGATGCAGATCACCCTTGCCGAACTGGAAAGCAGTCTTTCCATTCTTAGTTCGTAATTTTATCCGAGGTAATTGCCATGTATGACACCGGTTACGACTCTTATCGCCAGACAGAAATTACCGTGAAAGCCGCCAATGCCAGCCCGCAACAACTGGTCGTGATGCTGATGGATGGCCTGATGGATGAGCTGGATCGCGCAGAAGGCCACATGCAGGCGAAAAACTACGTGCGCAAAGGCGATGCGATTAAAAAAAGCATGCGCATTCTCAGCGGCCTCAGCGTGGCACTCGATCTCGAACAAGGCGGTAATCTGGCCACACACCTGAAGCAGCTGTATCAGTTTTGCGGTAAACGGCTGATGAAGGCCAGTATTCGTAACGATGTGGCCGAGCTGCAGCAGGTGCGCAAAATTCTCAGTGAGATCCGTGAAGGCTGGGTCGGCTTTGCCCGCCGCCATGCGTCATGAAAGCGGAAGCCAATACGGAAAAACCACTTCCGCGAGCCAAAACATCAAAACATAACACATTGATATAAATGTAATTTATCAATGGCACATCAATTGCTACCTCAATTGCAAAGTAAAGAAATCAGGAACATGACGCGGCTAACAATGAGAGAAAAACAACTGCAGATAGCGCGTCTGATCCGCAATTACATCCGGCAACTGGAAACGGCGCTGAGCGCTGACAACTGGCACGAGATCCAGAAAATCAATCAGGACGTCAACCGACTGCTACGGGTCGTGATGCCATCGGCAGAATACCCGCCGGTGTTGCAGCGGGAACTGCAAGCCTTGCATTTTTGTCTGGAAAAAGTACAGAAAAACGGCCAGCAACGAGAAAAAGCACTGGCCATTAAACTGGAAAAATTCCACGACCAAAAGGAAGGTTTACGCGCCTATCAAGAGGCGCAGGGATGGTCATAACTACCACGGCAATCTCTGCTAATTCATCGCTGCCAGTCGCTGATGTCATCACAGCCGGTACGACGACCGCCAATGAAACTGCATTCGAGCTGCCAGCAGAACTACCGGATCAGGCACCGACCACAACCGGCGCAAAAGACCGCGACGATGAGAGTGCACAGCAAGCCGCAACAACCGGATCAGGCTCGCAGCCCGATGCGCTCAACGATCTCGTCAGCAGCACGGCAGATTTGACTGACGAGTCAGCCGGCCTGGCCACATGGCAATCCGCTCAGATGACCAGCCAGCAGTTCACGCCGCTGCAACTGAGCATCGAACAAACACTGAATGACACGACCACAACCACCGACTGCGCCTCACCTGTCACAACATTATCTGCCGATGCCTCAAGCAGCATCCCGGAAGTCAGCACACCGCCGTTACCCGCACATACCAAGAAGGCCACGGCAGATCACACCACAGCTACGCTCAGTAATACCGACAGTGACGCTCCGACATCTGACTTTACACCATGGCAGATAAACGCGACGCCAGCCGCGCCATTGGCTGAGACGCCGCAAACGCTGCTTACACCGAACACCGCCACCACGAATTCGGACAATACCAGTGACGCCAGTGCCGAACCGTTAACGATGGCCGTCACAACGACTGCGCCCACCACGATCAGTGCGATAACAGAAACGCGCGGCCTGACAGGCGATGACCCGTGGTTAGTGTCAGCCAACGCCATGCCATCAGCTGCAGCGGCGCCAACCATGACCAGCACAGACCAATGGTCCGGAGCCAAAAATACCCGCATCAACAATGCCAGCGAGCAGCACGAACTCAATCAATTGCTCGCATCGGTGCTGACCTCCGCGATCGGCCAACAGCAACCATCCACCTCCGTTGCCAATTCAAGCAATAGCGCCGCTGCCACAACCAGCACATCCGCACAGCAACTGGGCGAGCAGTTGCTCGACACACTCAGGCAGCAGGTCTCGCTACAACTGACGCAACAAAGCCAGCAAGCCACCATTCGCCTCGATCCACCGCATCTGGGGCAGCTGGAGATCGCGATCCGCCTCGACGGTGACAAGCTCACCGTCCAGATCAATGCCGAACATGCCGCCGTGCGCGAATCACTGCAAAACAGCCGGGAACAGCTGCGCCAACTGCTGATCCCATCGCATGGCAGTGGTGTCGATGTCGATATTGGCCAGGAACAACCCTCCACGTCACAACAGCGCCAGCAAACCTATGCGCTGTGGCAAGAGCCCGACATTCTCAGTGCTGCCTCGGTCACCACCGCTCAGGCAGCCACCTTGTCTTCCGCGCCCGTCACCACCGGTGACTGGTTAAATACGGTGGTGTAATGGAGAAATTATCCCGTGAATAAAAAGGCAATCCTCATTTCCGTCATTGGTGGGCTACTACTAGTGCTACTCAGCGTGGGGGCCACTCTATTAGTGCTCAATCATCCGGAATGGTATGGCGGTGCGACCGCGCACAATGAACAGCCGGCCCCGCCAGAGGTCAGTAAAAAACCGCTGTTTAAACCGCTGGAAAAATTTGTGATCAGCATTGATGGCGACAACAGCCGCCACTATCTGATGCTGGAAATGACCTTGGTCACCCACAGTGCCTCACAGCTGGAAAATTACGATGAACTGATGCCGGTGATCCGCAATTCGCTGGTGCAATATTTCAGTCAGCGTAACGAAAGCCAACTCAGCGAAGAACTGCGTCACATCGAACATTTGCAGGCCGAATTGCAGGAACGCCTGATCAGCACCTTACACAACTATGGTTTTCAGCCCGCGCTCGATGAAGTGCTGATCACCAAATATGTCGTGCAGTAGGACATGCATATGCTGCAGCAAAGTTCACTGGAAGAAACCTACGGCTCGTTCCCACCGCCGACCACCAGCTCGCGGGATGAACAAGCTCAACTCATACCCTATCTGTATCTGGTCAAACGAGCGCTCAGTCATCTGCGCAGTCAGGTTACCGCCTGCATGGCACGGGAAGATCTGGAACAGATCGGGCTACTCGGGTTATTAGAAGCCTTGCGGCGCTATGGCACACCCGACGGGCAATTCGAAGGTTTCGCCTTTAAGCGTATTCGCGGTGCCATGCTTGATGAATTACGCCGTCAAGACTGGCGTCCACGGCAATTACGTCAACAGGCCAATGCCTTTAATCAGGTGGTACGCCAGCAAACCAACCTGCTGGGCCGCATACCCAATGAGCAGGAGCTGGCCGATGTGCTGCAAACCACGTCGGACGAAGTCAGAAATCTGTTCTACGCCAGTCAGGCCGAAGCCATGCAAAGTCTGGATGAACTGCTGGAGCATGCCGCACCGGCCAGCAATGGCGCCGATGAATTCCATCAGCTCGAGATCCGCATGTCACTGACAAAAGCGCTGGCGACGTTATCGAAACGGGAACAACTGCTGCTGGCCCTGTATTACCAATATGAGCTGAATATGAAAGAGATCGCCCACGTCCTCGATTTAACCGAATCCCGCGTCTGCCAGTTGCACAAGCAGACGATATTACTGCTGAAAAATCAGCTGACTGAACTGGCCTGAGGACGTCGCATGCAAAAACTGATTGGGATCGGCGTTGTTATCTTGTGTGTGTTTGGTGGTTTTGTCATGGCCAGCGGCAAACTGGCCGCATTGTGGCAGCCCTCCGAAATGGTGATCATTCTGGGCGCCGCTATCGGTTCCACCATCATCGGTAATTCGCCGGAAGTGCTGAAAGAGATGAAACATCAGCTTAAAGCGATCTTTACCATCCAGAAAGAAGGCGATGGCGATCTCTACCGTGAACTGCTGACCCTGATGTATCACCTGTTAGACGAAGTGCGCCTGAAAGGGATCAAAGCACTGGATGAACATATCGAAGCCCCCAGCCAGAGTTCCGTGTTTCTCTGTTACCCCTCGGTCGAAGAAAACCCGATGCTGCTGACCTTTATTACCGACAACTTCCGGCTGATCAGCATGGGGAAAATCAGCCCGCATGAACTCGATACGTTACTCGATAACGAAATCATGACGATAGAAGAAGACATGCTGAAACCCGCGCATGCACTGCACCGTACCGGCGAGGCCTGTCCCGGCTTTGGCATCCTGGCTGCGGTCATGGGTATCATCATTACCATGCAGCAACTCGATGGCCCGCTGACCTATATCGGAGTGCATGTCGCCGCCGCACTGGTCGGCACATTCATCGGTATTTTCCTCTGCTACTGTTTGCTGGAACCCGCCAGCAGTGCCATGGAATCACTGGTGAGAAAACAGATGAATCAGTTGATCTGCATCAAATCTATTTTGATCGCCCATATCCGCGGCAAGATGCCCTTACTGGCCGTCGATGCCGGCCGGAAAGTGCTGGAACCAGACGTCAAACCCAGTTTTATGGATATGGAAGAGTGGGTTACTAACAGGGCCATGTAATGCGGAATAATCAGGAACAGATCATTGTTCTGCGCCAGAACCGGCGTGGTGGTGGGCATGGCAAAGGAGGAGGTGCCTGGAAAGTCGCGTTTGCCGATTTTACACTGGCCATGATGTCACTGTTTCTGGTGCTGTGGATCCTGGCCGTCTCCAGCCAGCAAGAGCGGGAAATTCTGGCTACCCGCTTGCGTGATTACAGCATTCTGTCGAACGAAGCGAACCCCTTTGACATCAGCAACAGCCCCTTTCCTGTTGATCTGGAAGGCAAGCCGTCGGTAGAAGAACAGATGGCATTACAATATGTCACCACCGGCCAGCCACAACAGCCAAATAATCTCTTTCATCCAAGCGCCGGCAAAGAGCTGTCTGCTCAAATGCAAAATGAGGCACTACAAGGTTATCTCGATACACCGGCCCAGATGCAGCAACTGGGTAATATCATTAATCAGTTAGCCAAAGCGGCCGGGTTGCAAAACAATCTGAAACTGGAAATCGTCGCACAAGGGCTGCGGATCCAGATCAGCGATGATGATAATAAACAGATGTATGCGCGCGGCAGTGCCTTCATTACCCCTTATTTCCATCAATTGCTCAGTGCACTGACCCCACTGCTGTCAAAACTGCAAAACCGGCTAATGATTTCCGGCCATACCGACAGCATGCCCTACCCCGGCGACAACTATACCAATTGGGAACTGTCAGCCGAACGCGCGTCGATGGCTCGTCGTATCATGGTCAGTAAAGGCTTGCCGAAAGAACACATCGCCATGGTAATGGGGCTGGCAGACACTATGCTGGCGGAACCTAAGCACCCGGATGCCAGCAGCAACCGGCGCATCGAAATTCTGTTAATGAATAAAAAAGCCGAACAGGCATTAGCGAATCTGTTTTCGCAAACAGCCACCTCATTGCCTGTTATCCCCTCTCCGCCATCGCCGCTGGCGCGCCCTGAGCATTAAAGGACGCTGAACTATGAACACTAAAAATAATACAGTCGACCTGCCGGCAGATGATAGCTTCGGACGTGGCCGTCGTGAGTGTCCCCGCTGGTATTTCTATAACCCGTTCACCGAACTGGAAGACCAAATTTCCGGCATTAGCGCCATCATCAAAACCTCGGGCTGGTGGTTTGATCGTTTCCTGACAAATACCATCATTAAAGATTTAAGTATGGGCGGCGCCGGGTTTATCGTGCCGCAACACACTACGGTGCCGGATCACATCATTTTAGAGCTGGAAGGCAAATACCGGTTGGAATGCGAAGTATTACATCGTCGTCCACTCAATCGCTACCTCACGTTTTACGGTGTGCGCTGGGAACACAGCCGCCGGCGGATCGTCATGACCATCATCAGTAAATACAGCCGTCAGAGTCGTTTCGTCCGTTAAGGCGGAGGATCGGTTCTCTGTTGCCAATCCGGTGCGTGATTATCCATATCCAAGCCCGCCGCTTTATTGATGATCAACGGGTCAGTCTTACCAGCATCCAACACCAGTAATGGCGGCGCTGGGGCGATATCGATGACCACTGAAAATACGGTTTCGTTTATCGTGCCGGCATGGTCATCCGGCAGTTGCAAACCATATTGCCGGGCATGCTGAATGATATCCAGCAAGGCCAGTAATCGCGGCACATAACGCTGCGTTTCTGCTGGTAACGTCAAAGCACAATATGTCGCCTGCTGTGCCGTTTCCTGTGCCTGTTTGATCCGCATCTCACCGGCATTATAACCGGCCAATGCCAACGCCCAGTCACCGGCAAAATAATCCGCTAACCATTGCAAATAGCGCAACGCCGCCTCAGTCGATCGGGTTAACACAACCCGCTCATCCTGCATGGATGACACCTGCAAACCAAACCGTCTCCCCGTTTCCGGCATCAGTTGCCACACGCCAGCAGCACCGGCCGATGAGACCGCCTGTGACCGATAACTACTTTCCAGCAAAGGCAACCACACTAACCATCCGGGAAGTCTCATCTTTTTCAATTGCTGGCCGATATATCGAATAACCGGTGCCGATTGCTGTAGCCGGGATTGCAGATACGGTTTGTTGCTCAGCAGATACTGACGTTCCTGCTCAATGCGCAAGCGGCAGGTGGCAGGCCAGTTAGTTGAGGAAAAAGTGATCGCTGTTGGTTGAGGAAATACGGTCGTGAGCGGTTTTGCCAAGCCGGAGCCTGAACAAAGCAAGCACAAGAAAAACCACCAAGTAGGGTAATCAGGAATGCGGGGGGGTGGCATACAGAACAACCGCCTCACACCGAGAAACGGACTAAAATTGAAATAAGAGAGGCCAGTAATGATCTTACATAATCGGGCAGATAAACGACTGCATAAATTTGTGCTCTATCTGATTCTGGCGAACTTTATTTTGATCGGCACATATCATATGAGCTATCACCACATCAGCCAGTTCGGGCAAATAGCAGCGGGCAGCTTGTTGGTGGCTTATAATTTGATGCTGGTTAAACTTATCAGCCAGCACACACACCACAGCCATGACACCTATCTGATCTACCCGGTAGTTATAGCAGTGTTCAGCCTGTGCGTGTCGATGCTTTACCTGTTTTTCGTGTTCTGAACAAATCTAAACATTTGAAGCCATCAGCAATGGAAGGAGGACGCTTTCCGGTGCTGTTACCCTTTCAGATCGGGCTGTCTTTATTCAGTTCGGCTAACACCGAAGAAACGGCCAGCAACAGTGCAGAACGGATCACCTGATCGCGCCGGTTCAGTTGCAATTGCTGCAACATCGGGTCGGCTTTTTCATCCGGTTCTTCTACCTGCATCATGCTGATCTGTTGCAAGCCATGCAATTTATCAATCTGCTCGCGCACGCAAGGCTCACCAAAACGGTGATCATGAATATCACTGACCAGAAAATCACGAATACGAATATAGCGTTCAATATCCTGTGACAATTCTAGTGAGATCAAACCCAGTGCAAAAATAAGCTTCAGGCGAATATGAAGATCAGCCAGTGGCCCTTTGCCATTCAGTAGCGGTTCAATCGCATATTTGACCGCATACTCCTCCTGACGGAAGGCACGACGCATCAGCAGGTCAACGCCGTCTTCCAACATATCGACTACTTCGAGGAAGAACCCACGAGGATTCTCCGGTTCGGTCAGACGTTCAAAAACCGCGTCTTCCTGATAAGTGGGAGCTTTAACTTTATTCATATTATTTTATCTTAATGTGGAAACCCAGAAATCTAATCCAATGCCCTTTTATTTTTATTGTTATAAATTTGTTATTTATTCAGAAGTCTTAAAGCAAAAAGAGAGGGTATTCCCTCTCTTTTCTTACATCACTGTACCATGCGCTGATATTCAGCCACGATCGTTGCCACACAAGGCTCATCCGCTTTCAGGCCGGTCGCGCGTAACAACGCAGCTTCCACACCGTCTTGCTCGATCCAACCTTGTAACTCAACTGCCTGTGGATCATCTGCATTCTGGTAATGTAATGCTGCCGCCATGCCTTTCAGCAAGGCATCATTCGGTAAACCATATTCCAGAGTACCCAGCAATGGTTTAGTCAAACGATCTTCTGCACCCAGTTTACGCAACGGCTGCCGACCTACACGGTCAATTTCATCAACCAGATATGGGTTAGCAAAACGGGTCAGAATTTTTTCGATATACGCATGATGCAACTGACGATCAAAACCATAACGCGTTACCAGCACTTCACCACTCTGTTGCATCGCCTGACGCACTGTATTCTGAATGGTTTCATCAGCAATCGCTTCACGGATCGTTTGATAACCCGCCAATTTACCCAGATATGCCGTCACGATATGACCGGTATTCAGGGTAAACAGTTTACGTTCTACATACGCCAGCAGATTATCCGTCAGTTCCATGCCTTGAACGGCAGGAATATCACCTTTGAACTGATTTTTATCAACAATCCACTCACTGAAACTTTCTACCGTTACTGCTAACGGATCTTCTTCGTTTGCCGCAGCCGGCGGCACGATACGATCGACCGCTGAATCGACAAAACCAACATATTGTTCCATCAATGCATGATATTGCTCAGGTAACTCGGCCAATACCGCCTGTTTCAGCTGGCTAGTACCGCGAACCATGTTTTCACAAGCAATAATGTTAACTGGCGCATGGTTACCCTGCTCAAAACGCAGCTGTAATCCACGAGCGATAGTGGCAGCAATCTTAGCCAACACCTGCGGCCCGACTGCCGTTGTAATAATGTCGGCTTTTGCAATCTGAACAATCACATCATCACTGCCCGCTTGTACGGCGGCAATATGACGGATAACGTCAGTATGCTGGGTATCACCCACCACACGAACCTGATATTCCTGAGAATGATTTAACTGATCAACCAGCTGCGTGTTGGCATCAGCAAAGGTCAGCTCTGCGTCTGATTCTGACAGTAATTTACCGATGAAACCACGACCAATATTTCCAGCGCCAAAATGTAATGCTTTCATTTATTTTTACTCCTTAAGATCCGGGAAAAGAAGGCCACCGCAGTGGCCTTCCTGCTGTTATGCAGCGCGATGACCGCTGAGCAGTTCCAGTACGAAATTAACATCCGTAGTAGTTGCTAAACGTTCGATCAACGATGGATCATCCAGAGTACGAGTCAGGTTATTGATCACTTGCAGGTGCTCATCATTACGAGCTGCAATACCAATGACCAGACGTGCTACTTCATCTTTTTCCGGACCAAACTGTACACCGGCAGGGTATTGGCAAATAACAACACCGGTCTTCTTCACTTTATCTTTGGATTCAATGGTACCGTGAGGTACAGCAATTGATTCCCCCAGATAGGTCGATACTAGTTTTTCACGCGCTAACATCGCATCAACATATTCAGGTTCTACACAGCCATTGGCCACCAACATCTCACCAGCCATACGAATAGCGGCTTCTTTATTGTCCGCCTTCAGACCAAGACGGATATGTTGTGTGCTCAATGTAAACAGTGCAGGGTTCAAACTCTCGCCACGATAAACGTCATCGTTAGCGGCTACCGCCTTTGGGAGTCGGCCTTCGCCAGCCTCCTGTAACCGAGCGATCAGGTTGTCATACAGCTGATTATCCAAGAAGTTATTCAGGGAAATATGCTGTGCGTTTGGCGCATGACGACGAGCACGGTCAGTCAGATCACGGTGCGTGATCACGATGTCCGCTTTTTCATCCAGATTATTGATTGCTTGGTTTACCACAGTAATTGGCAGACCTGCTTTTTCAATTTTCTTACGCAGCAGGCTTGCACCCATTGCACTTGAACCCATACCAGCATCACACGCTACAACGATGTGTTTTGCAGACAGAGGAGAGTGGCCGTCATCACTGGCAGCAGAAGAAACAGCGGCATTGCCTTGTTTCATGCTTTTCATCTTGCGGGTAGCGCCTTCCAGGTCATCGCTAGTGGTGTTATTCGCTTGTTGGCGAACGAACACAGAAGCGACCAGGAAAGAAACTACGGTTGCAGCTGTTACAGAGCACAGAATACCGAAGATAGAATCTTTTGGCGTCATCAGCAGCACAGCGAAGATAGAACCAGGTGATGCAGGAGAAACCAGACCAGCATCAAACACGGTCAGTGTGAACACACCAGTCATACCACCAGCGATAACAGCCAGGATCAGACGTGGGTTCATCAGCACGTATGGGAAGTAGATTTCGTGAATACCGCCCAGGAAGTGGATGATAGACGCACCAGCAGCTGATTGTTTAGCGTTACCACGACCAAACATCATGTATGCCAACAGGATACCGAAACCTGGACCTGGGTTAGCTTCAATCAGGAAGAAGATGGACTTGCCATGTTCAGTCGCTTGCTGAATACCCAGTGGGGAGAAGATACCGTGGTTGATTGCGTTGTTCAGGAACAGAATTTTCGCAGGTTCAACAAAGATAGAGGTCAGTGGTAACAGGCTGTGTTCAACCAGGAAACCTACACCAGCCGCTAAGCCAGCAGACATACCTTTTACAAACGGACCAATCAGGAAGAATGCAACGATTGCCAACAGCATACCGATGATACCGGCAGAGAAGTTGTTAACCAGCATTTCAAAACCGCTTTTGACTTTGCCTTCAATAGCACGGTCAAAACGTTTGATAGCAAAGCCACCCAGAGGGCCAGCCATCATCGCACCCATGAACATTGGGATATCAGTACCAACGATAACGCCCATAGTAGTAACCGCACCTACTACAGCACCACGTTCGCCGCCAACTAATTTACCGCCGGTATAACCGATCAGTAATGGCAACAGGTACATAATCATTGGGCCAACCAGTTTGGCTAACGTTTCATTTGGCAGCCAGCCGGTTGGAATAAACAACGCCGTAATAAACCCCCACGCGATAAATGCGCCAATGTTGGGCATAACCATGTTGGAGAGAAAACGGCCAAAATTTTGTATCTTGACCTTGGTATCTGGTGATAGCATAAAACACCCCGTTCGATGCCTGATTAATGGTGGATTGTGATAGCGGATTTGCCGATCCGCGATTTGTTTTGTCTCACTAATAAATCTATCACTTTCCAAACAAATCGGGTTGAGAACGGGGGCTTTTGTGAAGCACATCAATTATTCGTGGCGATCACACCACCTTTGATGTGATATGCGTCACACAATAACTGCCTTCCTCCGCCTGTTTTGTGTTCTGGAAGGGGTCAATCACCCCAATTTTGTGAGCCAGATCACCATCCGATCATTCCACACCGAAAGCAACTAGGTGATCTAAATCACATTTCAAATAAAAATACTCAAACGAGACAAAAAGTCGCTATTTTAATGTTTGACCATAATTACTTTTGTCTTCTGCGCACATTGTCTGCTACAAATATCTATATACTTAAGTAGGGTTATTTCAATATTCCCTTTTTAATCAACAGAGTGTCTTCCGTTCCATGTAAAAGGATCTGCAGATGGCGGGCTTCCGATGGATAGTATTCTTTTTTGCGCTCTGTTTTGGCTCTTTTGCCTCTGCCGCTGAGCGTATTGTTCTACAACTGAAATGGGTCAATCAGTTTCAATTTGCCGGTTACTACGCGGCCGTAGAAAAAGGTTTTTATAAGGCGGCGGGGCTGGATGTCGAATTACGCCCCAATGGCTATAACGGTTCATTCGTTTCGCCGGTCGATGCGGTGGTCAACGGTGATGCGCAATACGGTATTTCTAACTCCGGGCTGGTACTGGATTATCTGAATGGGAAACCGGTCGTCGTACTCGCGGCTACGCTACAACATTCTGCGGTCAGCTGGATCGTGCTGGAAAAATCCGGCATCAAAAGCATTCATGACATGGCGAAAAAGCGGCTAATGACCGTCTTTCCGTTAAGTGAAAGTTTAGAGCTATTAGAACCCTTCCGTGCCGAAGGTATCCCACCAGAAAAACTAAACCTCATCCAGACCGGCTTTGATTTACAACCACTGATCGATGGTAAAATTGATGCCTATGATGGTTATGTGACCAATGAACCCTACCTGCTGGAGGAGAAAGGTATTCCCTATCGCCTGATCGATCCTCGTACTTATGGGATTGATTTCTATGGTGATGTTTTATTTACCTCTCAGAATGAACTGAACGCACACCCAGCGCGGGTTGCCGCTTTCCGCAAAGCAAGTATGGATGGCTGGCGCTATGCCATGGAGCATCCGGAAGAAATCATTGATCTCATCATGCAAAAATATGCGCCACAGAAAAGCCGTGAGCACTTGCGCTTTGAAGCTAAGGCGATGTGGAGCCTGATGCAGCCCGATATTATCGAAATTGGTCATATGAACCCGGGGCGTTGGTTGCGTATAGCCGAGGTGATGACGGAGCATCAAAGGCTTGTCGATGCCCAAATGCTGAATCGATTCATATATAATCAGGATGATTATCAGCCTAGCCTGTCACGCTATGTCAGAATTGCGGTTATTTCATCAATAATGGCTTTATTGCTGGCGGGTATCGCTATCTGGATTTATCGCACGAATCGACGGCTACAACGTGAAGTTGAAGCCCGTCAACAAGCAGAACAGCAACTTCGCCACTTATCGGAAACTGACGCTTTAACCGGTCTGGCGAACCGACGGGCGTTTGATCAGCAACTGCTCAAAGAGTTTCAGCGTTTTCTGCGTTATCGCCACCCGTTTAGCATCGTCATGGTCGATATCGACTGGTTTAAACGCATCAACGATACGTATGGGCATCCGGCTGGTGATCATGTATTAACCGAATTTGCTTGGCGTTTGCGCGACCACATCCGTAAAACAGACATTCTGGCGCGTATTGGGGGCGAGGAGTTTGCCATTATGATGCCGGAAACGTATCCGCTGGAAGCCAAAAAGAGAACCGAGTTATTACAGCAGATTATCAACACGACCCCGTTCCAAATCGCTGGTAGCAACGATAGCCCATTAATGATTACGGCCAGTTTTGGTATTTCATGTGTCGCGGATAATGATCTGCTGGCTGACGCGCCACTCATCCGGGCAGACACCGCCTTGTATAAGGCCAAAAATAATGGTCGTAATCAGGTGATGCTATTCAATGATGAAAACAAGCTCACCTTAGTTGTAGATTAACTTACTGATTTTTAAATATAAAAAAGCCCTCTGGATTAAGAGGGCTTTTTAGTATGGGTCGCGAAAAATAATTACGCTTTCCACGCCTTCCAAGTGTTGATCAGACCATTGGTCGAGCTGTCATGGCTGGTGACTGCCGCGGCAGAGTTCAGCTCCGGCAGGATCTTGTTAGCCAGTTGTTTACCCAACTCAACGCCCCATTGGTCAAAACTGAAGATATTCCAAATGATACCTTGCACGAAGATTTTGTGTTCGTACATAGCAATCAAAGCACCCAGTGTTTGCGGCGTCATCTGTTTAAACAGAATGGAGTTAGTTGGGCGGTTACCTTCAAACACTTTAAATGGCACCAGGTTTTTCACCTGTTCCAGTGTCTTACCGGCTGCCAGGAACTCAGCTTCAACTGCTTCTTTCGATTTACCAAAAGCCAATGCTTCAGTCTGAGCGAAGAAGTTAGCCAGCAGTTTCGGATGATGATCGCCAACTGGGTTGTGGGTGATAGCTGGTGCCAAGAAATCACAAGGGATCAGCTTAGTACCCTGATGGATCAGCTGATAGAACGCATGCTGACCGTTGGTACCTGGTTCACCCCAAATGATTGGGCCAGTCTGGTAATCCACTTTGTTACCGTTACGGTCAACATATTTACCGTTTGATTCCATGTTACCTTGCTGGAAATAAGCCGCAAAACGGTGCATGTATTGGTCATACGGCAGGATCGCTTCGGATTCTGCTTCATAGAAGTTGTTGTACCACAAACCAATCAATGCCAGCAGTACAGGAATGTTTTGCTCATAGCTGGCGGTGGCGAAATGGGTATCCATCTCAAACGCGCCTTCCAGCAGTGCTTCAAAGTTTTCAAAACCCAGAGACAGAGCGATAGGCATACCGATCGCTGACCAAGAAGAGTAACGACCACCAACCCAATCCCAGAATTCGAACATGTTAGCGGTGTCGATACCAAATTCAGCTACTGCTTTGGTGTTGGTAGACAGTGCTGCGAAATGTTTCGCTACATGAACCTGATCGCCAGCAATATTCACAAACCAGTCACGCGCAGACAGCGCATTGGTCATGGTTTCCTGAGTCGTGAAGGTCTTCGAGGCCA
>Ga0183099_1000820_pt1 | contig 20198 bp, 19 predicted proteins | sample Biomet1_FD_127788 | JGI IMG/M metagenome (GOLD analysis project Ga0183099, IMG submission 127788) | Microbial communities from bioreactor (seeded with anoxic lake sediment) at LBNL, California, USA - Biofuel metagenome 1 | ecosystem: Engineered > Bioreactor > Anaerobic > Unclassified ...
AGAACAAGTTAACGGAGAAAAAGATGACTAAAAAAATAGTTTCTAAAAATGGATATAAAGATTTTAATAGTATTCAGGCTGCCATAGATTCCATAAAAGACGATAGGGAAGAAACATTTATATTTATAAAACCAGGAATTTACTTTGAAAAAATTACTAGGTAAATAAAAAAAATAGTAACTTTAATTGGAGAAAACGAAGAGAATACCATAATTGAGTACAATGATTACGCTTTAAAACTTGATGGATTTGGAAAAGTTTATACGACTTATCGTACCTCATCAGTAAACATAGAAGCTGATGATTTTAGGGCAAAAAAAATTACTTTTGTAAATTCTGCAGGATATGGAAAACTCGTAGAGCAAGCTGTTGCCGTACAAGTAAGTGGAGATCGTTGTATTTTTAGGGACTGTTCTTTCAAAGCTTTTCAAGATACTTTTTATACAAAAGGTGAAAACAGTAGGATTTACTTAAAAAAATGTTTTATTGAAGGAGATGTTGATTTTATATTTGGGGCAGCTACTGTTGTTTTTGAAAAGTGTGTCATATCAAGCATAAATAGAACTGGATATATAACAGCTCCTTCTACACATAAAAATCAGAAATACGGATATCTGTTTGAAAATTGCCATTTAATAAGTAATCTACCTAAAGGAAGTGTTTATTTGGGCAGACCATGGCATCCTGCAGGCGATCCAGATGCAATAGGGTGTGTCATCTTTAGAGAATGTGAATTGGGTGAGCATATAAATGAAGATGGGTGGACTGAAATGAAAGGATTTAAAGCTGAAGATGCCAGATTTTATGAATATAAAAACAGAGGAAAAGGAGCTGTTTCCCATGTTAAGAGAAGACAGCTAAGCGAAGAGGAAAACCTATATTACACTTCAAAAAAAATGTTAAGCGGTATAGATAATTGGGAATATGGTAAAGAATTCTAGAATTAAGGACAAAAAACAACAAAAAAGTGCAAAATATCAAATGGGAATAATTCTAAAGAGTGTATATAATACAATTGATTCGTGAAAAGTTCATTTGTTTCTAATACAGAACTTTAATAAAATGAAAGTTAAAATTTTGATAAACTTAAGGAGATGTCAAAATTGAAGAAGAAGAAAATTCCAATAATTTTGTTTGTATTATCTATATTCATATTAATTATTTATTTCTATTTTAAACAAATAAAGCAAAAAGAAAAAGAATTTGTAAAAAACAAAATTATATTTAGATATATAGATTCAAATTTTGATAATAAAAAATTAGTAGAAGGAATGAAATATTTTTCTAGAGCAGTGTCACAAAAAACAGAAGGGAAAATACTGATAGAAATTCGCTATAAAAATGTTACAGAAAAAGAAATAATGGATGACATAAAAATGGGTTTAGTTGATATAAGTAAAATAAATTTAGAAAGATACAGAAAAGAGTATTTAAAAATAGTAGAAGTTATAGAAAAAACAAATGAAGAAGAGATAAAAGGACAAGAAAGAGAAAAAATCAAAAGAGTTATTGTTGAACAAGAAAAAATGCTGATACCTTTAGGTTTTTTAATTACTAAATCCAGCACTATTACAGAGATAGACGTTATTTTAATATCAAGATTATCATGGAATAATCTTTCAGAAAATGAAAAAAAGATAGTAATTTCTTCTATGGAAGAAACAGAGGATTATTTAAGAAAACAGGAAAATTTTTAATAAATTTAAGGAGGAAATAATGGATAAGTTAGATTCATATTTAGAAGACTATCTGCATATGTATAAGCCATATAAAGGAGAATTAAAATGGAATTATGAAGATGGTTGTACATTAATTGGCGTAGAAAAAATGTATAAAGCTACTGGAGATAAGAAGTATTTTGACTTTATATATAAATATATGGATAAAAGAGTAGAAGAAAACGGCAAAATAAAAGAGTTTTCCTTATTGGAATATAATATTGACAATATAAATTCAGGTAAACTTTTCTTCAATTTATATGAAGAAACCAAAGAAGAAAGATTTAGAAAAGCTATAGATGAAATTTATTATCAATTAAAAATTCAACCACGAGCTTTAAATGGAGGATTTTGGCATAAATCAAGATATCCTTATCAAGTTTGGCTTGATGGACTATATATGGCATTACCTTTTTATGCAGAATATGAAACAAAGTTTCACGGAATGGAAAACTATAATGATATTTTTAAACAATTTAAAAATGTAAAAGAATTTATGTATTCTGAAGAATATGGATTATATTATCATGGTTATGACGAAACAAAAACAATGAATTGGGCTAACAAAGAAACAGGATTATCAGAAAATTTTTGGGCTAGATCTATAGGTTGGTTAGCAATGGCTCTAGTAGATACACTCGAGACAATGTCTGAGCAAGTCTTCGAATACCACAGAGAACTTCAAAAAATGTTTAAGGAACTTATAAAAAATGTTCTAAAGTACCAAGATTTAAGTGGAATGTGGTATCAAGTAATGGCAAAAGAAACGGAAAAAGGAAATTATTTGGAAACATCAGCAACATTAATGTTTTCATATGCAATTCTAAAAGGTGTAAGACTTGGTTTTTTACCTGAAGAGTATAAAGAAAATGGAGTAATCGCGTTTAACTCTACAATAGAAAAATTTCTTATAGAAGAAAATTCAAAATTGAGACTGGATGGAATTTGTATTATGGCAGGTCTTAATGGTTTAGTTTCTTTTAATGGTGATAGAAACGGAAGTTATGAGTATTATTTATCGGAACCAATTGGATTCGATGACCCTAAAGGAACAGGTCCTTTGATGATGTCGTATAGTGAAATTTTGATGATACAAAACAAAAAATAAGGAGGAATTATGAAAAAAGTTATGTTTATCTTATTTGCAGTTATGATTTTGGCAGTCACTACAGCGTGTGGGAAAAAAGAAAAAAGTGAAAGTGGAAATGAAAAGGTAGTAGTAAGATTTGGATGGTGGGGAGGAGATTCCAGACATAAGGCAACTTTAGCAGCAATAGATGCTTTTGAGAAAAAATATCCGAATATTGATGTAAAACCTGAGTATGCAGGATGGACAGGATATAATGAGAAGTTAACAACTCAAGTGGTAGGAAATTCGGCACCTGATTTGATGCAAGTAAACTGGAATTTATTATATGATCTTGGATCAAATAATTTTTTAGATCTTAAAAATACAGATATAAATTTAAACAATTATCCTACAGAAGTATTAAGTCAAGTAGAAATTGATGGAAAAACTGTAGCAGTTCCAGTAGGAATGTCAGGAAGAGTATTCTACTATCAAAAAAATATTTTTGATAAAGCAGGAGTACCAATTCCTCAATCATTTGATGATCTTGTTAAAGCTGGTAAAGCTTTTCAAGAAAAGTTAGGAAAAGGACATTACCCATTATTTTTAGAAGATTATAGTGCATTTTTAATAGTTCTATATTATATGGAACAAATTACTGGAAAAGCATTTATTGAACAGGGGAAAGTTGCTTATACTCAAGAAGAGTTAGCAAAAGGATTTGATTTTTACTTAAATTTAGTAAAAGAAGGAGTAACACCTTCAGTAGCTGAAACACAATCAGGAGGGGTAGTTCCTTATGACCAAGAGCCTAAATGGATAAAAGGTCAATTTGCAGGATTATATGAATGGGATTCTTCAGCAGGAAAAGTTTCTGGTTCTGCTGGTGAGGGTGGAGAAATAGCTATAGGAGCTGCTCCTTCAGACTATGGAAAACCAACATTATTCAATAAAATTTCTATGACATTTGCTATCAATGAAAAAACAAAATACCCTAAAGAAACACAACTTTTATTAAACTTCTTATTAACAGATCCAGAAGCATTAAAAGAGTTAAAACTTGAAAGAGGAATACCTTTAAATAAAGAAGCTATGGCTTTCCTTGAAAAAGAAGGTATGTTAAAAGGATTACAATTTGAAGGATACAAAACTGTGTTAGCTAATAAAGGAAAAGGAATAAATGAGTACTTTGAAAGTGAAGAGTTAAGAAAATACTATAGAAATACTATGCAAGAACTTGGTGTCGTAATTGACAGTAAAGAAGCTGCAGCAAAAATAATTAAAATGGTTGATGACTTTTTAGCAACAAAAAAATAGAGTGTTAATTATTTATATGAAACAAGGTACAAGTTGAAACAACAGACTTGTATCTTGTTTCAAAATTAAAATAATGTTAATTACTAACAAAATATCAATACTAATATAATATCAATAAAGACTTGAAATTTTGTTAGTAATTAAAAATAATTAGGAGGAAAAGGGAATGAAAAAGTTTTTTTCCAAAAATAAGGGTTTACTCTTTATAATACCTTGGCTTTTGGGATTAGTAGTATTTAGATTGGTTCCGTTTGCTTTATCTTTAGGATTAAGTTTTACCGATTATCAATTGGTAAATGTACCTCATTTTATAGGGCTTCAAAACTACAAAGATATGTTTGCAAATGTTGAATACAGAGGAAGTTTTTTAACTACCATGAAATATGTATTTCTTACAGTGCCTTTTAAATTAAGTTTTGCTTTATTTATAGCATATATACTAAATTTCAAAATAAAAGGAGTAAACTTTTTTAGAACTGCATATTATATTCCTTCAATCTTAGGAGGAAGTGTTGCAATAGCAATATTATGGAGATTTATATTTGCGGCAGATGGTCTTATCAATATAGGATTGGGATTTATAGGGCTTCCTACCGTTAACTGGTTAGGAGATACAAGAACAGCTTTATTTACAGTTTGTTTACTAAGAGTTTGGCAGTTTGGATCGGCAATGATTATATTTCTTGCAGCTCTTAAAAATATTCCTACAGAACTATATGAAGCAGCAGAGATAGATGGTGCTTCAAAATTTTCAATGTTTTTTAGAATTACATTACCAATGCTTACACCAGTTATATTCTTTAACTTTGTAATGCAATTAGTAGAAGCTTTCCAAGAATTTAAAGGACCTTACCTAATCACACAGGGTGGCCCGAGAAATTCAACAATGCTTTTACCAGTACTTATATATAATAACGCTTTTGCTTACTTTAAAATGGGATATGCAAGTGCAATTGCATGGAGTTTATTCCTTGTAATAATGGTATTTACATTATTTACCTTTAAAAGCCAAAAAAGTTGGGTACATTATTCAGATGATTAGAATATATATAAAATTCAAAGAGTTGAAATCTTTTAAATGAAAGGATTATAAAAAATGAATAAAATTTTAAATAAAAAAACTAAAAAAAATATAAATATATTTTTTAGGTACGGAGTTTTGGTGTTTGTTGCGTTAATAATGCTTTATCCTTTAATATGGCTTTTTGGAGCGTCATTTAAGTCAAATACTGATATTTTTACATCTGTAGGATTTTGGCCAAAAAAATTTAGCTTAACACCTTATATAAATGGATGGAAAACATCTACAGAATATACTTTTACTAAATATTTTCTGAATACTTTTACAATAGTAGTCCCTAAAGTACTTGGAACGGTAATCTCTTGTGTAATTACTGCATATGGATTTGCAAGATTTAAGTTTTTTGGTAAAAAGACACTATTTGCAACACTAATATCAACATTACTACTTCCAAGTGTAGTAATCTATATACCACAATTTCTGATTTTTAGATATTTTGGATGGCTTGACACTTATTTACCTTTAATAGTACCATCATTACTTGCTTTTGATACTTTCTTTGTATTCATGTTAATTCAGTTTATAAGAGGAATACCTAAAGAACTTGAAGAAGCAGCAAAAATAGATGGTTGTAATTCGATTCAAACATTGTGGTATGTAGTAGTTCCTGTACTAAAACCTGCAATAATTTCAGTAGCACTGCTTCAATTTATGTGGTCAATGAATGACTTCTTGGGACCATTATTATATATTTCAAGTGTTGACAAGTATCCTGTAGTATTGGCATTAAGAATGGCAATGGATGCGTCATCAGAAATAAAATGGAACGAATTAATATCAATGTCTATAGTTACTCTAGTTCCTTCTTTAGTAGTTTTCTTTGCAGCTCAAAAACATTTTGTTGATGGGGTAACAGCAGGAAGCGTTAAAGGATAAAAATTAATAATAATTAACATTCCCGTAGTCTTTAAAAGCTACGGGAAAATATTATAGAGATACAATTTTTAAAAGTCCTTTGATTAAAATTAAAGAAAAATTAGGAGATTTTATAAATGGAATTAAAACTTTTGAATGCAAGTAAAAGAAGAGCAGTTTTTGAAATTGAAAATAATTTTGCTTATTTTTTGGATAAAGAGTATCAGATTTTACTAGATGGAGTCACTTTGAAAAATATTAATACTAATGTTTTTCATGTTGAGAATTTGATACCTGCTTCAAAATATAAGATACAGTTAAAAAATATAGATGATAATACGATATTAACAGAAATAATTTTTGAAACAGAATGGGAATATGTGAGATTAAATATAAAAAAATTTGGAGCCACAGGAGACGGGGAAAAGGATGATACCCTTGCAATACAAGCAGCAATAATGGCTTGTCCAGAAAACAGTACAGTATATTTCCCAAAGGGCATCTATAAAGTTAAAACCATCTTTCTAAAGGATAATATTACTATAGAGATGGGTAGAGACTCTGTCATAAAGGGAACCGAAAACAGAGAAAATCTTGCGATACTCCCTGGAGTTATTGATACAAGCGATGAAAAAGATGAATATTATCTTGGGTCATGGGAGGGGAATCCTTTGGACTCCTATGCTTCCATAATAACTGCTATAAATGTAAAAAATGTAAAGTTTGTAGGAGCGGGAACTATTGATGGAAATGCCACAAAAGAAGGATGGTGGTTAGATGCTAAGAAAAAAAGAGGAGCTTGGAGACCCAAAACAGTTTCTCTTATAAATTCTGAAAACATTGTTTTTGAAGGTATAAAAATAATAAACTCACCATCTTGGACAGTTCATCCTATATTTTCTAAGTCTCTTAAATTTTTGAATATAGAAATAAGAAATCCTAATAATTCTCCTAATACAGACGGAATAGATCCTGAGTCATGTATTGACGTTCAAATAATAGGTGCTAAAATTTCTGTAGGAGATGATTGTATAGTAATAAAATCAGGAAAGATATATTTAGGGAAAAGACTTAAAAGAGCTACGGAAAATGTAACTATAAGAAATTGTTATATGGAAAGAGGACATGGAGCTGTTGTTATAGGGAGTGAGATAGCAGGTGGAGTAAACGAGGTAAATGTAGAAAAATGTGTGTTTCAACAAACTGATAAAGGCTTAAGAATCAAAACTAGAAGAGGAAGAGGTAAGGATTCTATTTTGGGTGGAATAAAATTTAAAAATATAAAAATGAATGATGTAAAAGTACCTTTTGCTTTGAACTCGTTCTATTTCTGTGATCCTGATGGAAAAAGCGAGTATGTAGGAACCAAAAAAGCTCTTCCAGTAGATGAAAGAACTCCTGTTGTTAAAGATTTGACTTTTAAAGATATAGAGTGCAAAAATGCTCATATAATGGCAGCTTTTATTTGTGGGCTTCCAGAGAAAAAAATAGAAAGTGTTTATGTTGAGAATGTTCATATAACTTTTTCAGAAGATGCAGAAGAAGGTTTCCCAGAAATGTTGATTCAATGCGAAAAAGTAAAAAAACAGGGCATCTATTTGGAGAATATAAAAGAAGTCACTATAAAAAATCTAAATATTGAAGGTATGGAAAGCGAAATGTTAATTACCAAAAATGTAGATATTCTGAATATGTAATGAATAAAACCAGCTCAACACACGAGCTGGTTTCATAATTAAGTATATTAACTTGTTGAAAAAAGAAGTTTTAAAGAAGTTAAAAAATATCTAAAAGTGTTTTTAGATATTCTTATACTTCAGTGAAGCTTTTGTATTTATAACTGAGAAGTTATTAAAAAATTAGACATTAATTTTAAGATAGGAGATGACCTTTTAAATGTTTAAAAGAAACAAAAATAAAGTAAATAATCAAATTAAATTTTCAATAAGAAAAAAATTAATGTTTGTTTTCTTAATTCCAATATTTTCTCTAATTCTTACATCATATATTTCAATAAAAAGCCTAGGAGTACTACATTTTAATACTAAAAAATCGGTAGAAAAAGTAATGAAAGATAGCGAGAAAGCCCAAATTTTAAAGAATTTAATAACTGTATATAGACAAAATGAATTTGAACATGTTTTGATGAAAAATAAAAGTGAAAAAAGCAATATAAAAGAGTTTAAATTAGCCCCTTTAAGAGAATCTATAGAACTGATTATAACAGATTTTCAAAATAATAAAGAGGAATATCTAAGCGAAATAAGTGGTAATTGGTCAAAATATCTAAAATCAAGTGATGAAATTTTAAAACTGAGTACTGATGAAAGTATTGAAGAAGCACAAAATAAACTTAAAATATTATCTGGAAACGATTATAATAAGCTTCTTGGAACTATTGAAAATTTTATAGGATACCAAGTTGAAAGAAAAGAGATAATCTTTAAAGAAAATGATGATTTTTATCAAAAATCAATTATTAAGTTAGTTTCTATAAATATAATTATTATTTTTGTAACTTTTGCAATAATCTTTTTTTTGTCAAATAATATTGTAAATCCAATAAAAAAATTAAGAAAAGAGATGCAAAGTTTTGCAAAAAATGGCGGTGATTTAACAAAGAATATCGTGGTAAATTCTAAGGATGAAATCGAGGACATGGCACATGAATTTAATAATTTTTTACACTCTCTAAGAGACACTATTTTTAGAGTAAAAAAAATCTCTATGAATGTTGTGGAAGAAAACGAGAAATTTATATATTCTCTTACTAATATTGTAAAAGGAAATGAATTTGGAGAAAATGAAAAGATTAGCGAAGGAGTTCTTCAATTACAAAATTATGTAAAATCTGTTTTATTTAATATTCAAAATCAAGCGGCAAGTATTGAACAGGTAGTTGCCTCAATAGAGGAGATTTCTGCTGGATCAGAAATGATGGATATGACTTCGAAAAACATGGTAGAAGATTCAAAAGAGATTGTGGAAAATATAGTAGAAAGTCAAGGGTCCATAAGAGTTTTGTTAGGAGAGATGGAAACTATCGATAAGAGTGTTGAAAACGCTAATATTAAAATAGAAGAGCTTACTCAATTATCAAAGCATATAGGCAAAATACTTTATGCAATAACTGGAATCTCTGAGCAGACAAATCTACTTGCTTTAAATGCAGCAATTGAAGCAGCAAGAGCAGGAGAATCTGGAAGAGGATTTTCGGTTGTAGCAGGTGAAATAAGAAAACTTGCGGAACAAACTAACGAAGAAACAACTAAAATTGATCAAATAGTGAAAGATATCGATAGTAAAGTAACTTTAGTAAGAGTTGCAAATAATCAGGTATCTGTTAATGTAAAAAACGGATTTGAATTGAACAAAAATATAGACAGAAAACTGGAAGATATATTAGTAAAAACAAAAGTGAATAGTAGTAGTATAAGTGATATGTCAGTAAGTATAAATGAACAAAAATTGGCTACATCAGAAATAACAGAAGCACTTAGTGTTGTAAATACCAACATTATAGAGATTCAGGAAAATGAAGAGAGAAATTACAATATTTCTGATTCTATATCAACAATATTAACTTTAAAATTAAAAGAGATAGAAAAGATGTCAGAGGAAATAAAAGAGTTAAATGAAGAGATGAATAAATTTACAACTTAAAATATGAGAGTAACTTAATAAATTTGAACTAAAGTACAAAGGAGAAAAAAATTGTTAAATATTGGTGGAAGAGCCCATGATTTTGGGAAAGGAAGTATTAGTGAAGTAGCAGAAATAATTTCGAGTAAAAATATTAACGCTATTCAGTTGGCGTTAAAAAAATCAATTAATGGTTTTAGAGGAGAATCTGGGGAGATTACTTCAGGTTTTGCAAATGATATTAGAATTCAATTACTAAAAAAAAATATAAGAATTGCGGTTTTAGGCTGTTATATAAATATGGGGCACCCAGATTCTAATGAGATGAAGAAAAATTTGGAATATTTTAAGGAACATATAAAATATGCTCGTGATTTCGGATGTAGCATTATAGGAACAGAAACGGGGTCATTAAATGGAGATTACTCCTTTAATGTCAATAATCATGGAGAAGAAGCTTTTAATATATTTATAAAAAACCTAGCAGTATTGGTAGAAGAAGCTGAAAAATTTGGAACAATAATTTGTATAGAAGGTGTTACAAAACATATCATTAATAGCCCAGGAAGAATAAAAAGAACAATAGACAGTATAAAATCAAATAATCTACAAATAATATTTGATCCAGTGAACCTTTTGGATGAAAATAACTATATAGAACAGGAAAAAATAGTAGACCAATCTTTTGATCTTTTTGGAGAAAAAATTGCTATAGTTCATTCAAAAGATTTTGTAATAGAAAATGGGAAAAATGAAAACAGTTTGTACAGGACAAGGTTTATTCAATTATGAGCATTTAATTAAAATTGTAAAAGATAAAAAACCAAATATTGATATTTTACTTGAAAATTCTATTCCTAACAAAGTAAAGGAGAGTATTGATTTTTTGAATAAAATTTAGGAATTTATGTAGAAAAAGAATTATATCATGGATAAAAGTAAAAAAATGTATGGATAAAATTAGGTTATATTCCAGTTGGCTGTGGGAAAATCCCACAGTTAAATACAACAGAGCCAAAAACTTTGTTAAAGAAACAAATCAAATATGAAGCAGAAAAAGGAAAATATATGTCCGATAAAAAAATATTCAACACCTTAGCTCTATATTACTCTTTTATTTTTATGGCAGGTTCAATGATAAATGCATATATAAATGTTTATTTTGCAGAAATTAATTTTGATTATACGCAAATCGGAATTTTAAGTTCTGCAGGAAGTTTCATTAGTATAATATCTCAACCTATATGGGGAACCCTTAGTGATAAATCTGAAAATAAAAATAATATTTTAAAGATAATAATATTTGGGGCAGTATCAACCCTTTGGTTTACCCCTTTAGCAGGTAAAAACTTTATGTGGGTAATAGTTGGGGTACTATTATTTAATTTTTTTAATAAAGCTCTTAGTCCTATAAATGACACGATAGCAATGGACTTGTCGTTAAAACATAATTTTAAATTTTCAACGATTAGGTTAATAGGCTCTTTGGGATATGCAGTAATGACTGCTATAGGAGGAAAAATAGTTGCTGTGAACACAGTTTACATGTTCTATGTGTGTTTTATATTTATGTGTGTTTCATTTATCATCTCTTTTTATATACCTAATGTAAAAGGATTTAAGCACGGTGAGGAACAAAAGAGTTTTTTTGAACTATTTAAGGATAAAAGACTTATTAAGATATATTTTTACACATTTGTATTGTCTTCGACTACTGCTTTTTTTCAGTCATTTCATGCCATATATAGCAAAAATGTGGGTATAGGTCTTGATGTTTTGGGAATAGGAATAATGATAGGGTCATTAAGTCAATTTCCTATAATGTTTATATTTGATAAAGTATTTAAAAAAGTTGGATTAGTAAATTTAATGACAATTTCTGGACTTGCTCATGGGATTAGATGGATTCTTTATGGAACGATATTTTCAGCCCAAAATATACTTTTTATATGGCTTATGCATGGATTAAATTATATGCTTTTATACCTTTGTTTAGTTGATTATGTACAAAAAAATGTCCCTAAAGAACTTCACACAAGAGGACAAGTAATGAATACATTGACACTCTTTGGATATAGTGCGGTAATTGGAAGTTACTTTGGAGGAAATATGGCAAAAAGTCTTGGTGTAGAAAAAGTATTTATAATTTGTGGTTTTATTTGTATATCTGCTGCGATAATTTTTTATATTAGCGAAAAAAAAATAAAGACATAAAAGTAATTGTTTAAGGTGTAAGGAAGATCTTTTGAATATAAAAAACTAGCATTATTTTCATATAACAGTATTGTGTTAGAGTACTGCTGTGTAATTCGTAATTTTTTTATATGTTTAAAGTATATTTGAGAATAATTTGGAGGGATTTATGGAAAATAAAGTGAACAGATTAATTGAGGATTTTCACAAAGTATTTTGTAAAACCGAGGAATTAATACTTAAAAAAACTTTGGAAAAGTTAACTTTAAACGAGTTTAGGATTATTAAAACCATAGGAATGCAGAAAATTTTGATAAATGAGCTTTCTCAAATACTTCAAGTTACCATGGAATCAATGGTTGTATCTCTCAATAATATTGAGCACAAAGGTTTTATAGAAAAAATGCAAAATAATGAAGATAGACGCAAAGTCTATGTAAAACTTACAGATAAAGGAATTGAGTCATTAAAAATTCATAACACTCTTTACAAAAAAATATTAAAAAAATTACTAATAGTGTATCAAATAAGGAACTAAAAAATATTGAAATCTCTTTTGGAAGAATCAAAAGAAACTTGGAAGAAATTTCTCTAAACTTTTATCCCAAAGAGCTCAATATGTTTGAAAAAGATGAAAAATTAAAAATAATTGAAATAAATGGTTTGAGGGGATTACAGAAATTTTATTCTATAAATGGTATACATTTGGGACAGGTTTTAGAGATAGTTGAAAAAAATGAAAAAATAATTAAACTTAAGGTGAATAATAAAATAGTAGAGATGGACTTGAGTGAAAGTCTAGGTCTATTAGCAGTATCAAATGAAATTTAGATAAAAGAGATAATTTTGAACTTAAATAAATTAATAAATATAACAGAAGGAGAAATATGAGTACTCAAAATAATTGTTTATACTGTACAAAAGATGAAAAATTAGATGATTTGATGATTGAGGTGACAAAATTGAAGGTGTCTACTCTTTATCTTTTTAAAGAACAGACTTATAGAGGTAGATGTATAGTAGCTTATGATAATCACGTTAATGAACTTTTTGAGTTAGAAGATGAAGAGATAAAACTGTTTATGCAGGATGTAGCAAAGGTTGCAGCAACTTTAAAAAAGGTATTTAAAGCAGATAAAGTCAATTTTGGAGCATATTCGGATAAGCTTCCTCATCTTCATTTTCATATAGTTCCAAAATATATACAAGGTCATACTTGGGGCGGAACTTTTGAAATGATGCCTGAAAATAGAATTCTACTTAAAACTAATGAGTATGAAGATATGATTAGATTAATAAAAGAAAATTTGTAATACAGAAAAACTAAAAAGAGCATTATGAGACTGACTAAAAATGTCAGCCTCTTTAATTTATAAGACTTGATTTATAGGTTCGGGCTCCGCCCCTATCTATTTTTACACTGTAAGTTGGGAGTGAATAAAAAATGCAGTTTTCTATTCAAGTAGAATCAAGCTATTGCAATTCTTCAACAAGCTAAAAATAAGTTTATAAGGGGGTGACGCATATTTGTAAAAATTTAAAAATACTTTTATTGATTGTAAAAAGAACAAATAAAAACTTTTTTAAATTACAAGGAAAAAATTATTCTGTTTTTAGTAAATTATATAAGGAATGGCTATTCTTATATGAATGTTTATTAGAGATTGATTATTAAAAGGTTGATACCTCTATAAAAAAATACCTCCCTTCAATTACGAAGGGAGGTATTTTTTTTGAGCCTGTAATTAATTTTGTGTAATTAACCCTATCTAAGTTGGTTTTTTATTGATAAATTTTACAGTCTATCTTCAAAATGAATTTGGAGTTGTCCTAAGATTAGTACCCAGTCTCTTACTGGGACTGTCCATTTCTTAGTTACTCCTATGGTTGCTAAATACAGTATTTTCACTAGACTGTCGTCTGTTGGGAATACTGTTTTTGTTTTACTTACTTTTCTTAATTGCATATGAAGGCTTTCTACTGCATTTGTTGTATACATCATCTTTCTGATTTCAGGGGTGTACTTGAAGAAAGTACTAAGTTCAGACCAATTATTTCTCCAGCTTTTTAATGCATAAATATATTTGCTTCCCCATTTCTCTTCAATTCTTTCTAATTCTATAAATCCCTGTTCTTCTGTTGGTGCATTGTAAATTGCTTTTAAGTCCTGTGCTAAACTTTTTCTATCTTTCCAAGGAACATTTCCCAAAGTGTTTCTTATTTGATGAACTATACATCTTTGCACTTCTGCCTTTGGAAACACTGTTTTTATTGCATCGCTAAATCCAGGTAATCCATCAATAGAGCTTATTAATACATCTTTAACTCCTCTTGATTTCATATCTGTTAATACTTGTAACCAGAATTTGGAAGTTTCATTTTCTCCTATGTAAATACCAATAACATCTTTTTTTCCTTCTAAATTTATTCCTAGTATTACATAAGCAGCTCTTTTAACTACTTTTCCATTGGTTCTTACACTGTAATGAACTGCGTCTAAAAACAAAAATGGATACACTGAATCAAGTGGTCTAGCTTGCCATTCCTTTGCTTGTTCCATTATTGTTTCTGTTATTTTACTAACACTTTCTGCAGATAAATCAAAACCATAAATTTCTTTAATATGGTCACTAATATCTCTTGTTGACATTCCTTTAGCATACATTGAAATTATTCTGTTTTCAATATCAGAAGAAAGTTCTCTACTGTGTTTTTCAACAACTACTGGTTCAAACTCATCTTCTCTGTCTCTAGGAATAGAGAGAAGAAGTTCACCAAAAGTTGATCTAACTTTCTTATCAGAATAACCGTTTCTTCTGTTATTAGTCTCTTTAGGAGCCTTGCTATTCTTATCAAAACCTAAATGATTACTCATTTCATTCTCAAGCATAACTTGAACAACATCCTGATACATTTCTTTAAAAGCATTGTTTAAATCATCAGCCGTTTTAATATCATTGTCTTTGATAAAGTTTGCAAGAACTTCATTGTTGTAATTTCTTCTCATAAAAAAATCCCTCCTAAATTGATAATTAATTTTACCAACTTAGAAGGGCTTCTCCTTTTTCTATTTACACAAAATTTCTGAAAGGCTCTGATATTAATTGTTTTTATTATGAAATAAAGTCAACAGAACTTTATAAAAAATTTAAAGATTTTCTATTTCAGCAGACCCTGATTACTTTCAATATAGCAGCTCTTCGTTAAACTAATAACTTCTATAAAATTATTGTACACTGTACTTCAAAATCATTTCTATCTATCAATATATATGAGGTTTCATTATTAATTAATGGTAAATCATGTATTCTTTTAATTTTACTGAAATCCAATATTAGTTCAACTTTTTTTTCTCTATCTTTTGTAGCAGATCCTACTACTAACATCCCATCTATACTTTTTATTTTTATATTACTGTAAAATGTCCTCTCATATTTCGTGTACATCTTTATTTCACTTATTGTTTTTCCTATCTCAAATTTTTCCAATATTTCATTTATTTCCATAATTCCCTGCCTTTATAAGTTTTGCTATATTTCTCTCAATAAATCTACATAGTATATTTCTGAGGTTATGTCTGTCCAACTCTAACTATTTTATGTTTTCATATTGTCCCACATACCTAAAAACTCTAATATCGTTGAAGAGTTATTTTATAAAAAAGTAAATCTCTTCGCTACTAAACTATGTTTTTGTTCAAATAGTTCTAACAGCCTTGTCCAAATTTTAGTTATAATATACAACTAACACTTAATTGTTACAAGGTAATGCTTTAAAACTATGTAATCATTGCCTTTGTAGTACCTAATAATATCACTTTAATCCAACTTTATAGAGTATTTCCCTACTTTTTTTTCTACTATCGTAAGATGCTTTCCATCCTTTGTATTCAAATTCTCCGAACATTTTTAGCATAGATCCAACTTCATCTATTTTGATATCTTCGAATATTTCGCTTACTTTTTTATAAAATAGAAAAGTAAAAGCTGATAAACTAATATACTCCGAATACTCTTTACAACTCATTTCTTCTAATTGTTTTTCCTTCTCCTCATGTTCTTCATTCATTGGATTTTCTAAGAAAGCTAATATATCCATTTTTTCACTTGCAATAATTTTGAATCTTTCTATGTCGTCTTGAAGTAAAAGTATTTGTGACATTTTAGATTTTTCAAATATTTTCTTCATGGTCTTATCACCTTTTTTTGAACCAGTTTCTTTTAAAAATTCCATATATGCTTTGTTTTCTAGCTCAACTTGATATTCTTTAGGTAAATTTTCAAAGTCCGTTTTAGTAAAAGCAGGTTTCGATTCTTCTATAATCTCTACTTCTTCGATTTCTTTTTTTTCTTGTTCTTTTGCTTTTGCATTTTGCTTTCTTTTTTCTTTGGCTGTTTCCTTCGACATGTATTCTTCATGCCAACTATATTTTAAAGTATCTTTAAAATATTTCAAAAGACTCTGCTTAGAATAAGTCATTGTATATTCTGCAGCATATTGTACATAATAAAAATCATGTTCCTTTAAAGCCTCTTTTATTGCATGGGATAGTGTCTTTAATCCTTTTCCTTTTTCACCAAAAATTTCTAATATTTTATTTAATTGTTCTTCTTTGTGTGGTTCTAAAAGTTCTATTTCTAAAACTTTACTTTCTTCTACTGTATGAATGTAACTTTCATTTCTATCTATGAAAAAATTGCTTTGTTTGATTTTATTGTGCTCTTCAGTAAAGTATATTTGAAATTTTGTTTCCTCTATTTTTCTTAGTACTTTTTTTTCAAAGCCAGAAATATATCCTAGTTCTTTTAACTCTTCTAATGATGATTCTATCTTAAGGACTGTCCTTTTTATAGAATATGATTTCCAACTTAAAGGAATTCTTTTCGCTATAAATGAGGCTGGTCTTTCTAAAAATAACTTTGAATTTCTAAGTTTTGTTATTTGTGTATAGATAGCTCTAGTTACTGGATCCTTTATATTTAATAATTCTTCATAGTCGAAAACTAAATACCCTTTTGTTTTTAAATTTTTATATATTTCTTCAGAAAATGTTATCTTATAAATTTCCTTAGTTCTTTTATCAGAAAACAGCTCTTTCTCTTCATTTGATGAAGTTTTAAAAGTCAATAACCAATGGCTTATTAAAGTTGTTGTTAAAACACTTTCTAATGCTTTCCCCTCTTCGTTATCATAAAATAAATTGGAAAAAGTATAGCTTGTCATTGAAAGTTTCATTATTGCTTTTTTAAGTCTTGTATATGATTTCCCTTTCATCGCTTCTGAAAAACCTAATATTTCTAATATATCAGAGGCTCTACAATAAAAAGTTTGATTTTGCCCTTGTTCTTTAAATATTTTTAATAATGCAAGAAACACTTTTTCTTCAAATGCTCCTGGAATAGTATCTTGCGCTGCAGGAGTAACTATCAAATAACTTTCTTTTTTCTCTGAGAAATGATATTTTTTTATTACATTTTTTTTTATTGTTTTGTCTTTAGAAAAAATAGGAAACTCTATTACATTCATTTCTACTCTAATTAGGCAACTTTCATTTTCTTCTTCTAAAAAGTCAGGAATGTTTGCATACTCTTCTACCATTATTACTTCGTTTTTTTCATTCATTTTATTTAAAAATTTATCATTATAGCATACTTTTTCACTCATGTGTAAAAAACTCCTTTTTTTTTGTATGAAGGTGGGGTATTTTTAAAGTATATAGTATTTTCAATAAAAAAACAAGTAAAATAACCTACCCAAATACATTTTTTTATAAAAAATACCATACCTAAATACATTTTTTCATAAAATTATAAATTAACCTACCTAGATATTAAAAGTAACCTACCTTCATGCAATAAATAACCTACCTAAATTTTAAAAGTACCCTACTTTCACGCAAAAGTTACCCTACCTATATGTTAAAAATACCCTACCTTCGTGCAAAAAATAGGTCTTTTAACTAAATAAAATCAATGCTTTCAGCTCCCTAATAACAAGTATTAACAATGTATAACAAAAAACAACAACAGAAAACCTAAACAAAAAAAATTTTGTCGTTGTTTTTTTAAATATTTTTCTTTCTTAAAAAACAAAAACCCTATTTAGGTAGAAAACCATCTATCTATTAATTCTAAATGTTCACTACTTATTCAGTAACTCTTTAAAAAAAAACATATACGGTTTCCATTGAATAATACAATGTCTTTATAAAGTATTTTCAAAGTGTTGAGATGTTGCCCCGCTGACTTTACCTACTTAATATTAATTAAAATTTTACAAATAACTCAAAGAAATCAGTGGTTTCAATTCTTTTTTAACAAAAATTATTTGTTTAAAGAATAATTTAGTTACTGAAAAGATAAACATTTGAAAAGAGTCTTTTTGTTATCAAGGAGGCTCTTTTTGTTTTTTTAGGGAAGTAAAGTAAGGAAGTAGCCTACTCCCTAATTAATACAAAACGTATAAAATTTTTCTATTAGCCTATCATTAATAAAAACTCATGGATAACTCAATTACTTAATTCTTTTTTATAAGACTCACTACAAAATTTCAGAGAGGAGTTTCTCCTCTTCTTTCAATTTTTTCTTTTTTACTAGAAATTATCACACTGCTTTTAATAGCCTTCGTTCTATTTAACTCCCTAATTCATAAAATTTCAGTAATAAATCTCCCTCCAATTCTATTTTATTTGTTGAACTCATTGTTTTTATGAGGTATAGTTAAATTAACAATAAGAATTAGGAGATTATACTTAACCAAGAACAAGAGAAAATTGCCTATGCCAAAGTTACTGTGCCGTAACCCCAGAATTGGAATTCACAATTCTAACTAATGGTCGTACAATAAATATCTACGATAAATCTTTTAAGGCTATAAAAGATATCCATAGACAGCTCTTTCAGAAGAAGATGAAATATATAGAAATTTTAATTTTATTGCACTGAAAGAAGGTTATGACTGTTCCTTAGCTGTAAGTGAATATGAAAACAAATTAAATATCATAGAAGGTAAAACCATACGCAACTTTTTCTATAAAGATCTTACTAAAGTTCCTGTCATAGGAAAAATATCTATTGGAATAGACATGGTAGAAGAGCTACTAAATTTCCTCTACCACAGATATGGTGCTCCAATTTATTTATGCTTAAAGTTAAAGGTGATAGTATGGTTAATGCAGATTTTGATGACGGAGATTTAGTTCTGATAAAAAAAGAAACGACTCCTCTAAATGGAGATATTGTTGTTTGCACTATATCTAATGAAGAAGCAACACTAAAGAGATTCCAAAGAAAGAGCGACCAAATTAGATTAATACCTGAAAACAGGGAATACGAACGTATTTACTTAAATCCCGAAGATGAATCTATAAGAGTTATTGGAGTTTTAACTGAAATTATCAAAAACAATTAGATAATTTATATCAGATGTGTAGACTTTGAGAGGTGATAATCCTCTCTTCGAAACTGAAAATAATAAATCAGGTTTAAAAAATTAAACAATTTATTTAACTGGAGGTATTTCCTTGGTAGCAGAAATTTTATCTTTAGTTGCCATAGGAGCCAGTTACTGGTTCTATATTGAAAAGACTAAAGATAACATAAAAATTGAAATAGATGGATTTTATAAGACAAACAAAGAAATGGCTATTGTAGCTTATGAAGAACTGACGAAAGAAGGAAGGAACTGTGAAATAACAAAACTCAGTAATAGTTTTTCTGAAATCAAAGTTGATGACAAAATGTACTACGTTACTGGAGTAGGCTATGGAATGACAGGTGGCATCTTTCAAGTCATCACTTTAAAACCATTAAAAAATTAGAAAATATAGCTAATCATAATAAGAATTAAACTCTAAATAATTATTTTAAAGAGATAAGGACTTAACAGTTTTATAAGTTTAGGAGGGAAACCAACAAAAAGACGGCTCCCTCTTTATTAATTTTTACTAGTAAAATAGCATTATAAACGAGTTCTACCATTTGTTGTTTAGAATAGAACGACTTCCATTGCTTTTATACTGTTTAAAAGCCTCTAATCGCCTTAAATTTTGATTTTAATCATTTTTTCGAACAATAGTAGTCTTTATTCTAAAATTATCTTAAAAATGATTTTAAGAGGTTTTATTATTCTCATTTCTTTCCAATCCCTTTAATTACTTCAGATAGCCAAGGAAGAGGAGGTATTTTCTTAAACTTCAAACACTTATATTCCAAATAAAGATATCATTAAATTTATCTAAAAAGAGTTTTATAGTTAAGATTTTTATATTTTTTTGAATAAAAGCTTATGCGAAGTTTTTTGAAAGGAGAACTAATTTGGAAAA
>Ga0183099_1000821_pt1 | contig 20177 bp, 19 predicted proteins | sample Biomet1_FD_127788 | JGI IMG/M metagenome (GOLD analysis project Ga0183099, IMG submission 127788) | Microbial communities from bioreactor (seeded with anoxic lake sediment) at LBNL, California, USA - Biofuel metagenome 1 | ecosystem: Engineered > Bioreactor > Anaerobic > Unclassified ...
GGGCCTTTACCGTGCGTGAGGCTGGCGCCTTCGACTTGATATGCCGAGGTGGAGGCTCCCCAGAGGAAGTTTTTTGGAAACGGTTTTTAAAACGCGACCATGAAATAGAGAAGCGATAAACTTTGAAACCCATTTCCGCCATCAACGCGACGTCTTCTTTGTAGCGGTGATAGTGATCAGCACACACATCTAAACCACTGGTGCCTGCTGGCAACTCTTTCACATCTTGGCAGGATGGGCCTTTACCGTGCGTGAGGCTGGCGCCTTCGACTTGATATGCCGAGGTGGAGGCTCCCCAGAGGAAGTTTTTTGGAAACGGTTTTAGCTTTTTATGATGCATCTGATAGCCCTTCTTATACGCTGACGATATAGACCAATTATCGGGTAGATGCACTGAAGATACGACACAATGAAACCGGTTTCTGTAACCGCTTTCACAATTCCTGCATTTTAGATGAACACTGTGTGATCTGCCCTTCCCTAACATCCAAGACCCATCTCATTTTTTCGTTATTTCAGAACGGTTTTTCATCCGTGATCTGTATCACGTCAATTTTTAAACCCTAAATTGCATAAGCATTAAAAAAAGTCACAACCAATTGAATTTATTTAAATAAATGTAGAAGCGGCTATTTATGTATTTACAGCATAACCAAAAAAATAAATAGAATTTCAACCAGTTAGATACCGCTGTTAATTTTTAAACAACGAAAACATTCGTCTCTATAACACACATAAGCAGAAGGTAAATAACATGGTTCTTAAAGCAAATTACGAAAACGATGCCGGCAAAAGAAAATCAATGTCCCACGAAGAGTTGGGCACCATCCCACATATGCCTTTCGAAGAGTATCAAGAAAAATGTAAGCATTTTTTAACCATGACTCGTAAAAACGGCATTTTGGAAGCGCGTCTGCATACCAATGGCGACAGCTTGCAATGGTGTGCACAAGCGCATCAAGGTCTGCACTATTTCTTTGACTGGGCGGGTCGTGACCCAGAAAACGAAGTCATCATTTTAGGTGGCACGGGTAAAGATTTATTCAAAGGCATCGGCCGTGTCGGTCAAGATGGTGATTGGCAACCAGCCACCGAATTTGCTTCTGCCCCTGATGTCGCTTGGCGCATGTATGAATATCAATATTTAGATGGCACTAAAGACATTGAAGGTCAGGTATTCGATATTCAGGTGCCAACCATTGGTGTTTGGAACGGCGCCGCATTCCACACCGACTTGGTGCTGTTCAGCGATATCACCTTATGTACTGAAGATGCTTGGACCACTGAAATGCACTTCCGTACCAACATGGTTCCTGGCGATGGTATTCAAATCGCGTGGCGTGAGCTGATGGGTCGTAAACGTTATGCCTATGCTGAGTTAACCGGTGAAATCATCACTGCCCGTAAAGCACTGGCTTTAGGGATGGTCAACGAAATCTGTGACGACACCGAAGCCGCTTATGCCCGCGCTCAGGAAATTGCAGAATTGATTATTCGTACCGGCACTCGCGTGACGCGCCGTTTAACCGTACAGCAACTGCGTAAACCGTGGAAAGAAGATATCTCTAACGAATTGCGTAATGCCTTCTCGACAGAAATGTATGTCACCGCAACTGAGCACTCTCCGCATGAAATTAGCTTCTGGCAAGATGCTCATGCCGAAGCCGAATTAGTTAAAGCGGCTGAAAAACAAGGCAAAGTTGTTCGACCACGCCTAGGTGGTGGCCAGTTTGAAGACGAAATTAAATAAGTGACTGCCACATTTGTTTAATTTTTCTTCCGGGTCGGGCGATGTTGACGGCTATCGCTCGGCCCGAACCTAAAGACTAAAAGTCTCAACGAGGGGCATAACCATGAATACAGGCGATAACGTCATCATCTCAGCAGCATTAACCGGTGCGATGACACCCAAAGAGATGAATGAGTTCATTCCATTAACACCCGAAGAAATTGCAGCCGACGCCTATGCCTGCTGGAAAAAAGGCGCTGCCATCGTTCATCTGCACATGCGTGATGACGAAGGCATGGGCACGATGGATAAACGCAAATTTGAAGAGACCATCCGACTGATCCGCAATTATGAAGATTGCGATGTCGTTATCAATTGCACCACCTCTGGCGATCATCGCGCTACCGATGAACAACGCATGGCGCATGTTGCGACGCTCAGCGGCATTGAGATAGCCTCTTGGGATGCGGGCTCATTCAACTGGATGCCAGGCGGCGTGTTTATGAACTCACCGCAATTTCTTGGCAAACTGGCTGAAACCTTGCTGGAGCGCAACATTAAACCGGAAATCGAAATTTTCGATAGCGGCATGTTAGGCGTTGCCAATTATTTTGCCGAAAAAGGCTTAATCAAAGCGCCAATGCATTACCAATTCTGCTTGGGTGTTCCCGGTGGTATGGCCGCAACGGTTGAAAATCTGTTGTATCTGGTCAATCACATTCCTGCCGATGCGACATGGTCTGCATTCGGGATCGGCAAACATCACCTGCCAATTATGTACACCGCGCTGGCTTTGGGTGGCCACGTTCGTGTTGGGCTCGAAGACAACGTCTATTTCAGCAAAGGCGTGCCAGCAACAAACCCACAACTGGTTGCGCGTGCGGCGGATGCCATCACGTTAATGGGCAAAAAAGTCGCCACTTCGGCTGAAGCTCGCCGTCTGCTGAATTTGCCGCCACTGAAAATACCAGCGCCATCCCCTGCTCTGGCTATGTCGCATTAACCCGCTGAACCATTTGTTAATGGAACGTCAGCTCATGTCGTGACTACAGACCACTGTAGAACATTGCGTTAATCGAAATCCATTCAGGAAATGACTATGAAAGAAGCAGTTATCGTATCGGCTGCCCGCACGCCGATTGGTAAATGCCGGGGTTTGCTCGCCCCGGTGCCAGCCCACATGTTGGGTGCTACCGCGGTCAAAGAGGCTGTAAAGCGCGCTCAAATTGATCCGGAAATGATTGATGACGTTATTTTCGCCAACTTAATGAACAGCGAAATCAATAACATGGGAAGAATGGTGTCGTTAGAGGCAGGACTTCCGATTTCTGTTCCAGGCATCACGTTAGATCGCCAATGTGCCGCTTCGTTGAATGCGCTGGCTTATGGCGCGATTCAAATTATGGCGGGGTTTGCCCAAACGATTGTAGTCGGTGGTGTCGAGAGCGATTCTCGCCGCACATGGTGCATGGAAAAAACCGATTCTGCCTATTCGGTACAACCGCCCAAATTTGTCGATATTCATACCACCCCTGATCGCTTTGGTAATCCCTCGATGGGGATCACCGCAGAGAATATTGCCAAGCGATATTCCTTAACCCGCGATGAACTTGACTCATTTTCCGTCAGAAGTCACCACCTCGCGACCAAAGCCTGGGATGCCAAACGCTTTGACAGCCAGTTAGTGCCGGTTACTTACAAAGACAGAAAACAGCACGACATCGTGATTGGACGCGATGAATCCATTCGTGCCGATTGCACCATGGAAAACCTCGCCGCGTTGCGCCCTTGTTTTCTGAAAGATGGCATCGTGACTGCCGGTAACAGCTCCCCGATGAGTGATGGTGCTGGCGCACTGGTGTTGATGGAACGCGCACAAGCGGAAAGCATGCATTTACCGATTTTGGCGGTATTCCGTGGCTATTCCGTGGCCGGTGTTGATCCGAACTACATGGGGCTTGGGCCGGTTCCTGCTACGCAAAAACTGTTGAAGCAGACAGGCCTGACCGTTGATGACATCGATTTGTGGGAACTCAACGAAGCGTTTGCGGCGCAATCCATCGCCTGCATGCGTGATATCGGGATGGACCCTGCTCGCGTGAACCCCAACGGCGGGGCGATTGCATTAGGTCACCCACTGGCCGGCAGTGGTGCCGTTTTGGCCACCAAAGCAGTTTATGAAATGCAACGCAGCAAACTGAACAATGCCGTGATCACATTCTGTGTCGGCGGTGGTCAGGGTGTCGCCGTTTTACTGTCGAGGAATTAATCATGGCAGATAAATACATCAGCAAAGAGAAGATCGTCCGTCTGTTTAAAGACGGCCAAACCATCATGTGCGGCGGATTCGCCAATCATGGTGTGCCGAACAAACTGATTGATTGCCTGTTGGAAAGCGGTGCGCGCCACTTAACGCTGATATCGAATGACTCGGGCGATGCCGATTTGACTATTGGTCGCCTTATTCGCCAAGGTGTGGTGGATAAGTTGATTGCCTCTCACATTGGCCGGAACACCGACACCATTCAACTGGTTGAAGAGGGAAAAATCGAACTCGAACTGGTGCCGCAAGGCAGTCTGGCAGAGCGGATCCGTTGTGGTGGTTCGGGTTTAGGTGGCGTTTTGACCAAAACGGGCCTAGGCACCATGGTCGCGCAGGGTAAGCAGGTTATTACCGTCAATAACGAAGAGTATCTGCTGGAAACCGCACTGCGCGCTGACATTGCGCTGGTGCGAGCTAGAACCAGTGACCCATTGGGGAATCTGACCTATCACGGCACCATGCAAAATTTCAATCCACTGGTCGCCAAAGCCAGTGCCATCACCTTGGTTGATGCAGATATGCATGTCGATATCGGCGAACTACCGCTCGATAGCATCGTTACCCCCGGTGCGTATGTCGATTACGTATTGGCAGCAGAGGAGTCAGACCATGAACGCGCGTGAACGTATAGCAAAACAAGCCGCCGCTTACTTTGCGCCCGGTGATGTCGTCAATCTCGGCATTGGTATCCCTAGCCTTTGTGGCGACTACGCCGCCCCCGGTGTGATGTTTCATACCGAAAATGGGCTGGTTGGTGTCGGTGCTATTTGTGATGGCATGTTGGCGGTTGAAGGCTTTTCCAACGCCACCGCGATGCGCTTCATTCCCGTTCCTGGTGCCAGTGCGTTTGACAGTGCCGAATCTTTTGGTCTGGTTCGTTCTGGCAAGCTGGCCGCGACAGTGCTGGGTGCCTTGCAAGTAGCAGAAAACGGCGATCTGGCGAACTGGGCTTCTCCCGGCCGCGTATTCGGCATGGGTGGCGCGATGGATCTCGTCAATGGTGCTCGCAAAGTCATCATTGCGATGGAATTAACCACCCGAGACGGCAAATCCAAGATCCTCAAGCAGTGCAGTTTTCCGCTCACAGGAAAAAACTGCGTCGATCATATCGTCACCGAACAGTGCGTGATCGATGTCACCCGAGATGGTCTGGTCTTGGTTGCTCTGCTGGAAGGGCTCACACCTGCTGACATTCAAAAACAAATCGAACCCCGGTTAATCGTTGCTGATCATTTAGCCACCATGCCGGTTTAACACGCACAACACACGGAATTTATCATTATGGCGAGATAGTCACGGCAACTGTGAAAGGCGTAACTGCAGTGTAGTGCTGTTGTACGGGTTACGACTCCAGCAATGAGTCCTTGATGAAAGCGCGCTCTTTAAGGGGTAAACCTTATGGCTAACAACGCTACACTCAATAAAACCGCCGAATATACCGAGGTCGACACCCCAAACACGGGGTTTGGCGCCAGAGGCTGGTCAATTATTGCCTTCCAGGCCGTTATGTTTTGGGTTGCAGCAGGTGCAATCACACACGGGCTCAACATCACACTGCCCGCGTTATCTAAAACGTATAACCTTGATTACAACACCCTACTCGCACTGGCAACGCCCGCGTCATGGGCTTCTATTCCTGCCGGGCCAACCTCTGCATGGTTGTGTGAGAAGAAAGGGACAAAATTTAACATTATTCTCTGTTTGTTGGCTTGTGGGTTATGTTTTGGTCTGCTTGGTTACGCCAGCTCACTGCTCAGCTTTAGCCTACTGTTTGCAGGCGTCTGCTTCTTTGGCACCGGTTTCGCCTATGTCGGCGGCACCGCCATCGTCACCAGCTGGTTTGTGAAAAAAGCCGGTTTAGCGCTGGGCTGGTGCACCATTGGCCAAACCTTCTCTAGTGCCTTTTTTGTCCCCTCACTGGCCGCATCATTTGCCATCTTGGGTGTACAGCATGGTTTCTGGGGAATAGCCGGGTTGATGTTTGTATTAGCGATCATCACCACCCTGTTTATTCACAATAAACCGGAAGATATTGGCTTAGCACCGGACAACGAAAAAGTCTCACCAACACAACTGGCGGAAAGACAACAACAGCATAACGACTATCAATGCCCGTTGACTGTCAGCATGATTCTTAAAATGAAAGATGTCTGGCTGATGGGGATAGCAACTGGCGCTATCTACATCATGTTGGTTGGCGTTGTAAGCCAAATTGTACCTCGGCTCATGTCATCAGGTTACTCCCTTGAAACAGCTATCTTCTATATGTCGGTCTCTGCACTATTTGGCACATTTGGCGCGTTTGGCTGGGGTTGGCTGAACCAAAAAGTGGGGATCAAAAAAGCAATTATGACCTACACCGCATGGTGGATCGTCTCAATCATCATCAACATCTACTCGGACAATGTGGCCATGCTGTGGACCTCCTTGCTGATGATCGGATTAAGTTTGCCAGGTGCCACCAACTTAAGTACGGCACTGATTGCAACCAAGTTCCCTCGCCGTCTCTATGTTCGTGCGATTGGCATCGTGCACCCGATCCAATCGATATTCCGCTGCTTTTCCTTCTCCATCCTCGCGTTTGGGTTGGCATATCTGGGCGGATACACCGGTGCTTACTTCATGTTAGCTGGCGTAGGCGTGGTCACGCTCTTTCTCTTCTTAATCACCGATGTCACCCCTATCGATGAAAAAAGTTTGCAACTGATGCAGCCACAGATTCGCGAGTAATCAACCAAACACTTTACGACTGACAAAGCCTAAAGCCGTCGGATTTTCTGCCGGCTTTGGGATCACGCAACTGATTAAAAGGAGTTTTATATGCCATCTCTGGTGATCACCAGTGCCGTTCGCACTGCAATCGGAAAATTCGGCGGTAGTTTAAGCGCCATTCCGGCAACCGAACTGGGGGCGTTAGTGATGAGTGAAGCCATTCGTCGCGCCCAAATCGATGTCGGCGATATCAATGAAGTTAATTTCGGTAACGTATTACAAGCCGGTCTGGGGCAAAATCCGGCACGACAAGCACTGCTGAAAGCGGGCATTCCGGATTCCATCCCCGCCACCACGGTCAACATGGTCTGCGGTTCAGGCTTGCAAAGCATGATCTACTCCGCCCAAAGTATCGCTGCTGGCAATGCCGATATCGTTTTGGCGGGCGGCATGGAAAACATGTCTGCGGCACCCTATGTGCTTGATAAAGCGCGTTGGGGCTGCCGAATGGGCGATCAAAACGTGATGGACAGCATGATCCACGACGGTCTGTTTTGTGCGGTAAACCACTATCACATGGGCATCACCGCCGAAAACGTCGCGCAAAAATATGGGATCAGCCGAAGTGAACAAGACGAAATCGCCTTATTGTCGCAACAACGAGCGCAAGCGGCGATTCAATCGCATGCATTTGAAAAAGAGATTTTGCCTGTGACATTGCGCAGCAAAAAAGGCGATTCGATCTTTTCAACGGATGAGTTTGTACGGCAAGATGTCACCATGGCTCAACTGTTTAAATTGAACCCCGCCTTTTCAGAAGATGGCACGGTAACGGCGGGCAATGCATCGGGCATCAATGACGGTGCGGCCGCATTAGTGATCATGACGGAAGAGCGCGCTCGCGCGTTGTCAGTGCCTATCTTAGCCAAAATTCGTAGCTTCGCCACCAGTGGGGTTGATCCGGCACTAATGGGGATTGGCCCCGTTCCTGCCACTCAACTTGCACTGAAACGCGCAGGCTTAACGATGAAAAATATCGATTTAATTGAGGCTAATGAAGCTTTTGCTTCGCAATTTATTGCGGTTGGCCGAGAGCTGAAACTCGATCTGGAAAAAACCAACGTGAATGGCGGTGCCATCGCGCTAGGCCATCCGATCGGGGCTTCCGGCGCTCGTATTCTTGTCACGCTATTGCATGCACTCACTGCAAGAAATAAAACGCTTGGCCTGGCGACATTGTGTGTCGGCGGCGGCCAAGGTGTCGCGATGATCGTGGAAAGAATCTAAATCAAAAATAGGGATTTTTCACCCTAATGCATAAATATGAGTGCTGGTTATGCTGTCTTTTAATTTTAATGAGACAGCATAATTAGCATTTCTATGCTGCAAAAACTTTCTAAATTGTCTTAAAAATAACGGCACACTGGGGTTTCTGTTTTTAGCATCCCAGACAAGCTCTAAATCGAACCAATATTTATCTTCCTTTACACCTAATAACACACAATTTTCACTCAATAAATAGCTTCGATGTCTCGGCATTAACAACACCGCGCGATGATTAAATTCGAGATTAAAACAGCATGTTTTCAAATTAGGATATTCTTTCTCGACATGATAAGGCACTTGATAACGGTCGAGAAATTCGGTACTGAATTGATGTGACAAGACAAAACTGGCTGGATCAACACGAATAATAGGCCATTTCTCAATCTCTTTTAATGAGACTGTTTTTTGCTTGGCTAATGGGTGATGTTTATTAACCGCAACACCAATGGTGTCAGATTGAATAAATAAATCTTCAAATAACTCGTTCTCAACAAAATTAGGCCGAATCAAAAAACCAAAATCACAAGTTTGATCTTCTAAATAACTGAGCGCCTCGTCTAACTCACTGTCACGACAATCAATCACAACCTCAGGAAATTCAGCATTAAATTCAGCCAAAAAATCTACCAATACTTGCTGAACCGCCTCGCCTAAAAATGCAATTTTTAATTTTTTCTTACTTTTACCGGTAAATTTACTCATCACGTTCAGCGAATTTTCATATTGCTGAATGATTTTTCTTGCTTCATTGAGCAAGAGATGGCCACTACTGGTTAACTCAACGACATGTGTATCTCGTTTTAACAGTTCAGCGCCAAAATGCTCTTCCAACGTCTTCATGTGTCGACTCAAGACGGGTTGAGTAATGTTCATTCTTTGCGCTGCTTTTGTGAAATTTAACACCTCACACAATGCGACAAATTCATATAACAACTGAAGTTTCATACTAAACTCGGCGATTCAAAAGACCTCACCACCATATCAAAGCAAACAAGATTAATTTGTGAATATCTTCAAAGAGAATTGATAAGAAAAACAAATCTTTCTTAGCAAAAACTTACAAATCACCTTAACTAACGATAATGATTCTTAACTCCTTGTGATGACTGATAATTTCATCATGTAAAAATAGTATAACCGAAAATATAAAATGAATTTCCGCCCTCAATATGCCAGTGATATTTTTTAGTCTATTCGTTTTTATTATCAGGGAAATCAAAATGAAGCGATTAGAAAATAAAGTAGTTATTGTCACTGGTGGCAATTCCGGCATCGGTGAAGCAACCGCAGAATTATTTTGTCGCGAAGGGGCAAAAGTCATTATTTCCGGACGCAGATCAGAAGAGAATCAACGCGTTGTTGCAGCAATTACAAAAAACGGCGGCGAGATATTTTCTGTTGATGCCGATGTATCCATAGCCAGCGAATGTGAAAAAGTCATCGCTGAAACAATAAAAAGATATGACCGTATTGATGTGTTAGTCAATAACGCGGGCATTGCCGATAAACATATGCCAATTACGGAATGCACAGAAGAGTGGTATGACACGGTTTGTAAAGTCGATCAATACTCTGTTTATTACATGACGAAATATGTTTTAAAATACATGGAAAAACAGGGCGTTGGTTCTATTGTCAATATATCTTCGATTGGTAGCCAAGGTGTGGCTGGCATTGCTTATAGTGCGGCAAAAGCAGCCGTCAACGCGATGACTAAAAATATTGCGCTGCAATATTCCGCCACAGGGATCCGCTGTAATGCGGTCGCACCAGGCCCAACCCCGACACCATTGAATACACCTGAAAAAATAAAAACCTTCCATGCTGAATTTGCGGGTTTATGTGCAAAACACATTGATGTGACATTGCCATTCGCTTCAGCCGCCGATCAAGCAGAGGCGATTCTGTTTTTTGCCAGTGATGTGTCAAAATCCATTACAGGGCAAATCTTATATGTCGATCACGGCACATCACTTTATTAATACTCAATTTTCAATGTTGATAATCATCAGTAGGTTATTATTTTACTGATGATTATCCCTGTTATTCATATCGAGGCTTGGTAATAAAATTATAGAATTTCCCCATCACCATCGACCACAATCACCTGATGCGCATCGCTGAGGCGAGGAAACTGATATTTTGCAATTTGTGCCGCAACAACGGCCTTTGGCACCGCATGCGTTCGATTGGCATTGCCTCTATAAATTGCGGGTTCTGGTGCCAGAAAGATCACCAGCGTGATCAATGCATGCTGATCTCGCGCCATAGCATACAGCGGCTTGCGATAATCTTGCCGCAGATTGGTGGCATCCCAAACCACGGTGCGCTTTTCACGTAAATACTGCTTCAATCTTTGCTGCGCGGTAGCAACGACCTCCTGAGGGTTATCTTGGCAGGTACGATCGCCCCAAAGCTCTTCTCTGATTGCATCGAGTGAAATCACCGACATGTCATTACAATGACGCGCTACATAGCGTGATTTCCCTATACCGCTTGGCCCACATAACAAAATTAGGTGGGCGTATTCATCTTTGTGACGCAACAATTTTGCTATAGCACTCTTTAACGAAGCACAGGTGCCTCGCTGCAAAGTGTCAACCACTAACGACTTTAGATATCGTTGTGCATTAGGTGACTCATGAGCAATCAATCGATCAAGTTCATCTGTGGGAAAAGTCTGATGCCACAATCCATAGGCTTCACATTGTTGGCGATATTGTTCAAGATATTGCAATTGCTGTGGAATGGCTTCGCCTATTCGCCCTTGCATATCGGCACGCTCAAGCCAGTAGAGTAATGCGAGATCGGCTCGTCGAGACAGCGCGATATACGCACCGTGATCCATATTTTGCACGACAAGCATTTTCGGCATCTGGTGTTCGCCCACCAAACCGAGCACAGTCCAGACCACCGAAATGGGCAGTGGTAATTTCATGAGTTGTAAGGCCAGATAAGAGCGCCCTTTCGCCTCATGATCGGGGGAGCCAATACGTTGTTGCCCTCGGATGGTCATTTTACGAGTGTTGCGTGTCTTGCCAATATCATGAAATATCGCCGCTAAAATCAGTGACTGGCGTTGTTGCTCATTAAGATAGGCCGCCTCTTTTGCCAATAATTGATAGAGTTCATCGAGCACCATACCAGTATGAATGTGCACGTTCCCTTCAGTATGCCATCCTGGATCTTGTGACGTTTTTCTGAGGTCATTTAACCACGGAATAATGGGGCCAAGTTGCTGCACACATTCATCAATAGAGGGAGTTGCCGAATAGCGAAGTTGTTGAAGCCACTGATTCATCAATTATTTCCTGCCATGAGCGAACTTGCTGTAAATCAAACCGCTCTGATAACCTGTCGTTTCCGAAATACTAAAAATACTGACTACAAATGCTCACAGCAAAAATGTAATGGCATAGTGAATTTGGCCACCAAATAAGAAGTGATATTTCTAAAGTGATTAACTAAATTCTACTGTTAGTTTTGTTACCTGAATTAATTGCCCATTCAGCCGCCTGACGTAACGACGAGAATACGCCTACAGCATTCGAAAAGTCATGATGACTTGATAACGCAGTAGGAATAGCTAAACACATGATCCCAGCAGATGACGCTGCGGTAAGGCCCAATTCTGTATCTTCAAAAGCCAAACAGTCTCTCGCTGTAACGCCCATTTGACTCATAGCAAGCAGGTAACAGTCTGGTGCAGGTTTATTTCGACTGACATCTTCTCCAGAAACGATAATAGAGAAATACTTTTCCAGTGAATGGGCCTTGATAGTCGCATGTACATTACTTTTAGCAGCCCCCGTAACAATGCCCAGTTTTAAATCATAGCATGTCAACTGAGCCAATATCTCCCGAACATCAGGCATCAAGGGGAAACCCGATTTAGCTATAATTGATCGAGTTAATTCTTTCTTTGCTGAAGCCAATGAGTGAGCCGGTATAGAAAGCTTGAAACGCGAGATCATATCAACAGCATTTAGAGTTGTTGGCACACCGGCATAGTGATCTTTGTATTGCTGTTCAGTTAATTCAACACCATATTTTGCCAGCAATTGCTGCCACATTTGAAAGTGCAAAGGTTCTGAATCTACTAATGTGCCATCAAAATCAAATAAGATAGCTTTGAGCTGAGATGTCAAACTAACCACCAACTTGTTCCTACCTAATTAGCTAAGTGAATGTTCATTATTGGCATATTTAATTCCTCTTATCGCAACAAAAGCCCCCTGACCATAGCCATCCAGGATAGTATTTTCAGGTAATAAAGGAATGAGAGCCTGTTTTGAGATTACAGCTGTAAATCCAGCTTGCTCTATATAACTGATAACTTCAGAAGCAGAATGGAACACAGCATCTTTGTAAAATAGGCTCTGCTCCCGAGTGTCCATATATTGTTTTCCGAGATCGCTGTCTTTATCAATAAACCCAACGATAATTGAGCCGTTCGTCTGCAACACTCTATAAGCTTCCGTTAAAGCTTTCTGAACATCATCCAAAAAGCAAATCACAGTAACCATCAGCACTAAATCAAACTTTTTATCTAGAAATGGTAATTGTTCTGCTACTGCATTGATTACAGAAATTTCGGAGTTATTAGCTATTGCAGCCATCGAATGAGACGGCTCTATTCCAATTTTGATATTCAGCTGTTTTGCAAACCGCCCAGTACCAACTCCTATTTCCAAACCATTAAGCAGGTTATCAGGCATCAGTGTTCGAAGAGCCGCTAACTCAGCCTCAAATATGATCGAATGTTCATCAAACCATTGATCATATTGCTGGCTGTTATTGTCAAAACATCTGGTTTTTGGCATACCAACTCCAGGTGAAATAATTGCATACAATGAATTAAGGTTTGTATTTGCTCATATTTTCCTGATAACTGTTGCAACTCCTCATGGTTATCTTATCAAGCCATGAGTAATGTCTCGGCAGTAAGACGATCAGTGACGAGCACATCAATATATCCACCGATCAGTGCACCTAGAATGGCTGCTTTTTTATCTAAACCTCCCGCTAAAGCAACTACACGAGGACAGCTTTTTACTTGAGCTAAAGGCATTCCAATAACAGGATCTTCGTCATCAGAAAGTACCGCTTCGCCTTTCTCATTATAATAATGTAAACAAATGTCACCTACTGCACCCTGCTGAGCCAGTTTATTCAGCATTTCTTTATGATGATAATTTCCAGAGTTTTTTAGTAAAACCGAAGGTTCGAGCATGCCGATACCAACAATTGCCAAATCGACTTTACTAAATTGTTCTACAACCTCAGCAACCTCGTTTGAAGCCATCAATTGTTTTTTTGCTTCAATTGAGCGCTCAATACTTTGTGAAGGCAAAAGTGATGGTTTGCAATTCAGCATATTCGCAAGTGAATGCGTTAATAATGTGGCCTGTATGTTTCCATTTGGACCTACACCACCAAGTAACTGAATAACACCTTTGGCCTTAACTGGCAGAGGATGCATGCTGTTAACCATCGCACTAATCGTTCCACTCCATGCCGAAACGCCCACCAAATCATTGGGTCGCAGTGAGGTTTGTAAATAATGAGCGGCTGCCGAACCGATGGCTTGCTTAATTTGATCTTCAGACGGACTATCTGGTACATCTACAACGATGGCCTGGGTGATATTAAAGCGTTTTTGAAGCTGTGATTCTAAGCCCAGAAATACATGCGATGGTTGAATTACACTAATTTTAACGTAGCCTTCATTAAGACAACGGGTAATAGAACGAGAGACAAAAGACTGAGAAAGGTCGAGAGTTTTGGCAATCTCAGATTGTTTAAGGCCATCAACGTAATATAACGTCGCTATTTTTACCAATTGGCGTTGTTCATCTCGCTTCGACATCTATAGAACCTCATCATCACTTCACTAATTCTGTTGTTTGCATTTTTATTCAATATTGAATGGATAACAATCTCGTTTTTTGATGCTATAGTAATTTTGTTATGTTGTGCAGACATGAATTCTGCCTTTAATTCTTAATTAATACATAAATTAACATATTATTCATGTAGTTAGATATTATTGAGGGTGTTATATGGCGTTGAGCAGTATCAAAGAAATTATCGAGGATATTCATCAAGGTAAGATGGTTATTCTGATGGATGATGAAGATCGGGAAAATGAAAGTGACATTCTTATTGCGGCGGAAAAAATCACGCCTGATATCGTTAACTTCATGGCAACACGCGGACGAGGTCTTATTTGTCTGACGATTACAAAAGACCGCTGTAACCAATTGAACTTACCGTTAATGGTGCAGAACAATACAGAACAATTTGGTACAAATTTTACTGTCTCTATCGAAGCGGCAGAAGGGATCGAAACGGGTATTTCAGCATTCGATCGAGCTCAGACTATTAAAGCAGCAACAGCACCAAGTGCTTCTCCATCCGATATTGTTTCACCAGGTCATATTTTCCCTGTTGTAGCAAAAGACGGTGGTGTATTGGTTCGTGCGGGTCATACGGAAGCTGGTTGTGATCTGGCTAGATTAGCTGGTTTAGAACCCGCTTGTGCGATTGTTGAAATATTAAATGAAGATGGCACCATGGCGCGCAGACCACAACTTGAAATATTTGCGCAAGAACATGGCATTAAGCTGGGAACGATTGCCGATCTTATCGAATACCGTATTGCTAATGAAACCATCATTCAAAAAATTGCCTCTAATCAAATTCAGACTGAATTTGGGGAATTTGAGCTAACAACCTATAAAGATCATATTGATAACCAATTGCACTATGCGTTATCAAAAGGTGAGATAACTCAAAATGAACCTGTTCTGGTTCGTGTTCACACAAGAGATCCATTCAAAGATATTCTACATATAGATGAAGGCCGTTGGTCTATTTCATCCGCGATGAAAAAAATTGCGGAATCAAATGGTGTCATTGTGATTGTCTGCAAGCCAGAAACGCCAGATTATCTTTCTCAGAAAATCAATGAATTAACCCATGTGAAAAATAGCTCACAAAGTAAAAAAGGCGGTAAATCGAGAGAGATCGGGATTGGTTCGCAGATATTGCATAATCTTGGTGTAACAAAGATGAAACTAATCTCCTCCAGTTCGCAAAAATACCATTCTCTTTCTGGTTTTGGATTAGAAATTGTTGAGTATGTTTGTGATTAACAAATAATATTATTCTTGAGAAAAATAATATTATGAGAGTTATAGTTTAGTGTTTAGTTTATCCAACAAGCCTAAACTATAACTCTGCTTTTAGTTAAAACTCATCGCTATACGTACGGTATTTAATAAACACGTTAGCGTTTTCTGTCTGAACTAATATATGTGTTTCTGAACCGGCATGCTGCAATCAATCAAAAACAACACCTTTTTTGAGAATAAAGCATCCATAAGGCCGGTTTTCGCTGGTTTGTACGACGGCAAAGCATTTTTTGGCTGCCGCGTAATAATCAAAGCGTTCAATCACATAGTGGCCTACATCACCGTTCTCAGCCTTTTGGCAGGCAGCCAATACATCCTGATGCACAGATAGGATTGTTCCGGGCTGATCGACAGGGTCCATCCAACCTACTGGTGTGGGCACAAAGTTATCAAGAGGCATCAATTCCAGAATACCGCTGATACAAGTTGGCGCGTCCATTCCTCCCAAAACCACAAGTTTGCCAGAAATGGTTTCATTTGCGATTGATCTTGCAGGGAAATTACGATCAACCACGGCCAACTCATCACCATGTCCCATCGCTGCCAATATCCACAACAACTCAGCATCCATAAATGGTGGAATATTCTTCAACATGTTGTTTCCTCAGATAAAATTCAGAAAACTGTTTAAGGCACGGACATTCCGCCGTGCCTTTTCCATTTTTGGTTTGGTAACAGTGAATTTTATTTGTGGTAATAACACTCAACGCCTAAATATTTAGTGAATGCTTCGTTTAACACTGCAGCACTGGCTGAATGGTTCAAAGCGACGTGATGTTCAAAACCGTTATTACAGATGTGAGACAATAAATCCTCTAATCCAGGAACCTGAACAACTGCACGGCAACCCACCGTATCTAATCTATCATCCACAAATTTTCCTTCCCCAACATATGCTTTAACTTTGCCAGTAAAATCATCTGTAGACAGACGGAAGTAAGTCAATGGGCCGGCTTTCATTCGGCCATGGATCGCACCACAGGTATTTTCACAACCAACGGTTGTACCAATGATGTCTGCCGTTCCCATTGCCGGATTTTCCAATTCTTCTGTTGCGAAATTGCCGCAGTGGAACAGCACACATTTATCACGGTCATCGCCAAAATTGTTGTTCCAGTCAGCAATTGAGGCAGGTTTCAACGCCGTTACCGCTAACGCATACATAGACAAAGCACCCATTACGTCGACTTCACAAGCACTTGGCATTAACTGACCAGACATAACACTCATGATGGAACAAACGTTGATACCCAGCGTTTTCTGTAACGATGTCCAACATTGAATTGCTGTGGTATTGATATCGTTTTCGATGATCCACTGGCTGATAACTACAAATAGTTTAGCCATCAGTTGTAATTTATCCGCAGGGATCGCGGCTGTATCTGCGTTTGCTTTCAGTAAAGTCAGTTTTTCTTCAATTCGCAGATCATCATCTTTCAGATTATCAACACGCGTGAAAATTTCAGACAGATCGATGGTTTCAACGGTAACCCCCAATCTTTCCAGCAATTTTTCACTGTAACGAACAGTATTAAAGCTGGCAGGACGAGCACCAATAGCCCCCACACGACAGCCACGCATTGCACTTACAACACGACACAACTGCGTGAAATGTTCGACATCTTTTTTGAATACTTCGCTACCCAAACGGCAAACATGCTGTGTAGTAAGAGTATATGGAATGCCATATTGGCGCAGATTGTTACACAGAGAAATTTTACCGCAGAAACTATCACGACGAGTAGCCAGCCCCATTTTATCCAGTGCATCTTCTTCAGCCTGGATCAGTACAGGTACATTAATACCAGACAGACGGATCGCATCAGCAATTGCTTTTTCGTCGCCAAAGTTAGGCAGTAATACAACGACCCCTTGGATTTCATCGCGATGTTTTTTAATAACTCAGCTGCAATTTTTGCATCTTGATATGTTTCTACGCCACCATAAGCCGTTTGCTCTTCGGTCAGCATAATGGCATTAAGACCCATGGTTTCAAAAATAGCACTCGCCTCACGACGAGCGTCGCCAACCAAATAGCTTGGGAAGAAACCGCGGTTGCCAAATAATACTGCTACGGTGATTTTGTCTGTGATTTTAGCCATTTATATTTTCCCTCAAATTTATTTAGGTTGAAAACGCGCACGCGCAACGGCCGTTTTCCATTGAAGATAATTTTCCAGCATTTCTGCTGTTTGGATTTTTGGTTCGATAAATTCCACTTCACGAGGTAAAGCAGACAACTGTCGGTGATCGTTCCACCACCCTATTGCTTTACCGGCTAAATAGGCGGCACCGAGAGCTGAAATTTCAGCAACTTGATTACGCACAATCGTTCTTTGCAGTAAGTCAGCCTGAAATTGCATCAGCCAACGGTTTTTAGTCGCACCACCATCAACTAATAACGCGTCTAATCGCTGACCCGCCGCCTTTTCCATTGCATGGAAAACATCAGCGATTTGATAAGCAATCGATTCCAGACCTGCCCGAGCCATAATTGCTGGGGTGGTAGCATCCGTTAACCCGCAGAACATTCCGCGTGCCTGCGTATCCCAATAAGGCGCTCCAAGACCTGACAAGGCAGGAACAAAGTAAACGCCAGCATTACCTTCTGTGGATTCAGCCATTTGGCTTAGTTTGTCAAAATCATTAATACCCAAAATGCGGGAAACAAATGCAAGACCGGCACCGGTATGAGTAATGTTCCCCTCCAGAGCCAGGCTAATTTCTCCATCATGCCAAGCAACGGTTGAGCTCAAGCCAAAATCATCAGTAGGCACTTTATTTACTCGGGTCATCAATGAACTACCCGTGCCATAAGTCGCTTTTACTGTGCCAGGATTAAAACCACCTTGCCCATACAGTGCTGCATGCGAATCACCAACCTGAGATAAGATGGGAATGCCATCGGGCAAAGAAGCACAATTTTTGGTATATCCACGTAATTCAGAAGATGGCAAAACCTTTGGCAAACACGCTCGCGGAATATTAAAGATGCGAAGTAATTCATCATCCCAATTCAGCGTATGGATATTGAATAATTGATAACGGGATGCATTGGAATGATCGGTGACAAAAGCATTACCTTGAGTCATATTCCAAACCAGCCAAACATCCACAGTACCGACGCACAACTCACCTTTTTCAGCACGGTGATGGCCATCAGGAATACGCTCCAGTAACCAAGCAATTTTTGCTGCCGGAAACAGTGGATCTAACGCCAACCCGGTTAACTGAATGACACGCGCAGCTTCTGGTTTATTCGCTATTTCCCGACAAAGTGCTTCTGAACGGCGGCACTGCCAGCTAACAATCGGTGTTAATGGTTTTCCAGACTGGCGCTCCCACACTAAAACCGATTCACGTTGATTACTGACCGCAATCCCTTTTAGATTAGAAACATCTGAAGGTTGAAGACATTGTGTAATGGCTTGCTCAGTCGCGCTCCAGATCTGCCACGGGTCTTGCTCAGCCCACCCCGGTTTGGGGTGGTTCAACGAGACAGGTACACTTCCTTTCGCGACAATATTGCCACCAGAGTCAACAGTGATCGCCTTGGCATTCGTTGTGCCTTCATCAATTGCAATGATAAAAGGTTTAGGCATTATTGCCTCCTTTGATCAATCGAATTGATTGTGCCACTACACCTTTAGCGTCAAACCCATGGTGAGCACGCATAGGGCCTCGTCCGGCAGCTAAAGCATATTCACCATCAGGAATACCTAAACGCAGTAATGGAATACCTTTACCATTTTCAGCCAGCACCTCAGACACCAGGCTACCTAAGCCACCGTTAATATTGTGCTCTTCGATAGTGATTACGTATTTGACTTGCCCAATGGCATTTAATAAGGCTTTTCGGTCACAGGGGCGAATAGATGGAACACTAATGACCGTTGCAGAAATATGTTCATCTTCCAGTTGTGCAGCAGCATCAACAGCTTCATGTACTGTAGAGCCCATCGCAATCAATGCAATATCAGTACCTTGGCGAAGCACATCAATATTCCCAGGAATGAACTTATAATTTTTATCGTGTAACACAGGTAATTCTTTCCCATCTAACCGGACGTATACAGGACCGATAGTTGTTAAAGCATAATCAATAATTTGTCGACATTCTTCAGGGCAAGATGGGGCGAAGATCTGAATATTACCGAAACCGCGCAATATAGAGATATCATCTAAGCAGTGGTGCGTGCTCGCCAACGGGCCATAACTGGCGCCCGAATTCAGACCAAACAATTTCACATTGGTATTGTTATAGCAGACGTCAACCTTCACTTGCTCATTAGCACGCGAAATCAAAAATGGTGCAGCATTACAAGTCACGGCCACTTTACCGCCCAATGCCAAACCTGCGGCTGTACCAACCATAGCTTGTTCAGCAATGCCCACATTGACCAATCGCCCCGGAAATTTCTTCACGAACGGTGCGATTTTGGCAGTTGATGTTGAGTCGGCAACCACGGGAACGACATCGATACCATTATCAACAGCAGCGATAAACCGTTCGACCATTACACTGGCTAAATGTTCTGCATTACTCATCATTCAACTCCTTCAATGCCAATTCAACTTCTTCACCTTTAGGCACTTTGTGATGCCATTCAGGCCGCCCCTGAATAAATGAAACGCCAGCACCTTTTTCAGTATGCGCGATCACCACATTCGGTTTGCCTTCTTGTTTCAAGCCTTCCAGCGTTGCCACAACAGAGCGCATATCATTGCCCTGACATTCAGAAACTTGCATACCAAACGCTTTCCACTTTTCATCTAATGGATCGGTATTCATGATTTCTTTGGTGTAGCCTGCAAGCTGAAGTTTGTTCTTATCATTAATGATGATCAGGTTATCGAGCTGATAATGAGCAGCGACTAAAGCGGCTTCCCA
>Ga0183099_1000822_pt1 | contig 20157 bp, 20 predicted proteins | sample Biomet1_FD_127788 | JGI IMG/M metagenome (GOLD analysis project Ga0183099, IMG submission 127788) | Microbial communities from bioreactor (seeded with anoxic lake sediment) at LBNL, California, USA - Biofuel metagenome 1 | ecosystem: Engineered > Bioreactor > Anaerobic > Unclassified ...
AAAGAATATTTGTTTTATCAGCAACAGGTACTCTTGCCTGTAAGTTGACCGGCAACTCAAGATACACTTGATTGATTGTTGCTTTAGCTTCTCCTTCTCCCGCTTTTATGCCTTTACTTGTAAGAAATAACGATGGTTGTAATGACCATGTTTTATCTAATGCATATTCCATGCCGGCACCAACCTTAAAGCCAACCTTTGCTTTTGAACCATCAGAGCCATCTCCTGTCCAGTTACTGATATTCATACCTGCCTTAACATTCCAGGAAACATTCGAGTCTGTTGTTTGATAATTTTGTGCCATTGATAACATATTGCATCCCAGTAAAATAGCTACAGTTAAAAACACTTTTTTCATATAAAATAGTTTATGCCTATAGTTCCCTGATTTGGCTATAATAATGTTTAAGCGTGGGAAACTTAAATCAGATACATTGATTAATACCAGATTTAACGCCATTAAAATATAAACACAACAAAGATATATTTATTTATACATAAACATACATTTTACACACATTTTTTTAAAATATTTTCTGTGGTACACAGAAATCGAAGTCCTCTAACAATAACTAAAACAGGATTAGTGATTGTTCAGATACGTAGTCTTGGAGGAAGTTTGGGAATAATTATGGGGATTAAATCAGAATTAAATTCTTGTATATTAAAATTATTGATATATTTCCTTCATTGATTTTAAATCAGGATATACATTTGGATTAGGCAATACTAAAGATGGTAATGGTTTTTATTACAACCCGTCTATAGGAATAAAAGATATTGTATCTCCTAAGGCGGCAGTAACCGTTAGCATAGGATATGCAAAATACAACTGGGCAAAATGTATAAATCTGGCACTTGGATTTGAATTTTGATTGTAAGTGGCTCTATTCATTTTCATAATAAATACAAAAAGATCTCCTGCATTACTTTAATATAAGTAATGCAGGAGATCTTTTTGTATTTATCTGAATATTTAAAATCAGAATTCATATCCAACAGTTACACCAAAGTTTATATTCTTTGGGGAACCATCAGACATAATTCCATCTCCAATTTTTGTTAATCCTAATTGTCCTTCAAGACCAACAATCACTTTGCTCATCTCTAATGACACGCCAAGTCCTAATCCTGCATCAAATCTTTTGAATTTATAACCTTGGTAGGTATTTATAATTCGTTTATCTACTTTTGGTAGCTAAAAGTAGTATTCCTGTATCAGGAAACTATCTTTTCAGGCAATTTTATAAATCAGCGTATCATGATATGTTGTCATTGTGAACTTTATATCGTCTATTTTTTATTTATCTGATAGGAGTTAAAAAATGATATCAAATACCAATTTAGAAAACTTCGGGTATGAACAATCTTTAAAAAGAGTGATGCCCCTCGGTTCCGTAATCCTGTACGGGCTTGCTTATATGGCACCCGGAACTATTTTTGGAACTTACGGACTGGTGACCCATATGACACATGGCATGCTTTCCATAACCTATGCGGTCGCATTGCTGGCCATGCTATTTACCGCTTTAAGTTACAGTCAAATGGTAAAAGCTTTCCCTGTTGCCGGTTCCGCTTATTCCTATGTGCAAAGATCCATCCATCCGCACATTGGCTTCCTTGCCGGGTGGGCAATTTTAATGGATTATATGCTGATCCCAATGCTGAATTACATTATCGCATCACTTTTCCTGCAGACAGTATTTCCCGGTGTCCCTACATGGATTTGGATCATGGGAATGCTGGTGACCGTTACCTTGGTAAATTACATGGGAATTCAAATGACTGCGTGGGCTAACAATACCCTCGTTGCTCTTCAATTCGTATTTATTGCCGCCTTGCTCATATTTATCATTAAATGGCTTATTGGCGGTAATGGGACAGCTACTTTCTTTGACTGGAATGCTTTTTTTAATGTTGTGGAATTCAATCAACCCGGAATGGGGCCGGGAGTTCTCTTTACGGGAGCATCTATTCTTGCTTTATCATTCTTAGGCTTTGATGCAGTTACAACCATAGTTGAGGAAGCAATCGAACCCGAAAAAAATGTAGGAAGAGCCATTTTAATCATTTGCGTCGGAGCAGGTGGATTCTTTATATTTTTATCTTATTTCTTCCAGTTGGCATGGCCTACTGCGTGGAAAGATTTTTCCAGTGTGGATACCGGTGCATATGAATTTATTGTAAGAGTAGCAGGCAGCATCATGGGTTATTTATTTACAGCCATTATTGTAATCGGCACGCTTGCATCCGCCCTTGCTTCCCAAGCTTCCGCATCAAGAATTTTGTTCGGAATGGGAAGAGACGGCGTACTGCCAAACAAATTCTTTGGTTATGTGAATTCAACGCATCAGTCACCAACAAATAATATTCTGTTGATTAGTGCCATCAGCTTAGTCGCCTTGGTTTTAAATCTCGGAACTGCTGTTTCGTTGGTTAACTTTGGCGCACTTGCAGGATTCACACTTGTAAACCTGTCCGTTGTCTTTCATTACTTCATACGAAACAAAAAGCGCGCTCCTTTTGAAACGATAAAATATTTGATTTTTCCTTGCATTGGCGCATTGATATGCGCAAAAATCTGGTTAAGTCTTGCAATAAATTCGAAAATACTTGGTTTTACCTGGCTCACAATCGGTGTTGTATATCTGGCGATTACAACAAACTTTTTCAGTAAACTGCCTTTGGATTTGGAGTTAGAGTAAATCAAGGAAAAATAGTTGGCAAATTATATTTATAACGTATAATTTCCATATAGAAATCCCGCCAGTTTGATGCCTCTTTCTGACGGGATTTTCCAATACTTATTCTACTGTCAGCAGCACACCGTTTACCTCAACACCGGCAAGATCATCAAAAGAATCGGCTGTGTATTTGATTCGAATCATCTCACCCTTCTGGTTACCGATCAAGTATACCGCAGTTTGCGGAATGGTCACCTTGTTTCCATCCTTGTCAACTGCCTTGACCACAAGATCCTCCTGACTCAACCTTCTAAACCAATCCTCTTCATCTGATTTGATATCTTTTGCAGAAGCGAAGAGACTGATATTGACAGGTGATGCGACCGCTCTTTTCAAGTGAAGATCATGTCCGTTGACAGGAATAGGGCTGTTAATATCCATCTTTTTTAGCATTGCATCCGGTATAGAAAACCGGATCTTCCAATCGCCTTTCAGGTTTGTGGCATTGTAGTATTGGTTGATGAATGCTATTCTGTCACTAAGATTTTCTTTGGTCGGATTTCCTACATAGAATACATACTCATAATAATCAACTGATTCCTGTCCGTCCTGTATCATGCCAAAGGTCATATGGTAAGGGGAATATTTCAGTTCACCAGTGCCCATATCTTCCAGATTTAAACCCATCCCACGCCATTCAAGCTGATTGTCCGGGTTGATCTGAACATGCAGCCAACCGTCCTTCCAGCCGACATTTGTGATATCCGCAATATGATTCCCCAACTTATCTTTGATTGGAACAGACATGGCATCCTTCTTCAGCCGATAAACAGCAGCCTGATTTCCTTCCTCAAATTCAGGCATTTCAATCTCTTCCGGCGCACCTGTTAACTTGTTCGCTATACTGTAAGATGTGGAGCAGCTTCTAAACTGTTCTTCCTTCTCAAATTCTCCGGGAGCTTGCTGAAGTATTTGATAGAGATCAATATCGGATAAAATTGCATTGATCTTCTGCTGGTTTCCATTCATGCTATAGATATGAAACGACAAGTCTTCGGTATGAAGAGGGCCGATATATTCCACGCAGATCGTTTCAGTTTTTGTCTTCTTGTCATAGGAAAGCAGTCTGTAGTCACGGCTGTCATTATAACCGTCCTTCTCTGTAAAATCATATTTATTCATCTTAAAACCACTGCTTCCATAGGGAAATAGATTGGCTCCGTTATCAGTCAGTTCAAAAAACAGATAAGTCGCTTCCCCATCAAAAAATGAGGCAAGATATTTTATCGTTACACCCTGGTCTGAAAAAGTACCGTCGGTTGCTTCTCCGAAAACGAGCTTTTTCGGTGCTCCGTTAAAATAATGTGATAGGGCAATCAAATCCATGATCCCTGTTTCCGCATTCGCTGATGTTTCTTGTTTATTTACTTTGCATCCCATCAATCCGGCAGCCAGTACGAAAATGAGCAGAATAGCTAATGTTTGTTTCAGCTTGCAGATTATGCTGTTTAGAATAAATAAATTGTTATCGCATCCCATTTTCATCCCCCAATTAATCAATTAAATATCAAGTTACTAAATTTCAGTATTGCATTTTAAACCGGATCAATCAACCCAATAAATATGAAATGTGGTATCAGAAGGACGAAATGTGATATGGGAAGGATAGATTTATTATAAAGAAAGAAGTAATTCTTTATAATAATTACTTCTTCAGATCTTGATTGTATTAGATTTTTATTCTTTAAATCTCCTCATAGGATATGGCAGCTCCGTCTTTGATCAGAACGGAATATCCCCTTCCGGGATCCGGCTGCCATTGAAAGATGTTCTTTTCATGATCGGGGAAAAAAATTCCCATAATGACGGATATGACTCCGCCGTGGCAGACAATGATACTCTGCTTATCCTTAGACGCCGGATCTTTATAATTCTCCATAATGTAAGATAATCCGTCGCATACTCTTTTTTTGTAAATCCATTGTGCTCTCACCGTTTGGGCAGGCAAGCAGCCCCTGCTCATCCGAGATCCAAGAGATATAGTCAGGAAGATCCATCAGTTCATGATGAGTCGTCATTTTCAAAATCTCCAAAATCATATTCCCGAAATTCCGGTATTTCCTTATGCTCCCGGCACCCATAAATAAGAAAAATGTCTGTTCCGCCCTTAAAAGTCCGGTCGTATACAAAGAAGCTCCCTCCGCTTTCGGATAGATGTCGGCAGCAGCAAGCTCTGTAATGATATCAATTCCATCATTGGCAAGAGGAATATCAGTGCTTCCGTAGTACTTCCTTGTTTTGTTAGCTTCTGTAGTTCCATGTCTGATTAAATGTATATATCCCATTATTTTAATCTCTGTGGAATCCCGCAAAACATCCGGGTCACTTCCTCAGCCTCTCCTCCCAAATATACCATTGTTCGCCCGGTCATTTCTCTCCAGGCTCGCAGCTCCGCTTCATAAGGCACGATACCAGACGATAGATCCGTACAGATGATGACCTTATCCTGCCAGTTCTTCTGATGAGATTTCAGGTAATCTTTTGCTTCCATATCGTGACGAAGACAATGTAAAACGAAATCTTCCAGCCTGTTGACCGCTTTTTTTGAAAAATCTATTTCTTCACTTTCGCTGCAGGTATAAATATCAGATTCTATCAAACCGTACCGCCCTATCGCGTAATCCAACTTTCCCTGATACGCCCCGCCAAAGATCAAATGCATCTTTTTCTCCTTTAAAATATTATTAAACATTTATATCAATGCCATTGCCACCATCGCTCCGGCTTCTGCAAGAGTCATCGCGTAACCTGCCAGATCCCCGGAAACCCCACCCAATTGTTTTTTAGCATAGAGAATGGATACAATATAGGTCAATACCGCGACAAGGAGAACGGCAATAATCGCATAGGAAAATCCCTTTTCGCGGAATCCGGCCGCAATCGCTGCGGTAAAACACAATAACCCTACTATCAATATAAATATAGCTTCTCCGATTTTCTTATCCTGATGAAATTCACCGCCATACTGACTGTGCGATAAAGGTTTGCCTTTCAGGACAACCAAAGCAGAACAGCATCTGGTAATCGCCGGGATCAGGATCAAAGAAAAAATCGGATTTGTTTCCTGTATTCCAAGTGCTGTTTCAAAATGGATGTTTTCCAGAACCGCCATCATCGAAGCAAAGCATATAATAAACAGAACTGCCAGTGAAATCACGGCAAAAGCTCCCGTATGCGGGTCCTTCAGGATCCGCAGTTTTTCCTCCAGCGGCCTTCGGGACAGGATCGCATCCGACGTATCCATATATCCATCCAGATGGATAAAACCCGTTACTAAAAAAGGATAGAGCATGAGGCATGCTGTCTGCAGCTGCAACGGAAGACCGAGTTTTTCGACTGCGAGATAAAGAAGATACCAGAGAATCCCAATGACCAGACCAACGACCGGCAGAAAGGATACCATCAAATTTCGTGCCTTTTCGTTCCATGGCCGGTAAGGGCAGGGAATCGCACAAAACATACCAAATGACATAAAAAAACCTTGTATGAATCTCACAGCAATCCTTCTCCTTTTAACATATTCACGTTGCCGTAGGCAATTTCAATCACGGCATCACATTTTTTCGCAAGAGCACGGTCGATATAGGCCAGTCCTCTGCGGAAATCCTCTGTCAGTTCATCATATTTCATAGCATCAGAATAAATACCGTCTGATACGAACACCGTGCTTCCGGTGATATCCGCAAAATCTACCAGTTGTTCTGCAACTCTGAGGTATGCATCTCGGTCGATCATCCCATCCGTTCGAAACATCTCGTTTGAAAAGAGAGCCGTTACACTGTCTAATAAAAAGCTGCCGGAAAAGTTTGCTTTTATGTCAGCGATCCGCTCACTTTTTTCTATTGTTTCGAAATCCCAGCCTTCCCGTTCCTGGCGATGTCTGGCAATACGAGCCAGATCTTCCTCGTCCGCGGGTTGCATGGTCGCTATATAATATAACGGCTTACCGCCCACTGCCTGCCTTTTTGCAATATGCTGCGCATAATAGGACTTTCCGTTTTTACATCCGCCGCTGATCAGTATATTCATCAGATCCATCCGTTCTCTTCCAGCCATCTCATTGAATCCCTGCATTCCAGATTTTCAATGGTGTAAGTTAAATTCTCAGGTGCACAGTCTTTGATTACCTCAAGAATGCGGTTCAGGTCCATATCACCGTGTCCCAGAACCCAATGCCGGTCATAAATCCTGTCGTTGTTATGGATATGGACATGACTCAACCATGGCCCCAACTGCCGCATCCACTCTATCATATCCAGATCTGAGCTGCAGTGTGCATGACCGAAATCAAGGCATGCTCTGATACGCTTATCGCCTAAGTTTTTGATCATTTCGATCATGGTATATGGTTCATCCTCCAGCACATTCTCGATCATGATATGAAAATCTTCCGGCTTATTACGCATAAAGTTTTCCCAAAACTCTATCGATCTTTCGGAAAACCAGTTTTTAAAATAAACATGCGGGACGTATCCGGAATGCACGACCATTCGGTTGATGCCATATCCCTTTGCTAACGTATACGCCTGTTCCAGTCTTTGATATGCAATATCAAGGATCTTTGGATCGATTGCAGAAGGAAACAGCTCATTAAAAGGTGCATGGAAAACATATCTGTTGGCATAAGTCATTTTTTTACGTACGGCCTGATCATAAGAAAAAAATTGCTCCGGATCCATATTGGCTGCAGTGCAGAAATCATCGATCTCAAGTCCGACACCGTATTCCTTTGCAATCTCAGTTGCATCCAAAGCAATGGTACCTATGTATAGTTTGTTAATCAAATTCATTTCAATACCTTACATTACTAAACCGACTGGCTGCATCAGCTTCAGAAGCAGGACCGCATCCTGTGCCGACAATTCTATTCCGTTTTTCCGGCCGAGCGCAGCCAAATGATACGGAGATTCCATCATTGCTGCTGCTTTCAGGAAGCACTGCAAATTCTCATCCAAAAGCTCCATGATTGTATTCTCTTTTTCAATTCCCATTCTCTTTAAAACATATTCATTGGCAATTTCAGCTCCGTGTTCCTGTTCCTCTTTCTTGACAGGCGGTTCTTCCATATTCTTATTGAGTATAAAACCCTTTTTTATAAAATCTTCAACTTTTGTATGATGTATACCCAATTTCCGGTCACAAGTCCTGATAAATTCCGCTTCCCGACACGTTAAAATTCCGATGGTATCATGAAATCCGTTATATACGACCGTATAGTCTTTATTAAATTGATACGGATATGTAATATTATGCTTTGATGGCTTCATTTTCCTTATCCTCCTTATGATGCTCTTAAATACAGAGTTACCATAGCCTTTATTATTTTATCATTTCTTTTGATTTTTTTCCAGCTATAAACGAATTCATTTTACAGATAATATCGTTAAGTCAAGCGAAGAGGAGTCTTTAATGGAAAATCTAGAGAATAACATCAAAATATTTGTGATTGGTTCTTTTGGATATGGAACAATTGAAATATTATTTCGTGGATACACACACTGGTCGATGCTTGTTACAGGCGGTATCTGCTTTTTAATCATTTATTTTTATAACTCAAAAAACGAAAATGCCCCCCTATGGAAAAAATGCATCATGGGAGCATTTATCATTACCACGATCGAGCTGACAGTAGGCAGTATCGTGAATCTCTGGCTGGGGTGGAACGTCTGGGACTATTCCGCTTATTCCTATGATTTCCTGGGCCAGATTTGCCTTACTTTTACGATCTTATGGTTTCTTCTTTGTATCCCGCTGTCCTACTTCACAAGATATCTTCATTATAATAATATGCAGTCCTGAGAAAATCTGCCAACTGTTCGGTCAGCGATTCTGGATTGTCACATATTCTTTTCTTGCCGCAACACTTTTATAAGCAGGCCGGATGATCTTCCCTACATTTATCAATTCTTCAATCCTGTGGGCACTCCAGCCTGAAATGCGTGCAATTGCAAAAATCGGTGTATATAACTCAATCGGAAGATTCAGCATACTGTAAACAAAGCCACTGTAAAAGTCGATATTGGCGCTGACACCTTTATAAATCTTTCGTTTATCTGCAATGATATTCGCTGCCAGTTTTTCAACCAGACTGTACAGCTGGAATTCTTCCATTCTGTCTTTCTCCTCAGAAAGTTTCTTAACAAATCTTTTAAAGATATTTGCTCTTGGATCAGAAAGAGAATAAACGGCATGTCCCATTCCGTAAATCAATCCTGCCTTATCAAATGCCTTTTTATCAAGAAGATCCTTTAAATACTGGGCAACTTCATCCTCATTAGTCCAATCGGATACGTTTTCCTTCAGGTCTTCAAACATTTGTACCACTTTGATATTGGCTCCGCCATGTTTCGGTCCTTTCAAAGATCCTAGTGAAGCCGCAACGACTGAATAGGTGTCAGTACCTGAAGAAGACACAACATGAGTGGTAAAGGTGGAATTGTTTCCGCCACCGTGTTCTGCATGAAGGACCAGTGCAACATCCAGAATCCTGGCTTCCAGTTCCGTGTATTCGCTGTTCGGTCTCAGCATATATAGAATGTTTTCCGCTGTCGACAATTCCGGCCTCGGAGTATGAATGAAAAGACTGTCACTTTCAAAATAATGACGGTAGGTTTGATAACCGTAAACGGATAGCAGCGGAAATACCGCGGTCAGCAGCAATGACTGTCTTAAAACATTCGCAAGGCTGACATCATTCGCCTTTGAATCATAAGCGTGCAAAGTGAGTACGCTTCGTGCCAGAGTATTCATCATATCGGAACATGGTGCCTTCATGATGATGTCCCTGACAAAGCTTGTCGGCAAGGTACGATACTTAGCCAAAATTATGGAAAACTCATCCAGTTCATCTTTCGTCGGAAGCTTGCCAAAAATCAAAAGATAAGTGACCTCTTCAAATCCAAACCGCTTCTCTTTAATAAAGCCTTCAACTATTTTCTCAATATCGAACCCTCTGTAAAATAGTTTGCCATCACAGGGGATCTTTTCCCCTTCATTGAATTCAAAAGCCTGGATTTCTGAGATCTCGGTCAAGCCGGTCAATACACCATTTCCATTTAAATCTCTCAGGCCTCTGTTTACCTTGTACTTTGAATATAGCTCTGTATCGATTGCACTGTTTTTCAGGCATATATTTGTCAATTCCAAAATTTCCGGTGTGATTTCAGAATATTTACTGTCAAGTCTGCTGAAATGCGATTCCAATAGTTTCAACTCCCCTTCCAAATCCTCAATTCGTTCCCAATAATCTTTTCCCCAAATACAAAGCAGATGACTCCAATGTATATTTGCTAAGTATACTATAATCACCCACTCCTAACAACAATTATTCATAATTATAAAATATTTATTCAGACATATTCCGCTAGCTTTTTTCTGTTAATGATCTTGATTCCTTTTCGAGATACCTGGAGAATCCCTTCGTTAGTAAAAAATTTCAGCATTCTGGATATAACCTCTCTCGCACTTCCCAAATGCCCGGCGATCTGTTCATGAGTCAGACGGATCGTATCACTGCCCTCCAGATTTGCCTGTTCAATCAGAAACATAGCCAGTCTTTTATCAAGCTTCATGAACAGAATCTGTTCCATTACCCACATTACTTCAGAAAAACGCAGGGAAATAAGCTCAGTCATAAAATTACCGACTGCAGGATTATCCTTGGCAATTTTATCGTAAATGGAAGAATTGATAATAAACAGCTCTGTCGGACCTTCGGCATCAACGTAAATATCAAATGAAATATTATGAATGATGCAGGAAGCGGACAGCAGGCAGATATCATTTTCCAGAAGCCGAAAAAGAGTGACTTCTTTTCCTTCCTCGGAAAGCAGATAAACTCTGATCCTTCCTTTTTTTACTGCAATTACTCCGGTACAGTTTTCATACCCTCCGTGAATATTCTGCCCGTCCTTATAGGTATTCAATATTGCGTGGTCAAGAATCTGCTTTTTTTCCTGCTCCTTCAAATGCTTCCAGAAAGGAAGCATCTCTGATAATAGTATATGATTTGCTTGTTCCATAAACCGCACCTCCGTTTCTATTTTACCCTGTTATGATTAGTATCTCCAGTTATTTTTTTACAGGATTTTTGAAAAATTAAATATTATGATTCATCCGTTTCAATGTGACTTTGTCACAGAGAGTGTGAGTCTATCATGCTAAAATGGGTATAAATCGTTATATTAATAACAATATTAACACCAAAGGTGATATCTATTTTTATTTTTCAAGCTGAATGGTTTAGGTTCAGCTTCATAAGTATATAAGTATAGGAGAGTAAATGAAATGGGAAAAAAGATTTTAATTATTGGGGGAGTTGCAGGCGGTGCGACTACTGCCGCCAGACTCAGACGACTGGATGAGTCACTGGATATTATTATTTTTGAACGCGGCGAGTATATATCTTATGCAAACTGCGGCTTGCCTTATTACATTGGAAATGTCATCAAGGAGCGGGATGCCCTCCTCCTGCAGACACCGGAAGCAATGAAGGCGAAATTCAACATCGATGTTCGGGTCGGCAGCGAAGTCTTATCCATTGATAAAAATAAAAAGGCAGTAAAAGTAAAAAAGGTTAAAACAGGAGAGGAATATGAGGAAAATTACGACACTCTACTGGTCTCCACAGGCTCAACTCCAATCAAACCACCGATTCCAGGAATTAACGGTTCGGGGATTTTCACCCTATGGACGATTCCGGATACCGACAGAATCAAAGAATATGTATCGACAAAGAAACCAAAAAGAGCAGCTGTCATCGGTGGAGGCTTCATTGGACTTGAGATGGCGGAAAACCTTCATGCTGCCGGCTGTCAGGTAACGGTAATTGAAATGCTGAATCAGGTCATGGCACCGGTGGATTTTGAAATGGCTCAATTGGTTCACGAAAACTTGAGAATGAATCATGTGGTGCTTGAACTGAATGACGGAGTCAAATCCTTCGAGAATAAGGACGGAGTGACAACGATCCAGCTGCAGAGCGGCAAATCGGTAGAAGCGGATCTTGTGATTCTTTCCATCGGAATCAAGGCCAACAGTCAGCTTGCAAAAGATGCCGGACTTGAACTGAATGCAAGGGGAGGTATTGTCGTTGATGAATACCTCAAAACTTCAGACCCTGATATCTATGCGGTCGGAGATGTGATCGAGGTTGAGGAATTCGTTTCCAAAAACAGGACCATGATCCCTCTCGCAGGCCCCGCAAACAAACAGGCTCGTATCTGCGCCAATAATATCGCCCGGGAATCCGGTTCCCTTTCCGGAGAACCGGAAAAATACAACGGGACCCAAGGGACATCCATCGCAAAGGTCTTTGATCTGACTGTCGCTGCAACCGGCGTTAATGAAAAGACGCTGAAGAATTGGGGCAAGGAACTCAATAAAGATTATTTTGTTGCTCTGATCAACCAGAAGTCCCATGCCGGTTATTATCCCGGTCCGACTCCGCTTACGCTTAAGCTCTTATTCGGACCAGACGGCAAGATCTTTGGTGCCCAGCTCATAGGTCAGGAAGGCGTCGACAAAAGGATCGATACCATCGCCACTACGCTCAGACTGGGTGGAACCGTCTATGATCTGGCGGAGCTGGAACTGGCATATGCACCGCCATATTCCTCTGCGAAGGATCCGGTCAATATGCTGGGCTTTGTGGCAGAAAACATTCTTTCCGGCCTTGCTTCCTTTGTCAACTGGAATGAGCTCGATGAACTGGCCGAAGCCGGACGTGACGACTATATCATCCTGGATGTAGGAGAGGAATTGGAAAGAATGGCATTCTATATTCCAAATTCCTGCCATATTCCTCTTGGTCAGCTGAGACAAAGATTGGGAGAACTGGATAAAGAAAAGCTGATTATTCCATATTGCGCGATTGGTGTCAGATCCTATAATGCAGCCAGGATCCTGATGGGCAACGGATTTAAGAATGTTAAAGTATTTCCTGGTGGAACCAGCTTTTATAAATCCCTGTTTCACGAAAGGCTGGCAAAAGAATTGGAAGACGATGCTCCCATAAATAAAGAAAATATTACGAAAGCAGAACAATCTGCAAATACAAAAATTGATCTCGATAAAATTATAGCAAAGCAGACTTTGGACTGCAGCGGTCTGCAGTGTCCCGGCCCGATCATGAGAGTTTTTCAGACAATCAAGGATATGAATGACGGCGAGATCCTTCAGGTATCCGCCACCGACATGGGCTTTGCCAGAGACATAGAATCCTGGTGCAGGAGAATGGGAAATACGCTTCTGAAAACCGAACGTGTCGGCAAGGAAAACATCGTATATATCCAGAAGGGACTTGGAAACGCTCATATTGCAGATGCAGATACAGCCGCACCGGTTATCTCAGGAGGCTCCGCTGCCCTGCCACAAGGAAAGACAATGATTGTATTCAGCGGTGACCTGGATAAGGTTTTAGCTTCCTTTATCATTGCAAACGGTGCTGCCGCTATGGGAAGACCGGTAACCATGTTCTTCACTTTCTGGGGACTCAATGCGCTGAGAAAGAAAGATAAAATCAATGTGAAAAAACCATTTATGGATGCAATGTTTGGTGCAATGATGCCGAGAGGCACTTCAAGGCTGACCCTTTCCAACATGAATATGGGCGGTATGGGTACCAAAATGATGAAGAAGGTCATGAAGGATAAAAACATTGATTCTCTTGAGGATCTGATGAAACAGGCCATGTTCAACGGTGTTAAAATCGTAGCCTGCACCATGTCAATGGATGTTATGGGAATCACCAAGGAAGAACTGATCGATGGCATCGAATATGCCGGAGTCGCCGCCTACCTCGGTGATGCGGAAGAATCGAATGTCAATCTGTTCATCTAAACGATAATCAAATCGATTAAAACTGCTAAATTAAAGAAGCGGGGAAATTCCCCGTTTCTTTTCTCTGTCTTTACAACCTGCTCGTTTTTCCTCTATAGCTTTGCTCCGCATTCCCCGCAGAATTTTACACCCTGTGCTACCAATGCCCCGCATGACGGGCATTGATTCAATGACATGCTGGCTCCGCAGTTATTGCAGAATTTTCCTGTGCCTCCCGGTTTCCCGCAGGTAGGGCATATAATTGTTTTTGATTCTATTTCACTATTGAATACTGTTGTTTCATCGGCCTTTGCATTAATATCCTCTACCATTTTTCTTGAACGTGCAGCAGCAATTTCAACATTCATTCTTGGGGCACATTCTACACAAAGACCTTCGTCTTCATTGAAATCTGCATCACAGACCCATTGGCGGCATTTGTGGCAGCGGTGGAAATGCAGCTGCGCTTCATTTTGAGCATGTTCAAATGCTTTTTCATGCTCCTTTTGCCATTCCGGACTCATTCCCTCAAAGCGTTCAGACAGGATATCGCTGCCATAACCCACATTCCAGACTGCGTCGCCAAGCCTTCCGCCAAAAAGCCCGCCAAGCACTCTCGCTCCGCTTGTAACGCCTCGAATCAGTGAGTGCTTCTTATAGGTCTCCGACTCGATAAAGGATGATTTATAGCCGTCATGACAGAGATCACAATAGAATGTAAACTGGAATCCCGATTCCGTTGAATTGTCTTCATAATTCCTGGTAAATGCCTGTAACATCACATCACCTCCAATGTCGTATTATTTACTTATATTTATTTTTTTGCCGCATGCCGTACAGCGGGTGTTTTGGAAGAATACCATTTCACCGCATCGTTTGTTTTGGCATGGCACCATTAAACTTGCACTGCAAACTTCACAGTGATCCAGAACAAAGGTGTCTTTTCCGCATTTCGGACATGGGATTACAAGCTGGCGGCCACAGCCTGCACAGATCACATCGTCTTTCGTTACCTCCCGCAAGCAGGAAGGACATAAGATGGCAAAGGGGCTCCGGCTCCCGCATTTGGGGCAAAACCGGGAATCCGAATCAATTAATGTATTGCAGTAGATGCAGGCTTGTTTATAAGATGCCATACTCTATTCTCCTTTCTCCACGCATTTCATGCATTGATCGTCAGGTAAATTATACTTAAAGTTGTCTGCCGCATTCTCCGCAGAATCTCGTTCCGGCCGGATTTTCCGTACCGCACTCGTGACATGTTATCTTTGCTGAAATGTATGATTTTGATCATCCATTTTAAAACCTCCTTAAAATTAAAATCACCCAAAATTTTGCCGTCCTTTCTATTGCCATTGACTCAACTGGCTATTTTTGTTAATGCTATAGATTGGTATTACCAAAATCTTGTCACTAACATCATATTCTTTAGCTTCTGTATATAATCACCTATGGAATAACAAATGAAAAAAATCAGTGGTAATTTTGGGGGTGATTCTGATAAAATTGCAGCTTGAACCTAAAAAAGGCTGTGTATTAATTACAGCCTTTTTAATCGAATTTCAGTGTATAAGGAATTATATAATTTCTCCAATTATAATACTTGTTTTATTCCAGTCCAGAAGCACCGTGTTTGAGGCTGTGTTTGGGACTGATTTGCTATGATGCCCATAGCCATGTAATTTGCTAACTGAATTGCTTTCTCTTCCACTTCATCGAATAATTTGGTTTCCTGATCGTATTTTCCTTCCTGAAAGGCAGTGATTTCCTGAATCTTAAGCTGAACATATTCATACAGTATAGTCTTCAGCTTATTTACATCCCAGTACTTATTCACACTTGCGAGAAATGTCGCCAGTTCATCAGCAATTTGGTACCATTGAATGGTGCTTGCCTCGATCGCTGTCTTGTCATTGCTTTTATAAGCGTTAACCAATTGCCAATTTCTGACTAATAGCCTGGAAAATAAATCAATAAACTGTTGTGAATCCACCGGGCTGAAATAATTACTAAATTCATTGTAAAAATCCCGGGGAAGCTGCTGGAATACGCGTACGTTTACCGATGTAAGATCGGGAAGATTGTATAATGAACTTCTGATAAAACTTCTCATCCACAGGACAAACTCGATCCATAACTTTTCAAAATTAATAATGGTATTCACCTGTTCATATGTTAAATTTTCTACTCCTGGAATTGGAGTTACGAAATTTTGATTATCCGGCATTTTCTCAACTCCCTATTGTTTATTCATTCCATCATATGTGTTAGAGTAGAAAATTGTTAATTCATCTTTCGTATCTTCCAGAGAGGAGCTTTTGGTTTATGTCAATATGCTGAAAGAATCCGGTATAGAAATCAAATAAGCAAGTAATAAAAAGAAATTATTTGATTCCTTTCAAAAGATTTGCCATCTCAATGGCGGTTGCCGCTGCATCAAATCCCTTGTTTCCTGCTTTTGTTCCTGCACGTTCCACTGCCTGTTCAATGGTATCGGTAGTTAGAACACCGAATATGACGGGAACGCCGCTTTCCAGAGATACATTGGCGATTCCTTTTGCAACTTCAGCACAAACCAGATCATAATGGGATGTGGTCCCGCGGATCACAGCGCCAAGACAGATCACTGCATCATACTTTCCGCTCAAAACCATCTTCTTTGCCGCAAATGGCAATTCATAGGCTCCCGGAACCCAGAGCAGATCGATATTTTCTTCCTCCATTCCATGCCGGATCAGTCCGTCCTCTGCACCGCCTATCAGCTTTGAAACGATAAATTCGTTGAATCTAGCCGCCGCAATACCGATTTTCAATCCCTCTGCAATTAAATTCCCTTGAATGATATTCATTTTTACTTTTCCTTTCTCATGATGATATGATCCTCATTGTATCAGATCAAATTATTGTTAATAATTCAGAATGTGGTCCAATTTTTCCTGCTTTGTTTTTAAATAACGCTCATTCGATTCGTTACACTCCATCTGAATCGGAACGCGTTCCACCACTTCTAAGCCGTAGCCCTCCAGTCCTGTGATCTTTTTCGGATTATTCGTCATCAGTCTAAGTTTCCTTGCACCCAAATCCTTTAACATCTGTGCTCCGATTCCGTAATCTCTCAGGTCTTCTGCAAAACCTAGCGCCAGATTCGCTTCTACCGTATCCAACCCCTGATCCTGAAGTGCGTAGGCCTTGATCTTATTGATCAGACCGATCCCGCGTCCTTCCTGGCGCATATAGAGCAGAATCCCGCAGCCTTCCTCTGCGATCTTTCTCATGGCAGCTGCGTACTGTTCACCACAGTCACATCTCAGGGACCCGAGAGTGTCGCCCGTGAGACATTCCGAATGAACTCTGGTCAAAATTGGCTTACTGCTGTCTATTTTGCCCATCACCAACGCCACATGGTGCTCACCGTTGATCTTGTTTTGGTAGCCATACATCTGAAACTGTCCGTATTTCGTCGGCAGTTTTGTTTCAGCCACACATTCGACAAGACTTTCCCTTAGACTGCGATAAGCAACCAGATCCGTGATCGTAATGATCCTTATTCCGTTCTTTTCGGCAAATTTCATAAGCTCCGGCGTTCTTGCCATCGTACCATCTTCATTCATGATTTCACAGATTACGCCTGCGGGTTTCAATCCTGCCAGCTTGGCCAGATCAACCGCCGCCTCCGTATGGCCGGTACGCTTCAATACTCCGCCTTCTTTTGCCCGAAGCGGAAAGATATGACCGGGTCTTCTGAAATCCTCAGGGTCTGCATTTTCATCAATCATTTTCAGAATGGTTTCCGCTCTTTCGAATGCGGAGATCCCGGTTGTGGCTCCTGAATAATCCACGGAAACCGTAAAGGCCGTTTCGTGATTATCCGTATTTCGCTCCACCATCGGATGAATGTTGAGGCGGTCAAGAATCTCCCCTTCCACAGGCATGCATACCAGACCCCTTGCATATTTCACCATAAAATTCACCGCTTCCGGGGTTGCCTTTTCCGCCGCCATGATCAGATCTCCTTCGTTCTCTCTTCCCGGATCGTCGATCACAATAACCATTTTCCCATCTTTGATCTCTTTGATCACGTCAGGAATACTGCTGAATTGATATTTCATTTTAATAACCTCCTAGTAAAATCCATTTGTCTTTAAAAAGCTTTCCGTTATGCCCTCCGGTTTTTCCTGCAAATTCTGCGTAGTTGATCCACGAAATTCATCAGTCAGGAAAAGCTTTTCAACATATTTTGAAATAATGTCACATTCCAGATTAACCTTGTCTCCAGTTTTCAAACTCAGTAACGTGGTTTGCATTCCGGTATGAGGGATGATAGAAACCCGAAACTTTATTTTGTCAACACCGGCAACGGTTAGACTGATCCCATCTACGGCGATAGAGCCCTTATCCACAATATACCGCAAAAGGAACGGATCTGCGGCTATGGTAAGCCATACGGCATTTTCCTCCCTTATGGCAGACTTCAATGTTCCTACGCCATCAATATGCCCGCTGACGATATGCCCTCCAAGTCTGGCACTCAGCTTCAGCGCACGTTCTAAATTAACATGATCGCCTGGCTTGAGCGTTCCCAGTTTGCTCCGGCGCATGGTTTCCGCCATCACATCCGCCTCAAAATATTCATTCTGCAGCTTTGTAACAGTCAGACAAACACCGCTGGTACAGATGCTGTCCCCGAGTTTTGCATCTTCCAAAACCCGGCAGGCACGGATACGTAGTTTTGCAGATTTTTCGCCGCTCGTAACTGCCTCGACTTTGCCTACTTCTTCGACAATTCCTGTAAACATTCCCTATCCCCCCTTTGACGGCACATGGTTTGCTTTAAATACGCCGTTATTTTTAAATCTTCACCAATCCGCTCCATCGTTTCTATCCAAAGCGGGTAAGCCTGATCAAGGCTGCTGATTCCTAAACCGCCTACAAAGGTTTTGCTTTCTGCTCCCCCGATGATTTTAGGTGCTACATAGAGAATAATCTTTTGAATAATCCCTTCTGCAAAGGCCGAATCATTCAGAGCGGCTCCTCCTTCCAGCAGGATGCTGTCGATATTCATTGTTCCCAGTTTATCCATCAGATCCGTCAGGCTTACTCGGCCATTGACATTTTTACAAGTTATAACCCTGGCATCAAGGCTTTCCGCTCTTCTGACAGATTCCGGCGGCGCCATTTCAGTGGTGGCAAGAATCGTCTGATTCTTACTTTGGTCCTTCAGTACGTTGCTTTCCATCGGAATCCTCAGTCTGCTGTCCACAATGATGCGGATCGGATTTTTTCCGTTTTCCAGCCGGCAGGTCAGCATAGGATCATCCCGGATCACCGTTTCCACACCTGTCATGATCGCGGTATATCTGCTCCTCAGTCCATGCACATCCTGTCTGGCGCTTTCTTCGGTGATCCATTTTGATTCTCCGGAGGAGGTCGCAATTTTTCCATCAAGACTAATTGCTGCCTTTAAGATAACAAATGGAGACTTGGAGGAAATATAATGCAGAAATACTTCGTTCAACTTTCGGCACTCCGGCTCCAGAACTCCTACTGCAACCTCAATTCCAGCCCGTTCCAGCTTCTCTTTTCCCTTTCCGGCAACCAAAGGATTCGGATCAAGGCATCCGATGACCACCCTTCCAACTCCTTTTTGGATCAAAAGATCTGCGCACGGCGGTGTTTTACCGTAATGTGAGCAGGGCTCCAGATTCACATAGACAGTAGCGCCTTCCATGTTTTCTGTCGCGTTGTTTATTGCATTGACCTCTGCATGGGCCTGCCCACACCGCTCATGAAAACCCTCACCGATGATTTTACCATTTTTAACGATCACTGCCCCAACCATCGGATTCGGTGCTGTCTTTCCCATTCCCATTTCCGCAAGCAGCAATACTCTTTTCATGTACTCTTCATCCTTATATTTTTCTTCGGATAACTGTATTTCTTTCAAATCAGGCCAGCTCCTTTCTTATCTTATTATTTTCCGTTCTCCAATAAAAAACCCCGGGCTTAAGGCTCAGGGCTGAAATTTTTCCTTTTATTTTACAGATAGGACCTATTCTGTGATTTTTAATAAAAAAAGCTCTGAAATAATAATACTATTTCAGAGCTCTGATCACTCACAAAGCAGTTCCCAAACTGCAATTGGAATTTCTTCTTTCATCCAGACTTTACTGTCGGCCTCGGAATCTCACCGAATCATGCCTTGCGGCTCGTGGGCTATACCACCGGTGGGGAATCACACCCCGCCCTGAAGAACGATATTAAATTGTGTTTATAATAACATGCTCTTTTTTAACTGTCAACTGGTAATTTTCAATGTTTGTTTATAATTACTATCCATTATTTTCTTATAAGTTTTTATAACTAATTTTCTATCGCCTTAGTAAAATCAGAGTGCATCATGCCAAACTTCTGATGAGATTACTGATAACCTCTTCTTCATTGTTTTTACTCTTCACAATGTCACTGACTGATTTATAACCCGAACGATCATTCAAAACACTTCCGCCAGAAGTGACAACAAGATGTATCTTTTCTAATAAAGCCTATTGGTTCTATGGATAAACCTGTTAATCGGCGTTATTTTATCATATCATGG
>Ga0183099_1000823_pt1 | contig 20149 bp, 20 predicted proteins | sample Biomet1_FD_127788 | JGI IMG/M metagenome (GOLD analysis project Ga0183099, IMG submission 127788) | Microbial communities from bioreactor (seeded with anoxic lake sediment) at LBNL, California, USA - Biofuel metagenome 1 | ecosystem: Engineered > Bioreactor > Anaerobic > Unclassified ...
CCGGTATTCCCAGATAACCCGCACGGCGCCGGAAAACGCGGACGATTTGTTCGCCCTGTCCGAGCAGTACGCCAAAGAGCGGCTGGAAGTCTATAAAAAGTTTGCCGCCGGATCGTAGACCCGCGACAAAGAAATGAACAGGGCTGAGCCCTGTTCATTTCTGGTTTTCTTCCACGTATTCTTTGGCTTCCATGGTCTGCGTCTGGTTTGGATGGGCGACGTTGGAGATTTCGGAAACATCCTCGACGTTGGACCAGGCCGCCGTTTTATGATTTTCCTTCGGCTTTTTGGGTTCTTTTTTGATCGGCATACGATCCCTCCCGTCCGAAAAATAGTATGCCCATTTCGTAGCGCCGGGCACGAAAAAATCCGCGCCGGTTTAGTCCGGCGCGGCATCTTTTAAACGCTTACTGGGCCATTGTGTTGCATTCGTTGGCACAGGCCTTGCACTCGCTCGCGCATCTTACGCAGTGATCGTCCTTGAACATGCCGCATTCCGCCGCGCATTTCTCGCAGACGGTCTTGCAAAGCTTGCACAGGTCTTTTGCATACTGCGCGTCGAAAGCCATGAAACAGGCCGCCTGCTTGCAGATGGCAGCGCACTCGATGAGCGTGCCGATGCAGGCTTTTCTGGCCTGTACATCCGGCTCGTTCAGGCACAGCTTCGTGCATTCATCGCACGCCTGCGCGCACCGGTTGCAGGCGTCGATGCATTTCTGATACTTGTTGGTGAGGTTTGTTACAATTCCCATTTTCCATACTTCCTTTCCTGTTGCCTTCCGGCCAAGCCACGCAGATCCTATTCTTTTTCCGCCATGCGAAGCAATTCTTCGGCGTCGTCGGATTCCTGCAAAAAGTCTCCCCGGATGATCTTAAAGGCTGTTTTTTCGTGATAGATCTCCTCCGCCGTACGCACGCCCATTTTCCGTATTACGGGTAACGGCGGGCACCAGCCCTCCAGCGCGTGCTGCAGCAGGAAAAAGCCCACCGTACCGGTCAGCAGAAACCAGCAGCATCTTTTTCTGGCGAAGCCCGCGACGGAGCCGAGCAAAATAGCGGACGCGGCGTTTGTCTCGAGGACCCGCTCCGTATCCCACTCATAATCCAGCTTTTCAATAATTTCGGACAAAACCTCTTCTTCGCTGTCTTTAAACGTGTTGATGCAGCCGATGGTTTTGTTCCGGATTTTCTGATTCACCCTGTTGCAGGTATTCAATGCCGCCTTTTTTGTGGTCGGCGGCAGGCAGTTTTTGTCCATCTGTTCGCTTCTTTCATCTTATTTTTTCAGATAAGCCAATCTTTAGCATACCCAGCCGATTCATGTTTATCCTTCCCGGAACAGCAGGGATTCCTTATGATTCCGCCCGCTGCCAGTGCCGGTGCTGGGCGACGGCATCCAAAAATTTGTTGCAGAACTCCGTCAGATCCGAAGCATTTTTCGCTTCGACGAACCCCGCCTCGGACATGACGCGGGAATCGTTGGAGGCAACGACGGTTACACCTTTGATCTGGCAGGCAGCCACTACGTTTACGCCTTCGTTCACCGCGCCGATCGCTTTCGCGTGCTTATACGCCTCATGAATAAAGTTTAGCGTATCCCCCTGGTTCATCATGGCATTTGCGCTGTCCTGCCCTCCGGGGATGAAAACGGCGTCATAATTGACCGAAGCCGTTGTGAGGTAGCTTTTCCCGACGGCCAGCTCCGAATTGTCCATGCTTTTGATGGTGCCCAATTCCTTGCTGACGATTTCAAAGCAAACTTTCGCGCCTCTCAGAAAATCAATGATCTTCGTTATCTGCGCGGCATTGAAACCGTTTTCCGCCAGGATCGCCACTTTTCTCGTCGCGGCGGTTTTTATTGTGTTCATCTGGCTGACGGCCGGGGAATAAGCCGTATTTCCGGAAGCTCCCGAGGCCGGCGGCGTCGCTCCGATTCCCATGGCGATCTGCTGGGCCAGCGTGTTGTCCACGTTATTGAACAGTTCCACAACCCGCTGTCGGATCTGCTTATCCATCACATTGCCGACTTCAAACCGGAAGGCATCGACAATGTGCTTTTTTTCGGCCGGCGACATGCTGTTCCAGAACAGGGTCGCCTGGGAAAAGTGATCCCGGAAGCTTTCGCTCCTGGCCCGGACCTTCTCCCCGCCAACCTTTTCGGCATAGTGCTGATAGCCGTTTTCCTCGGCGGAGGCGGGCATGGGGCAGTTGCTTGCCAGGGAGTTCGGGAAATAACTTACCTTTCCCTGGTCGATGGTCGCGCGGTGGATGCCGTCCCGCTGGTTATTGTGAATCGGCGCAACAGGTCGGTTGATGGGGATCTCGTGGAAGTTGGGTCCGCCCAGCCGGGAAAGCTGGGTATCGAGATAGGAAAACAGGCGGCCCTGAAGCAGCGGATCGTCGCTGAAGTCGATTCCCGGCACCACGTTTGCCGGGCAGAAGGCGACCTGTTCCGTTTCCGAAAAGAAATTGTCGACGTTCCGGTTGAGCGTCATTTTCCCGATGATCTTCACGGGGATCATTTCCTCTGGCCAGAACTTCGTCGGGTCGAGGATGTCGAAGCCGTACTTAAATTCGTCGGCTTCTTCCACCATCTGGACTCCGAACTCATATTCGGGGTAGTTCCCTTCGTTGATGGCGTCCCACAGGTCGCGCCTGTGAAAATCGGGGTTTTTGCCGGAGAGCTTCTGCGCCTCGTCCCAAACCAAAGAGTGCACGCCCAGCAGCGGTTTCCAATGGAATTTTACGAATCTGGCTTTGCCCTGCGCGTTTACAAACCGAAACGTGTTAACGCCGAACCCCTCCATCATGCGGAAGCTGCGCGGGATCCCCCGGTCCGACATGAGCCACATGACCGTATGCGCCGTTTCCGGCGTATTGACGACGAAATCCCAGAACGTGTCATGCGCCGAGGAGGCCTGAGGAACTTCCCAATCCGGCTCCGGCTTGATCGCGTGAACCATATCGGGAAACTTGATGGCGTCCTGAATGAAGAAAACCGGCATATTGTTTCCGACCAGGTCATAGTTCCCGTCTTCCGTATAAAACTTCGTTGCAAAACCGCGCACGTCCCGAACCGTATCGGCGGAGCCTCTTGAGCCCACCACCGCGGAAAAACGTACAAAAACCGGCGTTTTCACGGACGGGTCCTGCAGAAACTTCGCTTTCGTGTATTCCTGCATCGATTCGTAAACCTGAAAGAAACCGTGCGCGCCGGAGCCTCTGGCATGCACAACGCGCTCGGGGATTCTCTCATGGTCGAAATGCGTGATTTTTTCCCGTAAGTGGAAGTCCTCCAGCAGCGTAGGTCCGCGCTGTCCCGCCTTTAGGGAATCGTCCGTATTGGTAAGCTTTATTCCCTGGTCCGTCGTCAGCTTTTTATCGCTGTGTTCCGCTTTGAATGGATTGAGCTGATCGTTTTTTACGTTCTGATCGATTTTTTTATCTTCCATAAATTTTCTCCTTCGTTATCATCCCGGCCGAGGCGATTGGTAAAAATTTGTGCTGTTATCATAACCAGAGCGGACAATAATATTTCGGAGGGACGCGAATGTATTTTTTATTTTTTCTTGTTTTGTTGACATGTATTGCTCTTCTAAAGCCGCTGGAGATTTGTTTTACATTCGACAGCGACCTTATGGAAGCGCGGGTTTCGGCTTCCTGGTTGTTCCTGGCAAAAATAATCGCGACCCCGGGAAAATCCAACGTTTCAATTTATATTCTGGATCTGAAAATCCTATCAAAACCTCTCAAGAAAAAGAGAGCGTCCAATATCAATAACAATATCAATATGATAAAAGCGCTCAGCATCCGGGAGAATCGCATTGAAGTTTCGTACGGATTGAATCAGCCATACCTGACCGGATTATTTTTCGGCGCGATCAGTTCACTCGGTTCATTGGTCAGAATAACGAATTTGAGACAGCATCCGGATTTTTTGTCTGTTGGCGAATATCTGCGGATTTCGTCAAAGATAAAAATAGACTTGGCAAAGACCTTAGCAAATTTCATTTCACTGAAATTGACGAAAAAGAAAAGGAGAACAACCATGGATCAAACGGAGTTAAAAGAAAATGTAGACAGCTTGTTCCGCAGCCTTGAGAACTTTACCCAAAACGAAGGCATCATCGGCAAGCCCGTAACGCAGGGGGATAAAACCTTTCTGCCTGTAGTCTCCATTACGGTGGGATACGGCGGCGGCAACGCGAGCATGGGCAAAAACCCGCAGGCAAGTTCGTCCGGCAAAACGGAAACCGGGACCGAAGCCTTGGGACTTGGCGCGAAATTATGCACGGATGCGGTGATCCTGATCGACAATCAGAATGTTTCGCTGCTGTCTATGAATTCCAACGCAAGTAACCTGATGGATAAAATCCCGCAGATGATATCGGGCATGGGACAGAATAAGCAATCCGGCCAAGCGCAGGGACAAAATCAGCCCGCCAATCAAGCGCAGGGCAGCTTCTGATCCAAAACCGGAGGAAAAAAATGAAATTAGCCGCCCATGAGCTGAATATCCTTAGCGAACTCACCATGAGTTGTGTAAACTCCATCACCAGTATGGCGTATATGCTCAAGCATGTGCAGGACCCTCAGCTTAAATCGATCCTTGAAAAGCACTTTCCTCTTCATGTCCGCGACTACAACATGAAGGTGGAATTCCTCCACCAGGCGTCCGGCGCCGAAAAGGAGCTGCCGTTGCTCAAGGAAACCGGACAATTGAGCGATTACACCCAGTCCGTATTTTCCCAGTACCCGCCCATTCAGCCAAGAATCCTGATCGATAACATGGACGACCGCGAAATGGCCACCGCGTATTTGCTGACGCTCAAGAGAGCCGGCAGAGAATACGCCTGGAACGCGATGGAAGCGGCGAACCCCGAACTCCGGGCCTTTTTGCAGACGGCATTCATGATGAGCTGTTCTCACGCTTACGACGTGTGGCAGTATATGGTCTCCAAAGGTTATTACCCCCTGGAAGCCGCGCAGCCGGATGTCATCGGCAAGGTCGGCGGCATGTTCCAGGTTGTGCCGGAGGATCAGCCTCAGATTCAGCAATACCTCAAGCAATATCAAAACGCAGTACTGTCACAGAGCGGCCAGCTTTTCCAATAAGCTTCTTTCTTCTACCAAGGATACGGCAATCTGCCGTATCCTTGTATTATTTTCTCCAGGGGCGAATAGGATGCTGAACAGGACCCAAAGGGAAGAAATTGAAAAGGAGTTGAGTGTCTACGCTGAACACGACGGAATACATACGCCTGTCCTTGGAAAACGATCTTTTCTGGACGCGAATCATGAAGGAACACGCGATATTCATCGAAAGCAGCATGCCCCCGCCGCAAAAACAGCTGGCCATGCAAGCCGAAAAGTTCAAAAAGCAATTTGAAAGGGCGCTTTCGGATACGATCAGACTTTCGAGCGGTTCGGTATCCGGCAGGGCTTTGCAGTCAGGGCAGTATTATACGAACTACACCGAAGCGGCCGAACAGGTAACGCAGCAGCTGAGCGGCGTCGAAATCAATTCAAGCCTGACAAGAATGGAATATAACATTCAGCCGCTGGACCCTTATGATTTTTCCCCGCAAAAGGCGCAGGAAGTATTGGCGCTCAACCGGAATTTATTGAATCAGGTGAGCGCTTTTGCGCGGTTCAAGTCTGATTTGTATAACAGGCAGGCCTCCTGCAAACTTTTCTCTTTCCTATATACCTCCGTTTATGAACACATCATCCATGAAGCTCAGATGTTCATAGATATCCTGACCGGGCTGCAGGACAGGGACGAAGATTACAACAGAGGCTTTGAATCGTTCTGGAATCACCATATGGCGGATCACGCAAAGGTAATGCGGGGGCTGTTTGATCCTGCCGAGGCCGAACATTTCAGCACGGCGGACCATTTTGCAAAGACGTTCGACGCGCTCAGCAGCGGGATGCCGAATAGGACGGAAGAACTCGAGGCAGTGAAGGCGCTGGGCGAATTCAAAGCGAGAACGACCGAGGAAATTCTCGAGTGCAAAGTGAAATCGCTGATGTCGCCGCTATTTACCGATCACATGCTGCGCGAGGCTAATTATTATCAATATTTATTGCAGTAATATGCTGCCTGAAAACATAAAAATCGCAGGGAAACTTGAAGCTTCCCTGCGATTTTACCGATAGGGAACGTCCGGTCCGCCTGACTTTGTCTCTCGTCTTATTATCTTCTTTCAAACATTTTAAGCAGCCGCAGATAATGGTTCGCTTCGCGCAGGACGTGATCCCCCAGAAGGGGCACCATGATGGATTTTACTTTGCATTCCAGGATTCCCTGCGTGCCCGCTATCTTGAAGTTCCGCAAATCTTCCGTCGCCTTTAAGCTGTCGTCTGTAACCGTATCGAAGGGGACGGTCGCGTCGATTGCCGCCCTTGCCTCTGCGGTCAGCTGATCAAACTCATTTCCAAAATTATTGGCCTGAACGATCAAGGCGTTCTCCGAAGGGTCAAGCAAGCCCCGGATAAACTTCGCATGTTCCGCCATTTGCCTGTTCCAGAACGCTTCCTGTTCATAGGCTTCTCTCTCCAGATTTATCTCTTCTCTGTTCTGAAGCCTTTTCATCTGCATCAGATACAGTTTTGCCTCGCGAGTTATGTGTATGATCAGCAAGGGGTAGTTGAATGTAAACATTTTGCAGCTCGAAACGTTAGACAAGATATTGGTTTTGAATTGTATCAACGAGGTAGTTGCGTCGATGGCCCTTTGATTCAGCGAGGAGACCTGTTGTTCGAGCTTGGGGTCGACTGTGATAAGGCCGCCGCCTGCCAGTCCCGCTTCCGCCCCCGTCAGTTGAGTCGGTATCTTCACGCCGGTATAAAATGTGGTCGCCGCTTCGGTCTTCAACGTAAAAGGCGTTATTACTTCGCCGGATTGGAGGACTTCGGGGCTGACGACACCGTTTGAAAGAGAAACAGCCTCTCCCAAAAGCCTGTCAAATTCCTTGCGAAAAGCATCCGCCCGCTGGGTAAAGCCAGCGTCCCTTGGCGTAAACCCCACTTCAAGGAAAAATGAGTGTTCCTTCATGATCCTTGCGAAAAACAAATGTAAACCCAGAGATTGTTTGATAAATTCGTTGCTTGAAAGCACGGTTCAATACCTCCTTAAATCAATAATCCGCAATCTCAGTTTATGGAAAAATCATCTCAACTGTTCCAGGATGCGCATCAGGTTAATTTTTGATGCGTTTTCATCCGCCGTTATGATATATTGAAGGGAGAAAATCGGCTAACGGTGGAGGTAGTACCCATGGAGAAGCAAGGATCGTTCTATACGTCGAAGCTTGAACGTCTCAGTTACGGGCTTTATTTTGCGGGACAGAACCTGCTGTACATGATCGTGAGCGCCTATGCGGCCCTGTTTCTCATCAACCGCGGCCTGAGCGAGACGCTGGTCGCGGGCGTACTGCTGGCCCCAAAAATATGGGATGCGGTCAACGACCCGATCTTCGGCGTGATCGTGGACAAGGTGAGGTTCAAAAAAGGCCGCTTCCTGCCCTGGCTGAGAATCTCCTGGATTTTGATCCCCGCGGCCACGGTATTTTTGTTCGCCATGCCGCAGTCTCTGGGGCAAGGCGCGAAGATCGCCTGGGCGGTGATCGGCTATATGCTGTGGGATATGGGCTACACCATGTGCGACGCGCCGATTTTTGCCCTGTCGACTTCCATGAGTCCAAACGTGAAGGAACGCACGACGATTCTTTCTTTCGGAAGGCTCTGCGGCACCGTCGGCGCGATCGCCGCTGCGCTGGGCATCGAAGCGGTCTATATGAATGCCGGCTGGACGGTGACCGCCGTTGCGCTTTCTGTTCTCGCCATGCTTCTGATGTTCCCGATCCTGATTACCGGCAAAGAGCGCAGCCACGCGGAGCTTCAAGGCAACCCTTCCCTCGGCGAGATGTTCAAATCTCTCATCCGCAATAAATACCTTTTCATTTACTACGGCGCATACTTTCTCATCGCCGTCACGATGACGGTGGAGATCATCATCCCCATATTCGCCCAGTATGTTCTCGGCGATACCGCCGCCGGCACGGTCCTTCTCGGAATCTGCACCGTCCCGATGGTAGTCATCGCCGCGATTGTTCCGGCGCTTGCAAAAAAGATCGACAAGTTCTGGCTGTTTGTGACCTCCATCGCGCTGTTTGCCGTCACCAGCATCGTTCAGTATTTTACAAGCTATGAGAACACTGCCGTGCTGTATACGACGATGGCAATCCGCTCGGTCGGCTACGGCGGCTACAGTATTCTCGTTTTCCTCTTTGCGCCGGATATCATGGAATACGGCCACTATAAGACGGGCGAGCGGCAGGAAGGAATCTGTTTCTCTCTTCAGACTTTCATGACGAAGCTCACCGCGGCCATTGTCTCTTCCCTGGCGCTGGTTTTACTTCGCTGGTTCGGTTTTGCCGCCGCAAACGCAGACCCTGTGACCGGCGTCGTGAGCGCCGCCGCCGGAGGAGGCTGCTGGGCGGTGTTCACCTGGGTAGCGTCCATCGGCTCGCTTCTGGCGCTGCCGGTTTTGCTCCGATTTTACAAGCTCCGGGACAAGGACGTTCAGCTCATGAGCCGCTGTAATAACGGCGAGATCACCCACGAAGAATGCGACGCGCTGCTTAGCCGGGAGGCACCGAAATGGATGTAAGGAAAATCCTCGCCGAAATGCCGCTCAAGGAGAAAATCGCCCTGTGCAGCGGCGCGGACGAATGGCATACCAAAGCGTTTCCGCAATACGGCATCCCGTCCGTCATGATGAGCGACGGCCCGCACGGCCTTCGGAAGCAGACCGGCGCCGGGGATATGATGGGACTGAACAAGTCCGTGCCCGCGACTTCTTTTCCGACGGCCAGCCTGACGGCCTGCAGCTTCGACGAAAAGCTCATCGGCGAGATGAGCGCCGCGATCGCGGTCGAGGCGGGCGCAAACGGCGTAGCCATGTTCCTCGGGCCTGGCGTAAACATCAAGAGAAACCCGCTATGCGGCAGAAACTTTGAATATTTCTCGGAGGATCCGTATCTTGCCGGAAAGCTTGCCGCATCCTACATCCGAAGCGCGCAGGCCCTGGGCATCGGCACAAGCCTCAAGCATTTTGCCTGCAACGATCAGGAGTATTTCCGCATGATCTCAAATAGCCTCGTCGACGAACGGACGCTGCGGGAAATCTACCTTACCGCCTTCGAGATCGCCGTGAAGCAGGCGCAGCCGGCGTCCGTCATGGCGGCCTACAACCGTATAAACGGCACGTTCTGCACCGTGAACAAGAGGCTTTTAAAAGACGTACTGCGAAACGAGTGGGGATACCGCGGCTTTGTCGTCACGGATTGGCTCGCGCTTGCCGACCGGAGAGACGCGTTTGAAGCCGGATGCGATCTCGTCATGCCGGGCGGAAACGCCTACGGAGAGAAGGAAGCACTGCGCGACGTGCAAAGCGGCGCTCTCGCGGAAGAGGCGGTCGATCAAAGCGCGGAGAGAATCCTTCGCTGGGTCTTCCAGGCGGATGAGGCCATGAAGAGGACTTATGCCTTTGACCAAGATGAGCACCACGCGCTCGCCCGCCGCATCGCCGAAGAGAGCGCCGTACTCCTCAAAAACGACGATCGGTTTTTGCCGTGCGATCCTTCCGAGATTGCGATTATCGGACTTATGGCGGAAGACCTTCGCTATCAGGGTTACGGCAGCAGCCACATCAATCCGGTCAAGCTCGATCAGGTCCGGGACTTTCTGCCGGATGCGCCGTACGCGCCGGGGTACCTCCGCGACGGCTCCACGACGGAAGACCTTTTGCGCCAGGCTGCGGAAGTCGCAAAAACGCGTAACAAGGTACTTGTCTTCGCGGGCCTTCCCGACACCTACGAAACGGAAGGCATCGACCGCGCCGCCATGCGCATGCCGGACAGTCACAACCGCCTGATCGAAGCGGTCGCCGCGGCAAATCCGAATGTCGCCGTGGTGCTATTTTGCGGAAGCGCGGTGGAAACGCCGTGGGCCGACCATGTGAAAGCGATTTTGTATATGGGCCTTTCCGGGCAAGCGGGCGCCGGCTCGGCGGTACGGCTGCTGACAGGATCGGCAAATCCCTGCGGCAAACTCGCCGAGACCTGGCCGCTGTCTTATGCCGACTGCCCCAGCAGCGGATTTTACGCCGGTTCCCGGAACGCAGAATACCGGGAAGGCATCTACGTCGGATATCGGTATTACGACAAAGCCGGCGTAGCCGTGCGTTTCCTGTTCGGCCACGGCCTGTCCTATACGACGTTTGCTTATGGCAGTCTGACCGCAAGTCAAAACGAGGCGCGCGTGACCGTCACGAACACCGGCGGGCGTTCCGGAGGCGAAGCCGTGCTTCTTTACGTCCGTCCGCCCCAGGACGGCATACACCGGCCGTTGCGGGAACTCAAAGGGTTTGAAAAGGTATTCCTACAGCCGGGCGAGAGCAAAGAAGTGGTCTTTGCGCTTGACGAGCGGTCATTTGCCGTCTGGGACGGCGGATGGAAAGTATTCGCCGGGAGCTACGGGATTGAAATTGGAGGCCTTCAGACAAGAGTTGAAATCCGCGGGGAGGAGCCTTCCCACCAGGACGGCGGCTGGTATGACCGCCCGACGGCTTCTCCCAAGCGAGAAGACTGGCTTCGGAGCCTCGGCCACGAACCGAAAACGTTTCCGGTCAGGCCGTACACCGTGGACAGCACGATCCTCGAACTGTCTGAAAGCAGCCGTCTGATCCGCCTGATCTACCGCATTTTTGAACGGAAGGAAGCCAAGACTTTCGGACGCGGCACGGTGGAATACCAGTCCGTCATGAAAAGCGCGCAGGAGTGCCCGCTGCGCGCCGCCCAATGCGGGCTGAACCTGAAAATTCCTTTCGCGCAGGCCATGGCGGATATCGGAAACGGGAAGTTCCTTACCGGGTTGGGAAAGCTCCTTAAGCGCTGAATTTCTTGCCGAAAAAGAACGGATTTAATCACACGACTTATTATGAATACTCTCTAATGTAGACGCGAAAGCATTTAAATTATCTTTTAGTTCCTTTACTTTCAATTCAAGTAATTCAGTCTTCTTAGATGATAAAGTAAACAGATTGTCTTTATCCACATCTAAATATTTTTGTAATTTATCAATTGTTCGAATAACTTCATTATACCAATTAATGATATTCCTATTTTGAATTATATCATTAACCGTTTTCAATTGAACATCAAATCCATAGTCTCTCAATTTATCATTCTTTTTAATATCTTTAACGTGGGTTTTATTGATCTCCCCACTTTTATATTTTATAATTAACATGTCCGTAATATCATTATATAATCCAATTGACTTGATAGATTCAATCGTCCGGGGGAAATATACTTTTTTATTTTGATAATACGCAACAATTTTAATTAAAAGTCCTTCTGCATTTACTGAGTCATTGTTGCTTTGTCGACCTCTTCATCCTTACTTTTAACTTTATTAGCAGCCTCTTTTAATAATTTTATTAAATTTTCTTTATCCTGGTTATCCATATCCATTTTTTCTAATGCACAAATGACTTCATTCATTTTTAATCCCTCCGAGCAATGGTATTCGGAGAAGTGAAAAATTATAACACCAAGGCTGCCTGAAGCGAGGCAAAGCCCTGGCATACGAATAAAACCAGCCCTCGGCACAAATAATAACAGTCCGTGAGACGATCGTATTCAAAGGAGCATTCTTATGAAAAAAGAGCAAACCGAAAAGGAACTTCCCTCCACGCCGGGCAACGCCAAGCACGAGTCGCGGCAGGTAAAAAAGAAAAGCGGAAACACCTCCGGGTATAACACGCCAAACAAAAAATGAGCGAATCCCCAAAGCTTTTCGGCAGTCTACAAGCAGTGGTTACTTCGCAGCCCTGCGGAAATCGTGTTTTGAAGAAACAAAGATCCGGGAACCCACCAATCAGTTGGTTCCCGGATTTTTTTGCTTTGTGTTACTCTGCGGGTTTTTTATTGTTCAATTCTAAACTAAACTCCGGTGCTACGCCGGAAGAGCGGCGTTTTTTCGTCTCAGCCGCCGGACTTGCTGCATCCGTTCTGAGCGAATCGCAGCAAATCAAAGTGAGAGAATGCGCGAAATCACCTGCGTAGGCTAGGCTAATCGATCCATCTCCTACCGGCACCTCATTGGCGACTCTCAGTTCGACTTGATATTCAGGTCCGAAGATCGCCGGGAACGTGAAAGCCTCGGTAATTTCACCAGTAAAGCCGCTTTCAACGTTAAAACTCCCTACAACCACTCCGTTAATCACAAGTTCCCAGGTCACAAAAGCGCCTTCGGATAAAGAATTATTCAAAACCTCGATATCGAGAATTGCCTGGCGAATGCATTCACTCGCCCGAAACGTCTGGCTGACACTGTCTCCTGCAGCCGCCGACCAGAAAAATCCGACCTCTACATCGCTGATAAAGGCTGCGTTTCCGGCAACCGCTGAGTCCCCGGACGGGAAATCAAATGGAAACACACAGGCTCTCGGAATTGCCAGGATATCTTCAAGTTCGAATTGGAGAAGCATCTCTTTCTTGATGACGTTTCTCAAGGTTCGATCAACCGAACGGTTGATTCTCAAAAGATCCGGAATTGTCGCAGGGGGTTCAGGAGGGGTCTGGCCTTCGAGTGTCCCAAGGACATACTGAATCTTTTCTGCCTCTGCATTTATAATATGAGCTAAACCAAGCTCCTCAAACGCTACGGAAGCTAAAAGCAAATTCAGGGAATCATTAAGGGTAATACCAATCGACGCATCCACATCAGGAATATTCGGAAATGACACGATACGACTCCTTTCATGGTTAGAAACAGGATACCCTGCTTTCCATCTTATGAAATTGATCGAACGCAAGTTAAATCCCCGGCCAAACATCTAAGGCAAAATAAAAAGGTACTCAGTGGATTTGTATCATCCACTGAGTACCTTGGCAATCACTATCAAAAAAGGTCCGACCGCATAGAATAATGAGGGATTCCCCCACCTTCTTATTCAGAGTAAAAGGAGCACCATTTATGAATCACTATGTTTATGGAAGATGGCAAGATTCTTCTGATTATTATGGGGATGAAAGCGAAAATGAAAGCAACCGTGAACAGCGCCATGTGCACGAGGTTCTCGGGAGCGTTATGATAGCTGAACCGGAAGAGGATCCGCATAATCACCGCTTCGCAACCGTAACGGGGCAGGCAATATTGACAAACAATGGCCGAGACCATTACCACGAGGTAGATTTCCGCACCGATTTTTATGAGGAGCATTTTCACCGATTCCACGGCAGAACGTCCGGGGCAGTCGGAGTAGGCGACAGGCACGTCCATTTTATAGACGATGCGGTAACGACGTTTAATGACGGACATCGGCATGAATTCAGATTGGCTACGATGCTGGATGATCCTATCGGGGACTAAAATTCGAGGGTAAGCAGCAGCAAAACCAGAGGTTAAAAAGGGTGCGTGCGGGAAATTCGCAGACGCCCTTTTATGATTTTCCGATCGGCCCGCTTTTAGAAGGTTCCAATATTCTATTTCCGATGAGGGCTTTACCGGTCTGCCGATCGAATAGATGGACGGACGAGAAATTGAAAGTAAAGGAAATGTCCATGCCGGATTTGAAGCTGCCGTGAAATTCTTCGGCTATATCCAAGGTCCGGAGCACCATGACCACATCCTTCCCGTCCACGGTGGCGTGGACGTGGACGGAAGAGCCCATCATTTCGGAAACGTCCACCCGTCCGGTAATGGCGTTGGGCGCGTCGGCATCGCACAGGCTGATATGCTCGGGCCGGATGCCCAGCGTGACGGGGCCGGTCGGGACGGCCCGAAGTTCTTCGGCCATATCCGCCGGAACGGCGATATCCATTTTCGCGACTGCGACAACGCAGACGCCATCTCGCCTCTTGAGTTCGGCGTCGAAGAAGTTCATCTGCGGTACGCCGATGAAGCCCGCCACGAACAGATTCGTGGGATGATCAAAAACCTCCTGCGGGGTGCCGACCTGCTGGATGAAGCCGTCCTTCATGATCACAATGCGGTCGCCGAGGGTCATGGCCTCCGTCTGGTCATGGGTGACATAGACGAAGGTGCCGTCCACCCGCTCCCGGAGCTTGATAAGCTCCGCGCGCATCTGGTTGCGGAGCTTTGCGTCCAGGTTCGACAGCGGCTCGTCCATAAGAAACACCTTGGGCGAGCGGACAATGGCGCGGCCGATGGCCACGCGCTGCCGCTGACCTCCGGACAGGGCTTTGGGCTTGCGGCTGAGGTATTCCGTAATGCCCAAAATTTCCGCGGCCTGCATCACCTTTTCGTTGATTTCCATTTCGGTAAGTTTGCGCGTTCTGCCCTCTTTTCCCTCGTCCGGCACCTTACGCATACGCAGGGAAAAAGCCATGTTGTCATACACGGTCATGTGGGGATATAGAGCGTAGCTCTGAAACACCATGGCGATGTCCCTGTCCTTGGGCGGCACGTCATTCATAAGCTTGCCGTCGATGTACAGTTCGCCGCAGCTGATATCCTCCAGGCCCGCAATCATGCGCAGGGTGGTGGATTTGCCGCAGCCCGAGGGGCCGACAAGGACAATGAATTCTTTATCCTTGATTTCAATATTGAACTGCTGGACGGCGACGACGCCCTCGTCCGTGATCTGAAGATTGGTCGTTTTTTCGCCGGAGGCGCCCTTTTGGTGCTTTCTCCTTTTTCCGTCCTGCGATGGATAGATTTTTTTCAGGTCTTTCAGTACGACTTCCGCCATGGCTCCTACCTCCTGTATAGCACGGTCATGTCTGTATTTTTCATACTCAGCCTTTCACAGCGCCGGCTGCCACGCCCTTGATGATGTACTTCTGGCAGAAGATATAGACGATAATAACGGGCAGGATCGTAAGCAGGATGAGCGCCATGGTCGCGCCCAGGTCGACAGTTCCGTAGCTGCCCTTGAGATACTGGATGAGAATGGGGATGGTCATATACTTGGTCCGGTCAAGCACAAGATACGGCAGCAGATAGTCGTTCCAGATCCACATGACCTCCAGGATTCCCACGGAAATATAGGTGGGCTTCATAATGGGCAGCACCACCTTGAAGAAGGTTTGCAGCGGATTGCAGCCGTCGATCATGGCGGCCTCCTCGATCTCGACGGGGATGCTTTTGACAAAGCCGCAGAACATGAACACCGAAAGCCCCGCGCCGAAGCCGAGGTAGATGACCGGTATCGTCCAGGGTGTATTGAGATTCAGCGTATCCGCGGTTTTGGCGAGGGTGAACATGACCATTTGAAACGGCACCACCATGGAAAAAACGCACAGATAGTACACCATCTTGCAGAAGGCGCTGCCCACGCGGGAGATATACCACGCCGCCATGGACGTGCACAGAAGGACCAGCGCCGAGGAAGCAACCGTGATGACAAAGCTGTAGAATGCGGCTTTCAGGAAGGGATAGTTGCCGAAAGTCATGCCCTTGATGTAGTTTCTGAAACCCACAAAAGATTCCGAGGTGGGCAGCTTGAAGGTTTCCGTGTTGACGTAGGCATTGGCCTTAAAAGAATTGAGGAGCACCAGCGCCACGGGCATGATATAAATCAGGCATATGACGGCGAACGCGAGGGTCATCGCCATTTTTTTGTGTTTTTCCCGTAAGCGGGTCCCGTGAGAGGCAATCATCACTGCTGCACCTCCTTTTTCCGGGTGGATTTGAGCTGGATAAGCCCGATGGCGGCAACGAGTATAAAGAAGACGACGGCCTTGGCCTGGCCAACGCCGCGGTTGTTTCCACCGCCGCTGTAAAAGGCGTTATAGATGTTCAGGGCCAGCATCTCGGTGGTCTTGATGACGGAGCCTCCCGCTGGCTGAAGGAAGGGGCGGCCGTCCGTCAGCGCAAGGTTCTGGTCAAAGAGTTTGAAGGAGTTCGTCAGCGTGAGGAACGTACAGATGGTGATGGACGGCATCATATTGGGGATGATCATGTGCCACAGCGTCTTCCAGGAACCGGCGCCGTCGATCCTGGCGGCTTCCAGATAGTCGTTGGGGATCGCCTGCAGTCCTGCGATGTAAATGATCATCATATAGCCCACCTGCTGCCAGCACATAAGGATGATAAGGCCCCAGAAGCCGTACTTTGTTTCCAGAACCAGAGAAGTACCGTAGCGGATCAGAATCCCGTCTAAAATCATCGACCAGATATAGCCCAACACAATGCCGCCGATGAGGTTTGGCATAAAAAACACCGTGCGGAAAAGGTTCGAGCCCTTGATGCCGCGGGTCAGCGCGTAAGCCACGGAAAAAGCCAGCACGTTGATAAAAAGCAGCGATACCAGCGCGAACATCGCCGTATACCAGAAAGCATGACTGAAGGAGGCGTCCCCGAAAGCCTTGACATAGTTGGTAAAACCGACCCACGTCCAGATACTTGTCACCTTGAATTTGCAGAAGGACAGAAACATTCCTTTGAAGAAAGGGTACAAGAATCCAACGCAGAAGGCGGCGAAGGTCGGCAGCAGGAATATCCACGCCATCCGCCGGAGGGGTCTGCGGATCAATTTTGAATTCAGCGACGCCGGGTCGTGCCTGGGCCGGAAAATTTTCATGACATCACTCCCCATTGTTTGTATGCGGCTTTTGCGGTACGCATACGTCCCGTCCGGCAAAAAAGCCGGACGGCTTAATACGCGCCGCGCAATTCCTTAAGGGAAAAAAGCAGGGGGCAAGCGAAGCCGCCACCCCCTGCCGCTTATGGAGCTTTTTCGTAAACGATCAGCAATCAGCCGTTCTCCGAGGTATACAGCGTCGCCCAGCCGTCCACGAAGGCGGTCTTTACGCCATCCCAGCTGCCGGTTCCGGCGGTGTACTGGGTCAGAGCGTCTACGAGGCCCGCGCGCCAATCGTCGACAGCGGGCGTGAAGTTGAACGCCCAGGTGACGGTGTAGTTGCCGTTTTTGATATAGTCGTCCGCCTGCTGGAAGAACACGTTGTCAGGCGCCTTGGCGCTCTTGAACGGGCAGGGACCGAACTGCTCGGCCATCATGGTGGTACCCTCGTCGGAGGTGACGACCCACTTCATAAAGTCAAGCGTTGCCTGGATGTCATCTTTGGACGAGTTCTTGTTGACTGCCCAGCAGTTCTCCGTGCCGCAGCACAGACCGGCCTTATCCTCGCCGGCCACACCGCAGTAGATGGGGATCATGGCCAGATCTTCGGGGTTCATGTTGTAGCCCTTGCTGGTATCCGTCACAAGGCTTGCGTATTCCCAGGAGCCGTTCTGATAGAACACGGCCTTGCTCTGGCCGAACTCGGCCTCGGCCTGGTCGCCGGTAGCGGTGGCGAGAGCTGCGCCGGTAGTGGCGGCATCTGTTATGTAGAGATCCCAGATGTTCTTATAGTTGTCAAGGTAAGTGCCCTTGATGGTCGCAGGTTGCGAGGTAATTTTATCGTCGCGGAACTCATAGAACAGCGGCATATTGGTCAGATGGCCGGAGAATCTCCAACTGGAGCTGCCGTCGAGACCCGCGGAGGCGAAAGCGTCGAAGCCGAGTTCGTTCGCGCGGGCATGGATATCGTCGGCAACAGATTTGAGGGAAGCAAAGTCTTTGATTTCGGACAGATCGTGGCCGGACTTGGTCAGCAGGGCCTTGTTCACGATGATGCCGTAGCACTCGTAACAGTAGCCGATGGAAACGGTCTCGCCGGCGTCGTTTTTGAGGTTAAAGTCGTTGGTGGTAAGTTCTTTGTAGACATCGGTGCCTTCGAGGTTGTAGCAGAAGTCGCCGTAGCTGTTGACGGCCCCCTGATTGCCGACCTGGAACAGTGTGGGAGCCTCGCTCTTATCGAGCTCGGCGGTCAGCGTGGAATCGTACTCGCCGGAAGCGGCGGTGACGACCTTTACGGGAACGCCGGTCTGCTCGGTGTAGGTCTTGGCAAGGTCCTGCCAGGCCTGATCCGCTTCAGGCTTGAAGTTTAGGTAATACACGGAACCGGCCGGGGCGGCGGTTTCAGCGGGGGTGGTGACAACTTCGGCGGGGGTGGGGCTTGGTTCGCTGACGGTTACCTGGCCGCAGGCGCACAGTGCGAGCACCATGACGAGTGCGAGCAACAACGCAAGATACTTTTTCATGTTTCCTCCTTAGTTAAATTTGAAAGACCTTTCCACATCATGACTGGCTATTTACATATTTTACTTTTTGATACTAGAGAAGCAACGCGAACCGTGTCGGTTGATAATTTTTTGACAACTAAAAATGTATAAGCCCGCATAACAGCTTTATAAGGCTGGGAAAAATATTCCCATCAATTTATTAAAAGCCTCATCTTTTATCTTTATGAGAATCTGGAGAAATCACGTGGAATTTACGCCTACGATCTGGCCGGAAGAAGCCGCGCGGGACGACATGGATCATTGCCGGGAATGTGAGCTGCATTGTCAGCGGTCACGGGTTATCTGGGGTGAAGGGAATCCTCACGCTCCCATAATCGTTATTCTGGACAACCCGGGCGCTCGCGAGGACAAGTTCGGTAATCCATTTGTCTGCGGTACAAGACAGACCTTGCAGTATGCCGCTTTCGAAGCCGGATTAAAAATGGAGGATCTATTTATAACCTATATCCTTAAGTGCCGCCCAACACGGCGCTATAACAAAGAAGCCTCTAGGGGAACCTGTGTGCGATATCTGGAAAACCAGCTGCAAGCGCAAAAGCCAAAGCTTGTTTTTTGTTTGGGAAATACAGCCGTTCAATGGTTTTTTGAGAATATGGAAGCGGACGTAAAAAGCCTCAGGGGAACTTGGTATGATGTGTAAGGGTTGGCCACAGCCGTGACCTACCATCCCCTTGCGGTCAGAAGAAGGCCTAATTTAGCCGTTCAATTTGCAAAAGACTGGGAACTGGTAGCTCGGCGTTTAAAGGAATGCGCCGGGAGTCAATTAAACACATGAGATCATCTTAGGCATACTGAGCGCAGACATATGAAACGTTGTTCGGGCATAGCCTTATAACATAAACTCTTCATCCCATGGGGTGATGTTAATGGCATACGGTAACGACACGGTACCGAACAAAAATCTTCTGGACACCTGCGTGTCAGCCTTTGAGATTGCTATTCGGGAAATCCGGAAAATTGAGAACGGCCCTTCTGCAGAGCAATGGGAAGAGCCGATCATGCTGGACAAAAGCACTCTCGACTTGATGAAGGCAGAGCTTATAAAATGCGCCATTGAGTTTTACAGAATAGGATATAAAAACGGAAGGCAAATGCTCATTCGCTCCGAGGACGATATAGCCCGCCAAATCAGCAAATCCATATCCGACATCATTGACAGCACGATCTTTGGGGACGGGCGGCTATAAGGGAGGACATATGGACAACTGTAAACATAGCGCTCAGCAATTGGCACTGATTGCAAGCGCTGTCGGGATAGCGTTAGCAGAGAATTTCAACACTGATGAACAAAACGTAATCGGCAATGTAATAGTCCAAATTGGCTCGACAATTCTGACAATAGCCGCTGCCACTCAATCCTGTGAAAGTGCAAGTTCTCAAAATGATGCGCAAAAATAATCCCCTCATCAAAAGGGGCTAAACCTAATAATCAAAAAAGCGAGACAGGACGGGCATTTTCACCCCCTTGTTTCGCTTTTTCTCTGTATTACGGGCTTTCGGATGGGCAAAATAAAAAGGTACTCAGGGGAATTGTATGATCCACTGAGTACTTTCATGGGCTTTGGATGCGTTAACGGAATGGTATTTGGTTATATTTAAGCATATATATACCGTTGTCATGCAAACAATTTGTAAGGAGAGGCATATGAAAAAAATAATTTCACTACTAATCGCAGTGGTCATGATCGCGTCTCTATGCGCCTGCGGTGCGCCGAAGACCCCCGCTGTCACGGCGGCTCCCACGGTGGTACCCACGGCGGCTCCTACGGCGGCCCCCACGACGGCTCCGAGCAACGTCAAACTCCAGATCCTCTACGAGCAGGACGAAGGTATGCTCAATACCTACAGTCTTCTGGCCGTCAACCCCAAAGCCCCCTTTAAGGATGCGGACGGCAACCCCGTCACCGGCGTCGCCATCAACACCGTAGGCGCCGCGGCGCTGATCAACTGGTTGCTGTCTGAT
>Ga0183099_1000824_pt1 | contig 20117 bp, 27 predicted proteins | sample Biomet1_FD_127788 | JGI IMG/M metagenome (GOLD analysis project Ga0183099, IMG submission 127788) | Microbial communities from bioreactor (seeded with anoxic lake sediment) at LBNL, California, USA - Biofuel metagenome 1 | ecosystem: Engineered > Bioreactor > Anaerobic > Unclassified ...
GGATAGTCTAGGATAAGCGAAAGGGAAGAACAAGATGATTGATGATTTGGAGATTCGCACGGCGGCAAACGATGCAGCGTATAATCGCGGGTGGAAATACTATGAACAGGGTGACTGTAAAAAATTTGACAAAAAATCAAGCGAGGCGCATTATAAGGCGGAGGTTCATGGACAGCAATGTTTATGAAGTGAACGTGGAGTTGATGCGCGAGGTGATATGGCACTGCGGATAGGCCTGCTTGAGGTTATGGGCAACGGTCGTCGCGTGCAGTACGTCGCCGATGGAACTCAATCGGACGATGAGAAATCTACTGTGATTGAACATACGGAACCTGGCTTTCTATAAATTTTTTGCGAAGTGTTTTTCTGAAATATTATATTATTTTAGCATGGGATGTTAAAAAGCGCAAAATGAATTTAGCTGCTACTATAACAGGTATAGCAGAGTATGGTAAAATAAAAGGATAGTCTAGGATAAGCGAAAGGGAAGAACAAGATGATTGATGATTTGGAGATTCGCACGGCGGCAAACGATGCAGCGTATAATCGTGGCTGGAAGTACTACGAACAGGGCGCTGTAAAAAATTTGCAAAAGATCAGCGAGGCCCATTATAAGGCGGAAGTCCATGGCAGCAATATTTACGAAGTGAACGTGCAATTGATGCGCGACGGCAGCATTGAGCATTGCGAATGCGATTGTCCGGCTTACCTGCTTTACGATGGAGCCTGCAAGCATATCGTTGCGGTGCTGAAGACCGTGCAGGCCTTGCAGCGCCGCGAACAGCAATTGCAGAAGAATGTGGCCGGACTTTCCTCTAAGGATAAAAATATATTTTCGCTGTTTGCCGATACGATTCGGGCGGCAAATGAAGGGACAAATGCAATCCCCATCGAGCTCGAACCAAAACTGTATCTGAGCCAGGAATACAACAACATCACGGCCTGGCTGGAATTTCGCATCGGGCGGACAAAAGCCTATGTGATGCGCAATATCATAGAGTTCATCTTCAATATGAAGTCGGGCCGCGACATCGTCTTTGGCAAGGAACTTACCGTGCAGCCGGGCCGGGATCATTTTGACGAATTCTCGGAAAAACTATGGGATCTGATTGTCATGGCCTATGATGATGACCGCAGTTTGTCTTCGTACAGTTCCTATTTTCGCTCTGGCTACGGCACAAGCAATGTCTTTGAACAAAAAAAGTTCAAGCTGTCACCGACGAATCTGACAAAATTCTTTTCGATTATGGAAGACCGGGAATTCGCCTGTGTCATCAATAATTTTAAAGAGCAGAAGATCCACATTGAAAAAGGCCGTCCTGAATTGGCGGTTGAAGTGGCGGATCGGGCTTTTGACGGCAGGATTTCACTGCATGGCGGCTCCATCATTAACATTGATCCGCAATACCGTTATCTTCTGTATAAGCAAAAGGCGATCTATGAAGTGGATCGGGAATTTTCGCGTTGCATAAAGCCGTTGCTGGAAGCTTTCAGCCGGGGCAGCCGCATAAAAATCGCCCAGGCGGATATGGGGGATTTTTTCAGTTCGGTCATGCCGGAAATTGAAAAAATCGCGCATGTGAAAGTGGATCCCGCTTTTTTGAATCGCTTTGAAATTATGCCGTTGACGGCAGAAGTCTATTTTGATTACTTCAATGATGGCATCAGTGCCAAGGTTTTCTTTCGTTACGACAATTTGAAGTTCAATCCAGCCATGGAAAATCCGGCGGAAAAGAATGAAAACAGCAAGATTCTGATCCGCGATGCGGCTGGTGAACGCCAGGTTTTGCGCTGCTTTGAACAATACCGGTTCCGCGTGGAAAAAGACCTCTATGTGCAGGCGGATGAGGATATCAGCTATGATTTTTTGACGAATGCCCTGCCGGAACTTACCGATTTGGCGGAAGTTTACTATGCGGATTCTTTTAAGCGCCATCCGGTGCAGACGATGCCGAAGGTCACGGTCGGGGTGCAGGTCAACGAGGAAAACATACTCGATGTTTCCCTGCAAAACGAGGCATTCGACCTGAATGAACTCCTGTCCATACTGGCCTCCTATCGGCTGCGCCGCCGCTACCATCGCCTAAAGGATGGCACGTTCATCTCGCTCGAAGATCAGCAGCTCAGCGGGTTGGCAGATTTTGTTGAGAATGCCGGTATTGTTGCGGCTAAATCCGGTGTGGTAAAGATGCCACTGGCCAAAGCGGTTTACATCGACAGTCTGGCCCGCGAAGAAGAAGGACTCCGGCTTGAACGCAACCAGGCTTTTAAAAATGTTGTTCGCGATCTCAAAAACCCAATTGATGCCGATGAAGAGGTGCCGGATTCGTTGAAGAAAATTCTACGCGATTATCAGGTCACTGGTTTCTGCTGGCTGTCGACGTTGGCCAAATACGGCCTCGGCGGTATTTTAGCCGATGATATGGGCCTTGGAAAAACACTGCAGGTCATCGCTTTTTTGCTGTCGCAAAAGCGAGCTGACCGGCTGCCGTCGCTTGTGGTGACGCCGACTTCTTTGATGTACAATTGGCTCGATGAAATCCAGCGCTTTGCCCCGTCGCTGAAGGCGGCGGTCATTGCCGGCACGAAAGGCGAGCGGCAGGATCTGCTCGGCGATTATGAGAATGCGGATATCGTGATTACGACCTATAATATGCTCAAACGGGATATCAGCGATTATGAGAAAATGCGTTTTCGCTATTGTTTTCTCGATGAAGCGCAGCATATTAAAAACCCGAATACCCAGAATGCCAAGGCGGTTAAGCGCTTGCATACGGCCGGTTATTTTGCCCTGACGGGGACGCCGATTGAAAATACGCTGACAGAACTCTGGTCGATTTTTGATTTTCTGATGCCGGGGTATTTGTTGTCGCATAAGCTGTTCAAACAGCGATTTGAGGCGCCCATCGTCAAGAATCACGATGCACATGCCTTGAAAAACCTCAACCGCCATATCGCGCCTTTTATTTTGCGGCGCATGAAAAAAGACGTCTTGCAGGAACTGCCGGATAAGGTTGAAAACAAGATGGTAAATGAAATGACGGCCCGCCAGGCCAAGGTATATGCGAGCTATTTTGTTCAGGCGAAGAAGGAATTCGCCGCGGAATTGGCCGCGCACGGCTTTGAGCAGAGTCATATCAAGATCCTGTCGATCCTGACGCGCCTGCGGCAGATCTGCTGCCATCCGGCGCTGTTTCTTGACGATTACACCGGCGGCTGCGGCAAACTCGACATGCTCGAAGAAGTCGTTGAAGATGCGGTTGCCGGCGGGCATCGCTTGTTGATTTTTTCGCAGTTTACGACGATGCTGCACATCATCCGCGAGAAATTGGATGTCATGGGTTTTGCCTACGAATACCTGGATGGCCAGACGCCGGCACTCGAACGCATGCGATTGGTAAAAGCGTTTAACGGCGGCAAGCAATCGGTATTTTTGATCTCACTGAAGGCCGGCGGAACGGGATTGAATTTGACGGGAGCCGATATGGTCATCCATTACGATCCGTGGTGGAATCCGGCCGTGGAGGATCAGGCGACGGATCGGGCTTATCGCCTGGGACAGAAGAAAAATGTGCAGGTATTGAAGTTCATCACGAAAAATACCATAGAAGAGAAAATCTTTGAATTGCAGCAGAAGAAAAAGGCCCTGATCGACCAGATGATCCAGCCAGGGGAGAATTTTCTGTCGAAGCTCAGCGAAGATGAAATTAAAGAATTGTTTAAGTAGGTGTAGAGATGGAACGGTGGATCATGCATGTCGATATGGATGCGTTCTTCGCTGCCGTGGAGCAGCGTGATCATCCGGAATATCGCGGTCAGCCCCTGATCGTCGGTGGTCTCGGCAACCGCGGCGTTGTTTCTACGGCGTCTTATGAAGCTCGCAAGTTGGGGGTTCATTCCGCTTTGCCAATGGCTGAGGCGCGGCGGCGCTGCCCACAGGGAATCTTTTTGCCGGGCAATCATCCGCATTATCAGGCGGTTTCCCGGCATATTTTCGCCATTTTTGCCGATTTTTCGCCGCGACTGGAGCCGCTGTCCATCGATGAAGCGTTTTTGGATATCACGGGCATGGAGCGGTTGTTTAGCGACCGGCGCAGTTATGGCATGCAGCTCAAACAGCGTATTTTTGCTGAAGTTGGGCTTGTGGCTTCGGTCGGGATTGCGCCGAATAAATTTTTGGCAAAGCTGGCGTCGGACTTGGAAAAGCCCGACGGACTGGTCCTCATCGAACGAGGCCAGGAAAAGGCGGCATTACAGGATTTGCCGATTCGCCGGCTTTGGGGCGTAGGCCGCCAGACCAGCGAAAAGCTCACGCGACTGGGGCTCCGGACGGTTGGCCAGATTGCCGCCGCAAATCCGCAGGAGTTGCAAAAATACTTTGGCAGCAAGACGGCCTACCATCTGATTCAGCTGGCCAACGGGCGGGATGAGCGGCCGGTAGAAAGCGAACGAGATCAACAATCCATCGGCAACGAGATTACCTTTGAACAGGATATTTTACGCCAGTCGCAGGTGGAGGCACAGTTTTTGGCCCTTACAGAAAAAGTCGGCTGGCGGCTGCGCCGGGCCGAAGCGAAGGCGAGGACGGTCACGATCAAGGTGCGGACGGCCTGCTTTCAGACCATTACGCGCAGCCGGACGCTCACGGAGGCAACCAATTTTGATGCGGTGCTTTATCAGACGGCGCTCGCTTTATATCAACAGGCAAAACCCCGAGAAGGCATCCGGCTGCTCGGCGTAACGGGCAGCAATCTCGTCTTTCACGAACAGGAATCCTTGTTTCAGGAAAACAAGAAAGAAGAAAAGCTCTACCAGGCGATGGACAGTCTCAAAGCCCGTTTTGGGGCGGGCATCATCACCAAGGCGCAGCTGCTTCACCGTGAGGACGATACATGAGCCGGGCTGTTTACGGCGGCAGTTTGGGCGCACGAAAAAGGACTTACCTTACGGTAAGTCCCCATAAAAAGATTGTGCCCACAATGCCGTTGCTTTTTTATGTCTAAGACCTGCAGCTCAGCAGGTGGGTATCCTAAGTCGTGATTTTGCTATTCGTTCAAAGACGATTCAGCAGCCACAAAACACATTGGATTCCCGGATAAAAAAAGTAGGTTAGACATATCAAAAGCCTACGCACATTCCAGGCAGGCCAACCTTCCTTGAGATTATGATAGCATAATTTTCAGCGACTTGCAATGCTTTTCGCCGCGGGGCTGAACGCATGGGGGCAGGGGGCTGCCGGGGAAAAAGGAAATATCTGCTTTTTGGCGAATACATATAGAGTTTAAATGCGAATAGAAGTAAGGAGTTCAGTGAATGGAAAATAATAAAATGCGGGCAATTTTAGCAGAAGTTGGCAAAGAACCGCGCATCTGTGAATTGTCAATAGATGGTGACTTGCAGCAGGAAGAAATATGCACGCTGCTCGATGGAAATTTCGGGGCTACCGAGTTTTTTGCTGTAGCCGAGGACGTATCCCTGTTTGTTTTGACGAATGATTTGAGCGTGGCTTTGGGCCTTACAGCCAATCGGCGGTTTCCAGGTGAGGACAGCGACACGATCATCTTTGGCAATGCCGTATTCATCGCAGCGTACAACGAACGGGCTGCGGCGGATAAAGAGGGAACGATCGATATGCCGGAGCATGTCTGCCGGATGTTTATCGAACAGATCAAATTGAATTTTGCCGCCTGCGACGGCACAGAAAAGCCGCGCGCCGAGGATGAAGTCTATTACGAAAATGTCGGCGAGGACAGCGAACAGGCCTTTAAATGGCAGGAAATAGAAAAACCTGCCGAACTGGGCAGGTTTATTGAGGCTGGCCGCGTCCGTTTCTATGAAACAGCCCAGGGGAAAGATATTCTCTGCATCAACGACCGCTATTTCAAAAAAGTCATCGTACATGCAAAAGCGAGCAAGCTGAACTGATCATTTAAACGCGGTGAAGATGCTCATCATGGCGTAGACAAGGCCGCCGGCAATCAAGGGACCGACCGCGATGCCCTTGAAAAAAAATACGCCGAGCATCGTGCCGATAATCAGCGCGGATACGACCTCCGGCGTGCTCTTTAGCAGCTGGATGCCATAGCCGCCGGCAGCTGCGGCTATGATGCCGGCGATGATGGCGATGATGCCAAGTGGTGATTTGAAGGAGTCGATCATGATTTTAATGGTGACCTCACCAGTTGCAATCGGCAGCAAAATAGCTACGGTCAGCAAAATGATGCCCCAGTTCAGGCCGTGGGTTTCCAGTGCTGAAATCGCGGTGGTCAGGCCCAAAATTTTGAGCAGCAGTACGATGCCGGAGGCATAAGCCACCGAACTATTATGTCCGACAAGGCTTAATAGAAAAATCGCTCCCAGTGCGATGTATTCGGAGTACAATAAAATCGCCATCCTTTGAACTTGTTTCTTTATAGAAGTATATAGGATTGGCTTTCAATGTGCAAATAAAACAAGACAAAAATGGCATTAGCCATTATAATAAAAAGAGATTTTTATAAAAGGGGACTAAAAGATGGAAAACACGTTTCGCGTAGCCATTCATTGCAATGAAGACCTCGGCTACATAGAATATGCAATTGATAGCAAAACGGCTAAAGTCGTCTTGCATGATCCGGTAAAAAAAGCCGAAGCTGAAGCCTTTTTGGCTGCAGCACACGAATTTCAAATCCCGCATGAAACACTGCGTGACTTTACCACAGAAATTATCCAGCCGCTCAGCAGCCTGGAAAACTTCAAACTGACACTGACCCGCATCTGGGAATCGACCGATATCTACGTCGACTGGAGCCGTCCGGTAGATTACGTTCTTTCACATCTACCTAAAGATTAAGTCAGAAATGAGATTTTGAAATTGTTCCGAGGCTTCTCTATAGTTTGAGGTGGCTTTGGGACAAGCTCAATATGCGAGATGATGGAATGCCAGAACGAACGGCGTCCTTTAATCGATAAAGCGGCATAGACTTTGTCGATGTCTTGTTTGAGTAAGGTTTTGAGGTCGCTGCGGACTTCCTGGTGCGTTTCATTGGAGATTGTGAGTAGTTGGGCAAGCTCGTTGTTGTATTTCTCATAGTCAGCTTTATAGGCGGTTTTGTCCAAAAGCCCGTCTATATACAAATCTTTGAGCCGGTCAAGCTTTGCTTTGACTTGCTCAATTTTTTTTAGTGGCGATTTGCTAGCTGTGGCACCCATTTCTATATTGGCGACATAGCTGGTAAGCTGCTCATGCAACTTGGAGAGAAGATAACGTTCCAATGTCCGTTCAAATACGCTTTTTGTCCAATCACAGGTTTTTTCGGTGACCCGGTTTTGGCAGACATAATAAAAATTGTCGTAGTTTCCTGTTTTGGGATTGAGGTTACCACGGTTGCCCGCAAGAATTCGGCCACATTTAGGGCAGCGAATCAGTCCGGTAAAAAGATAAATGCGTCCTGTAGGCGCTTTTTTTGTCCGGCGGGACTGCATTATAGTTTGAACGCGGTCGAATAAAGCCTGATCAATGAGTGCAGGGCAAAAGTCCTCAATGCCATGACGGGTGCCAATGTAAGATTTGTTTTGTAGGGCACGGCGTAATGAGATACGGCGCCAGGTGATGCCATAGTTTTCCCTTGCATATTGCAATGTACCCATTACAGATTGATGCAAGGCAAAGTGGCGGAAGATATCCTGCATTTGTGGAGCGGTTTCTGGATGGGGAATAAGATGCTTGTCTTTTTTTTCATAACCATAGGGAACCATGCCGGCAATAATTTCACCATTTTTGACTTTGTTGTTGAAAACAAATTTTATGCGGTCACTGGTTTGGTCGCTTTCATTTTGTGCAATTGATAATTTGAGATTCAGCATAAGACGACCGTTTGTCGTCGTTGTGTTGTAATCCTCTTGACTGCAGGACCATTCCACGCCATATTCATCTAGTGTTGCTTGAACCTTGTAGTAATCAGCAATATTGCGGAACCAACGATCAAGTTTGATGAAAATAATAATGTCGATTTTATTTAGTTTGACATCGCGCATAAGTCGTTGAAATTCTTTGCGGCGATTCATTGATTTTCTAGCCGAAGCCCCTTCATCGATATAATGGCCAGTAACGTAAAAGCCGTTCTTGACGGCATAATTGTCAAGATCTGCTTGCTGCGCTTCAAGGCTGTAACCGTGTCGAGCTTGTTCTTCTGTGCTTACGCGGATATATAACGCTGCACGTTTTATAGTGTTCATAAGGTTCATCCTTTCGGGTATAGTTAATAAACCTACCGTTCATCCCGAAAAAATGATATAATTGCATTGTCTGGATACAGGATATCATTTTTTGAAAATGGTAGAGGTATCGGAATAGCTCTTTGTGGTGTTGGTAGCACCATGAAGGGCTATTTTTTTGTTTTGACAACTTGCGCATTGCTGTCAAAGTAATGGATGTAAATTAAATTTTTAACTTTTTGGATGATTTATAAATGGATTTTTAACGTTAAGATATTTTTGTGTGTCTAGAAAATCAAAAATCAGGATTCTGTTTTAATATCAATTCTCGTAGTTGATAAATCTCCTTACAATATTGTGAAGATATTTCTTCTGTATAGTTAACAAAGAATAATTTAAACTTATCAAAACATTCACGATCACATTCATCACGTATATCTTTAAGTTTTTTTAGAAGATCGTTTGTTTCAAGTACGATTTCCTGATATTCAGGTCGTCTTGAATATAGAAAATTAAGGATAATATGTTTTTCATTACATTCTTTTAGAGAATATGGAATAGATTTATTTAAAATTTTTTTAACAATTTCTCTAATATAATCTAAATCACGTTTCTCTTCTACGCCAATTAGTTTTTCAATGGTTACGTTGAGTGCTTTGGATATTGATAACAAAGTGCTAAGTTTAGGTTCTCTGCCTTGTTCGTAGGGAATATAGGTTGTATAAGGTATACCTAACTTATTGGCAAAATCTTTTGCTGATGAAAACCCCGCTTCTTCTCGAATCTTTTTTAAATTTTCGGCAAATGTCAAAAAATCACCTCCGTAATATCTTTATATTAATACCTTTTTAAGTATAAATCAATAAAATAATTAAAAAAAATATTTAAAAAAGGAATTGAAATTAAATACTCTTTTAAGTATAATTATGATATAGAAAACAATTTTAATACTTAAAAAGATATCGGAGGGACAAAAATGAGGGTAAATACAACAAAAATTAAATATTTATTGTTAGATAAAGGGTGGAGCATAGGTAAACTTGGAACAGCTGCAGGTATTAGTAATGCAACGATCTATGCACTAATCAATAATCAAAGAGGTTTCCATGCATCGACAATCATGAGTATAGCAACTGCATTAGGTGTTAAGGCAACAGATATTATTGAGGATTGAGGTGGTGAAAATGGCAGATAGGCGCATGATTAGTTTACAAATTATGAATAGTGCTAAATTTTTAAAGATGCCAATATCTGCACAAGCACTATATGTACATTTGGTAGTTAGAGCAGATGATGATGGTGTTGTTGAAAGCTATGGCGTGCTCCGCCTGGTTGGAGCTAATGATGATGATCTCAAAATATTGGCAGCTAAAGGATATATTATTGTGCTTAATGACGATTATGTGACATATATTAACAATTGGATGGAATTTAATACGCTACGAGCAGATCGGAGTAAAGATAGTATACATCATCAATTATTAGTATCGGTATTACCTAATGTGCCCGTCTTGATAAAAAAAGAAAGATCAGATAGGCTGAAGAAAAAAAGTGGGACGTCCCATGGACAGTCCATGGACGGCATAACAGAAGACAAGTTAAGAGAAGTTAAGTTAAAACAACAACAAGATAAAGTCGTTGTTGCCGTTAATAAAATTAGCTGTATTGATAATAATGACAATAGGGTTGCAGATATCTGGCAACAAAAAGAGTTGTTGATGTTGTTGTCAAAACTTGGTTGCACAGATCAACAGGCAATCGATTTGGTTACTGCATATGGCATAGTGGCTGTGCGAACGCAATTAAAAGCAGTGTCAAGCCAAGAGGGTATTCGCAATCCAATAGGATGGTTGCTATCGGCGTTGAAGGAGGGCTACGTTGATTATCAGGCTGTTGCTTCTGCAGAAAAAGAGCAGAGAAAAATAGAGAATGAACAGCTTATGCAGACTTTGTTGGAAATTGCTAACAAAGATGCGGATGTTGTACCTGTTAATAATTTTAAACTTGAATATCAAAAATATAAAGAAAGTCAGATGAAAAAAGAAATTGGAGGATGAAAATGCAAAAATCGTTAGAATGGCGACGTGGCTTCAAAGAGGGGCAAGCAGCAGCATATAGGCACATGTTGCAGGTAATAACAGATATAGATAGGAGATGCTAAATCACGGTAGGGAGAAAAGATAAAGAAATGGGAGGAAGAAAAAATGAAATCCATGATAAGCGCTGATACCGGAGTAACAATAAGTACGGCTGCTGGAATCTGGCATAACATGTGTCAAATATTGGCAGAGGAGAAAGGCATAAAGATTCAGGTTAGGAATGTTGAGCAGAAGTCTGCACAAAAAGCGAAAGAGGAGGCCGTCATATGAAAATCCAGAAAAATATGGGTCCTGGCACAGTATATATTGTCGCAAGAGAATCTAGCTCCAGAGTATATAAAAAGATATCAAGCAGCCCGGGCCGCTATTGGCAAATATACCTAGCGATGTGGGATGATCATGCGAAAAAAATGTAATAAGGCAGGGATCGAAAATGGAAAGATCGGAAGATCAGCAAATAGTTGAAAGCTGTCGTGAAAAGTATTTTCCTAATGAATACTATCCGAATATTCAAATAAAAGAAGTTTGGCGAGAGCCTGATACCGGGGTATTATGCGTCCGTTATATTTCAGCTTTTGGACGAGATATTGGGTGGTGGCATTACAGATCAAAGCAGAATGGATTGATATGGTGGTGAGAAAAATGGAAGTGGAATCAAGATTTCAGGGGTTGTATAAAAAAACAGCGATGGAATTACGCCAAGAAATAAAAAAAATTGTAGAAGATGAAAGACTACAGGTAGAAGATTTGCGACTGATCTACGTTGCTGCAAATAGCAGGAGGCCTAAAAAATGAATAGGTGGACAGGTACCGGGATGTTATACCAGCCGCCGCGTATTTCATATACACAGACAGGCAAAGCGAGAGTATCGTTTCTGTTATCCGTACCTCGTAACAGAGGGCAGACAGAAAAAGAGGAAATGGATTATATTCCCATTGTTGCATGGGGGAAGATTGCAGAAGAGGTCAATGATTATGCCCAGAAGGGAGAACAGATTGGTGTTGATGGCGTTTTACAGACCCGCAACTATACTGGGGCGGATGGGAATAAACGATATGTGACAGAAGTAATAGCCAATGCGGTGGATTATCTTGATCGGCGCACAGAAAAGAAAATTAGCGACCAATAGGAGGGTGAACTATCCATGATAAAAAAATCAGAAATACAAGAAGCTGTGGCAACCGTGCTTGCTGGCAGAAAAAAGAAACATATCAGCAAAAATGACATCGTAGAAATTGTCGAATGCATGTTGATTCGGGCAGGTTTTTGGGATGTAGGAGGTCAGGTAATAAAAAAAGGTGGTGTTCTGGGCCATTACAATCGCAATATGATGTTAATCACGCGAGAGGTAGATGGGTACAAGTTTTTGCCCATGTGTCCAGATGGTAACCTTGAATTATTGGTGGATAATGAGTGGATGCCAGCGCGTATTATGGTTGATGATGATCCGGATGCCGTTTGCCGGCAACGGTTGGATGTATCAGAGGATATACCTGTTTACGGGATACAAGCCCGTGTAGTGATGTCCCTTGACGGATCAGGTCTGCCGGTGTTGTTGCCAGAGACAGAGGTTGCCGGGGTACTGGAAAGGTCTAAAAAATGATGAGTCGTAGATACGGGTATATAACGTTGCTATGTCTGCTGCTGATTTCTGTACATGCTACGGCGTATGCAGCAGATGCTGTTACTTGGGAGTCAGCGTTAGACAAAATGGTTAAGGCCGTACAGATAACAGCCCGGCCAATTGTGGCAATAACCATCGCAGTTACCGGATTGATGGTTCTCTATGATTTTGACGAAACACCGATGAAGACAATGATACATGTAATTTTGGGCATTGGGATCGTATTGCAGGTGGCAGATTTAATTACCGGAGATCATAGCCTGTTTGAGGAAATACGGCAAGTTATGGCTGGAGAGGTCGCAAAGCCAATCATGCCAATACTGTCGTTTTCAGGGGCAGATAAAGGATTATATTTTGTCCGGGATTTTATGATTTACGGCCAAAATTTATGTATATATGGAGCTACGATGCTCGTCCCGCACGCATTGAAATTATTAGGGGGATTAACAATCATAGAAGTAACAATGGAGATGGTTTTGAAAATGCAAGCGGATACTATTCGTTATTTGCTGCATACGATTTTGAAGATCGGTTTTTTTATATTTCTCATTCAAAATTGGCTTGGCGGAACTGGGGCGTTGATGAATATTACGGGGACAATTTTCACTAGCTTTGAAAATCTAGGAATTATAGCTGGTGGTGGTGTGGAGGTAAAAGCAGAGCATGTGCTTGTGCAAGGATTTGAGATCATACGCTTGCTCTCGGATACAACGATGAGTGCCAGTAGCGTTAATATGCTGTTGATGGCAGTCGGGATGTTGATTGAGTTAGGGATTTTCGGATGTATTATAATCACGGCATTGCAGTATATGATTACGCAGATGGAATTTTGGATTATAGCAATGCTCATGGTGCCATTACTGCCTCTTGGGATATCTAAACATACGCGATATTTTTTGAAGTGGCGGTTGGAACTGTCTTTAACCTGGGGGTGAAAATGTGCGTCATATCTTTTATTTTTACGGTCGTAAGCCCGATGATTAACACCATGGTGTATCAGCTAGATCATGCATGGCAACTGAATGCATGGGGTTCCAATATTATATTGCTTTTACAGATTTTTGTGGGGTTATTGTTGTTTGCGACAATGACAATGCGGATTCCAAAGCTGGCATCTGTATTTCTGTATGGTCAGCCATCACTCACGGCTGGTGATATGCTTGCACCGGTCAGAACTGCGGCAAAAGCGGTTAATATATCTAGACAAATTATTGGAACTTTTACACAAGCGAGTTATATGCCTGGAGGCGCAATGTCACTTAAACAAGATACTTCTGGCACACAAATTGGCTGGGGAGAGCGTCAGGTGGGGACGTTGAAAAATTTGGCTCTGCTGGCAAGAACAGCATATAGTCCAAGTCGTTCAATTCGTCACAAATATCAAGAAGAGCAAACAGAACTCAGACAGCGCATGGTTTGGAATCCAGTAAATACAGGACAGAGGCAGCCCGCAGAAGGGGTTAGACAGGAAAATACATCTACTAATACCCAGCAAACTAAAAATGCAGATCAACAGCCAGAAGAAAGCAAACTAAAAAAATAAGGGAGTGGATATGCAATGGCTAAAAAGGCAACTCTACAAGAATTAAAAGAAAAGCAAATGGAAATTCAGCGACAAATTCGAGATCTTAGTAAAGAAGAAAAAATGAAAATTGGCACGTGGGTTTGTCAGGAAACGGGAATGGAGTCATTGGATGAAATTATTAAAAATTTTATGTTGCAAAAGAAAGGCGGTCAGGATCATGTTTAAAATGGAAAATAAAAAAATGACATTGCTTGACCGGATAAGTCAGCACCTTACATGGCTGCTTCGGCAGATTGATGATCCTGAACTAAAATATGCTGCGGTGAATGTTATTGGTGAACATGAGATCGAAATTATTGCAGATAATACGTATTTTATCCAAATAAAAGAGCCTAATAAAATAGAAACGGTTTATGAAATACTGGATGAATTGGTACCGATTGTTGCAAGAATAAGGGAGAGGGAAGAATGAAAATTAATTATGATGCATGGTGTACTGCCAAGGCTGCAACAAACTATCATCAAGGGACATGTGAAGCTGCTATGGATAACTATACAGCACAGTTGTATTTGGCAGGGATACGAGTTCAAAATGTAATGGATTATGTATCGGATTATCATGCAGATCAGTTAGATCGGATATCCGCATATGTTTCTGGAATACAAGGGAAGTCAGTGCCTAAATATCTATATTATGGATATGCTTATGGACTACAGATCGGTTTACAAGTAGCTCGTCAACGTATAGACAAAGAAATTAATTATTTAGTTGATAAAGATGAAGAGCATTCGTATATAGAAGGATACAAAGCAGCCAGAGCTGCTATTGGCAAATATAAATATGTACTAGGAGGATCCTACCCTAAAAATAGATCTCGAGTTCCAAAGACTAAGCTGAGTAAATAATATAATTTTTTCGAAATTATATTCACACCCCTGCAATCCTTCGGATTGCTGAAACCCTTGAAAAATCAAGGGCGTGCCTGTCCTCCGATGGTCTGACAATGTCCGACGGATTGGGTCGTTAACGCAGGTGCGCCCTTGATTTTTCTCGTTTTACATGTCGGACACTAAGAGGAGGCGGTATACATGGGGAAGGTTTCGATCCGATTAACCGATGCGGAAGAAAATCTTTTAAAAAAAGATGCCAAACGGGCAAACATAACCTTGACGGATCTTATTCGGCAGCACTTGTTTGAGGAGATTGGTGGCGAGGAATTTCATGAGTTTAAGCTGATGCAAATAGAAGCCAATGAGCAGATCGGAAACCTACTGTTAGAGCTTACGCACCATATCCGATTGACGGAAAATATTATGGCTATGTTGTATAAAAAATTGGATCCGCAAAATGCAGAGGCAACGATTCAGATGATAAAAAATGCTTTGGATAAAGAAGCAAAGGAGATGACCGAATATGGAACAACATAAACGAATCGCAAAGTATTTTTTACTTCCTTTGGCAATATTGGTGGGTATCTATTGGGCTGTCATGTCGATGGTCAATATTCATTATGGGCAGCCATCGCTATCAATAGAAACAGAAGCAAAATATATTGTATCTGTCATATGGAACATACTGGATGTTGATCTTTTTGAATTTGATGTACCAGAGGAATATGCAAATTATATATATCATGCGGGTTATACGCCGCCGATGATTACAGCCCGATTATATTATTTGTTGTTGGATAAATTGCCACAGCCAATCGCGTATCAGTGGTTTATTTATTATCTGCCTTTTGCTGTGGGCAGCGCCTTACTGTTCTTGGCGATGTCGCCTAAAATTAGCGAAGAGAAAAAACTGAAAAAAGATAAATATATTCGTGGAACAAAGAAAGTTTCTGCTCAGGAGTTTTGCCGGGAAAGTCAAAAAATTCGGGATGCCGGTATTTGTTTGCCGATAAGAAATGGCGAAAAATTGCTTTTGTCACATCAAAAAGAAAAAGAACATTTTGTTATATTGGGAAGTACGGGTTCGGGGAAAAGTACCTTGTTGCTTGCGATGGCAAAAGAGTTTGTTCAGCGAAAAACCAAGATGATTTTTATTGATCGTAAAGGCGAATTCTGGTCGCATTTCGGCGATGAAAAAAAGGATGTCCTGTTTAATCCGTTTGATGCCAGATCTGTTCGCTGGAACATTTTCAACGAGATCAATTTTGAGCTGAATGAAGCAGGAACAATGGATAAAATTTCTCCGGATTTGCAAATAATAGCGGATCTTCTTTGTGGCGTGAATGACATCAAAAATGCAGATAATAAATATTGGTATATATCGGCTGCCTCTGTTTTTGGCAGTGCTGTCTGTTGGTGTGCACTCAATGGAAAAACGACAGCAAAAGACTTGAGTGAGTTTTTATCAAGCTCTCCGGATCAGCTAATCGCCGCCTTTCAAAGCTTACCCAAAAGTTTACAAGTTGGCTTAGGGGCGTTGGGAACCAAAGAAGATGCGAACCAGATCGGGCAAATTATGTCCATGGTTTCAAGCTGCAGCCATCAGCTGTCCTGCTTTATAGGGAAAGATGGCGATTGGTCCGTGCGTGACTGGATCAACAATGGCGAAGGTAATTTATATATATCGACAGCCGGAAAAAATGACACGAGTTTTTTGTCGGTTGTGACGCTGCTGATCGATCTTATTGGAAGGGAAATCAAAGGCTTTCCCGATGATGGTGGACAGGATACAAAGATTGTTTTTGTCATCGATGAACTGGGGGCATTGCCGCCGCTCGAGACATTAACCTTCCTTTTGACGCAGGCGCGTTCAAAAGGCGTGGCGGTCATTCTGGCTAATCAGACATTTGAAAGATTGCTGGAGGTGTATGGCCAGCATGGAGCAAAAAACATTATGGCTTGCGCCAAAAGTAAATTTTTCTTTCAGATGCCGGAGGCAACCGATGCCGGATATTTAGGGAAAACATTGGGACAGGCTGAGGTAGAAAGAACGATGAAAAATAAGAATGAATCTTCCGGAGCCTTATTGTCCTCGGGTCAGAATCGAAAAGGCGAATCCATCAACCATTCCATTGTAAAAGATGATGCATTTTTGCCGGCAGACATTAGTGCCTTGCAGACAGGGGAAGCTGTGGTTATTTTGCCTAACTTATTGCCGATGGTTTCTAAAATTGCATTTCAAAAAGTAGATACGCCAGTGCTTCAGGTAGAATTTGAGCCATGTCCAGTATATGAGGTAGCAGCAAAATCCATCTGCCAGGTACTTGCAACAGAACCAGTGACAGACGAGGGAAAAATACAGGAGCCCGTGAATCTGCTTTGATTATCATATAAGAGAATCCGGACTTGCCTATATGTAGGCAAGTCCGGATAAATAAAGAATGGAGAGGATTTTATGTTATCTGTATCAAGCTGTACTGCGGCAATGGCGGGCAGTTATTACGAAAAAGATAATTATTATACCCGGGATTTAGCAGGGGAGGACGTATGGCAAGGAAAGCTTTGTGAAGCAGCTGGAATAGAAGAATTCCAAAGTGTACAGGCAGAGCAGTTTCAAACCATGCTGGAGCATAGCGGAAATAAATGTGCAGCCTTTGACCTTACATTTAGTGCGCCGAAATCCGTATCGATTGCGGCGGAACTGACCCAAGAATTAAAACAAGATATGCTGAAAGCCCATCATGAAGCGGTTTTAGAGACATTAAAAGACATCGAAGCTAAGGAAATTGGAGCCCGGGTTACGCAAAATAAAGAAACCAAATGGATGCATACCGGGGAAATGGCAGTAGCCAAATTTGATCATACCGTATCGAGAGAAGGGGATATGCAGCTGCATACCCATGCTGTTGTTTTGAACATGACAGAATACCAGGGCAAAGCGTATGCGCTGGATGGCCATCGATTTTTTACCAATCAAATGCTTTATGGGCAGGAATATCGGAATCTATTAGCCGAAAAGTTGCAAACAATGGGATATAAGGTTGAGGTGACAGATCCAGAAAAAGGCCTTTTTGAATTGTCGGCGATACGCGAAGATGTCCGCCAGCATTTTTCTAAACGGCGGGCCCAGATTGAAGCCGAAATGAACAAAAATGGAGAAACGGGCCCAAAAGCCGCGCAGAAAGCAGCACTTAAAACACGGAAAGTGAAAGATCGTGTTGACATGGAGGTTAAACGTGCGCAGTGGGCCAAGGAGCTGGCGGATCTTAAACAAGCCTTGCCGATCAAGCAGCCAGATGCCGGTCTACGGATGGTTGCGGCAGAAAAGGCAGCTGCTTTTGATCGTGCGATCGCGCGACTATCCGAGAATAGCTTTGCATGGACAAGCACAGAGGTAAAACAGGCCGTCATGGCAGAAGGCTGCATTACTGGTATAAAGCAGGAAGACGCCGATCGGATGATTAGCCGCAGTCCTTTGGTCAAGCTACAGCCAAAAACAAAAGCAGGTCTTCCGGCCGGCGTATACTATACAACACGGGAAAACATACGGATTGAACGGAAGATTGTCGAACATGTTGCCTTAAATAAAGGGAAAATGAAAGGAATTTCGGTTGAAGATGCCGCTAAAACATTGGCAGCTGTCAGTCAGGCAAATGCTTGGGAATTGGGACAGGAACAGAAAAATGTTGTCGAGCATATTGCGTCCTCTAAAGACCGCTTTATTGCCGTGCGTGGCTTGGCTGGCACAGGAAAGACATTTACATTGAATGCGGCCAGAGAAGTCCTAGAGGCCCATGGCTATCAGGTCAAAGGCATGAGTGCCACCGGGCAGGCGGCAGATGAATTGTCCAAAGATGCCAATATTAAAGAATGCAGCACCATTCATCATGCCTTGAATGCAATCGAACGTAAGGCGGGAAATTCGATACCCGGCGAAGATTATGCGGCAAAATCTACCTGGAACTTCGACGGAATAAAGGCATCCGGAAAACCTACGGTTTGGTTTGTGGATGAAGCTTCTTTGACCGACAATAAGCTGTTCTACTCTACGATGAAGATGGCAACTGCTACAGGTGACAAAGTTGTGTTTATTGGGGATGATCGGCAAATGCCCCCGGTCGGGGCAGGAAACGCCTATGCAAATCTCGTACAAAGTGGAAAAATTAGCATGACAGAGCTTTCGGATATCCGGCGGCAAAAAGATGCGCCCGAGCTCTTAAAGGCCGTTGTAGAAGCTGTGAAAGGGGAAAGCAAGGTGTCTTTGGATATTATCAGCAAGGATATCGTTGAGGTTCCAACACGCATAAAACGGTTGAATGCAGTGGTTAAGTCTTACACGGATCTGTCTGCGGCAGAACAGGCGAAAACCATGGTTTTAACAGCGCGCAATGCAGATCGGACGGAAATCAATAACCGGATCCGGAAGCAACTCGTGAAACAGGGGCAACTTGAGCAGGGGAAAGCCTTTACTGTCCAGTATGGCAAAGATAAGACCTTGCAGGAACGGGATTTTTCCAAAGGCGATAAAGTGGTGTTTTTGCAAAATGACAATAAACTAGGGGTCAAAAACGGCACCAAAGGTAATATAACGAAGATGGACGGAAATTCGATTGTTGTCGACATAGGGGAAAATAAAAATATTACCGTGGATATGGGGAAATATAACCATATCGACCATGCGTATTGTGTTACGCCGCATAAAGGGCAGGGGGCGACAGTGAAACGGGCGATTATCCATATGAGTAGCAAGGACATGCAGCTAAACAGCAACAATGCGCATTACGTAGACATTTCGCGGGCAAAACAAGAGGTAAAGATGTTTTGCGATGATAGAAAAAAGCTGGATCCACAAATTGCCAGGTTCATGCATAAGATTACAAGTCAGGATTTTAAAAAAGAATTGAAGAAAATGCATGGTATGCAGGGGCGAAAGCGGCAGCAATTTCTTCTATTAGGCAAGGCCATGGAATTAAAAACTGCTTATATAGTGTCGCCAAATTCAAAATATATCAAAGCTTTATCAGAAAATCGGACTATCAAGGTAATGAATTTAGCTCAGAAAACATTGGCGTTAGTAAGACGGCCAATACGAATACTGGAAAAGACTATAGGTGGGATTAAAGTTAAATAGCTTTGATGATATGAGGTTTTAAAATATTTTTTTTAGGAATATAATATAGAAATGATAGATATTATCAAACCTTGGATGTGACAGAGATTGAATATTTAATATTAATCCCCCTGAAGGAGGAATGCTTAATGATTTTTACTGTTTCCCAGATTACTGATGTTGTAATACCTATTGCCAAGGCACATGGGGTTACGGAAGTTCATCTCTTTGGTTCATATGCACGAGGGACAGCCACTGAAGGGAGTGATATAGATTTAGTGATCGATTTAGGGAAAATAAGAACATTTATTCAATTATCAAGGTTTGTAGAAGATATTGAAGAAGCTACGGGGAAAAAGGTTGATATTTTAACGAATAATCAAATTAAAGAGGATAAGATTTTAAGGTCTGTTATTGAAAAAGAGTGGAAACAAATTTTTTGGAGTAATACTTTTAAATAAAAACCGTTGTATTTGTATAATAAAATAAATAATTTTATGAGATATCAAAAGTGATAATGTAATAGGCGTTTGTGAATACTATGCCAAACTCGCAAAGATGAATCATTGGAATTTGGTGAGTTATTAGCGTAAGCAAGAGTTCCCTCAAAATGAATTATCATTGCTTTTTTATAGATATTAGAAATTGGTGAAATAAGATTTAAAGCTCTC
>Ga0183099_1000825_pt1 | contig 20110 bp, 19 predicted proteins | sample Biomet1_FD_127788 | JGI IMG/M metagenome (GOLD analysis project Ga0183099, IMG submission 127788) | Microbial communities from bioreactor (seeded with anoxic lake sediment) at LBNL, California, USA - Biofuel metagenome 1 | ecosystem: Engineered > Bioreactor > Anaerobic > Unclassified ...
TGACCGCCCCGCTCCACTGCTCGGCCTCGGCCTCGTCGGCGAAAGCCCGCCCGCCACGCCGCCCTCGGCATACTCCGCCAGCCCCTTGCGGCAGGTGGCGCAGTAGGTGACGACAAGCGCCGCCCGGCCACGCGCCAGGCCGCGATGTTCTCGCGGCGCACATCGGCCTGGGCCTCGGGCAGGCCGGCCACGCCCAGGGTGGAGCCGCAGCAGGAGAAGTCCGTCTCGACCATGTTCGCGCCCAGGCCGCGCAGCAGATGCCGCGCCGTTTCGCCCCAGGCCGCGCGCGGGCCCTTGCCCACGCAGCCGTCGAAAAGCGTCGCGCCCCTGCCGGCGTATTTCGCGGCAAAGGCCTCCACCGGCAGCTTGGTGATGGCGAGCCAGGGCGCAAGGCCCTTGCCGGGCCGCAGCCCTTTGAGCCCCTTCAGGGCCAGGCTGAGCGAGGCCGGTACAAAGACCTCGGGCGTCAGCGCCGCGCCGCGCGCGGCCAGCGACCAGAACGGCCCGAGCTTGGTGATCCACTGCTTCCACAGCCACTGCTTGAAATCAGGATGCCCGGCGCGCATGGCCGACATGAGGGCAGGAACCTTCACGCCCTGGGGGCAGAGCTTTTCGCAGCGGCCGCAGGCCAGGCACAGCCCGGTCAGGGCGGCCACGGCGTCCTGGGGCAGTTCGCCCGCGTCCCACTTGGACGGCCCGGCCAGCAGCGCCTTGGCGCGGGGAGAAAGCTCCTCGCGTCCGGTGGCGGCGAGCAAGGGGCAGCCCTCCAGGCAGCAGCCACACAGAACGCAATCGCCCATTACACCCACCCCTTGCCGGGATTCAAAATGCCGCTGGGGTCGAACACGTTCTTGATGCCCGCCATGACGGCGCGCTCGTTCTCGCCCAATTGCCAGGAGACATACGGCCCCTTGGTGATGCCCGTGCCGTGCTCGCCGGAGAGCGTGCCGCCGAGCGACAGCGTGAGCCGGAACACGGCCTCCTTGCACTTCTTGGCGCGCGCCACCTGGTCCGGGTCCTTGGCGTCGTACACGATGTTCACGTGGGTGTTGCCGTCGCCCAAATGGCCGTAGCACACCACGTGGATGCCGTTCTCCTGGCCGATGGCCTGGAAGCCCTCCACGGCCTGCACGGTCTTGCCGCGCGGCACGGCCACGTCCTCGCCCAGCTTGTCCGGCCCGAGGTGGAAGCTGGCCGGGCTGACCAGGCGGCGCATCTCCCACAGGGGTTCTTCCTCCTGCGCGCCCAGGCCCTTGTACAGGCACAGCGGGTTCGAGGGCTTGAGGGCCTCCTCCAGGCGCGAGAGCTCCGCCGCCAGCGCGGCCTTGCTGCCGTCCACCTTGAGCACCAGCACGGCCTGGGTGACGTCCTGGGGCCAGGGCACGTCCTTGATCTGGCTGATGCCCCAGCAGGCCTTGGCGTCCATGAACTCCATGGCCGTGGGCAGAATGCCCGCCCGGAACACGCCGCGCGCGCCCTCCAGGGCGCCCTTGAGCGAACCGAAGGCCGCCAGCACCGTGGCCGAGCTTTCCGGCAGGGGCAAAAGCTTGAGCGTGAGCTTGGTGAACAGGCCCAGGGTGCCGCAGGAGCCCACGAAAAGCCGCGTCAGGTCGAGGCCCACCACGTTCTTGTGCGTGCGGCCGCCGGCGTTGACGATGCGCCCGCCGGGCAGCACGGCGCGCACGCCCAGCACGTATTCGCGCGTCACGCCGTATTTGACCGCGCGCATGCCGCCCGCGCAGGTGGCCACGTTGCCGCCCAGGGTGGACATTTTGAGGCTGGCCGGGTCCGGCGGATAGAAAAGCTTCTGCTTCTGCACCAGGGCCTGGAACTCCGCAGTGATGACGCCGGGCTCCACGTCTGCCGCGAAGTCGTCGGCGTCCACGTCGAGCACGCGGTTGAGCCACAGGCACGAAACCACGACGCCGCCAAAGGCGGGCACCGCGCCGCCGCTCATGCCGGTGCCGCGCGCGCGGGGCACCAGGGGCACGCGCTCGGTCTCGGCCCATTTCATGAGCTCCACGATCTGGTCCTCGGTCCTTGGCCGCGCCACGGCCCAGGGCATGGCCGAGCGGCGGCTGGAGTCCGCGCCGTACACGGCCATCTCGGCCGGTGCGGTGAGGAGCTGCTCGCCGGGGAACAGGCCTTCGAGGAAGCGCAGGTGCGCCGGGGAAAGTGCGCCGACAAGAGGTGTGCTGGTCATGCGGGTGTTCCGGGTCTGGCCCGCCGCGGGGAAAGGGGCGGGGTTTAGGAGCGTTTGTAGTCCGCCAATTGCCGGGCGGTGTCGCGGTTCAGGTCGCGCTCTTTGAGGTCGTCGCGGCGGTCGTGGACGTTCTTGCCCTTGCCCAGGGCGATTTCGAGCTTCACGCGGCCGTTTTTGAAGTACAGGCGCACGGGGATGACGGTGAGGCCCTTCTGCGCGGCCAGGGCCTGCAGCTTGTCGATCTCGCGGTGGTGCATGAGCAGCTTGCGCTCGCGCACGGGGTCGTGCGGGTCCATGCCCGCGTTGGCGTAGGGCGCAATGTGCACCCCGGTGAGCCAGGCCTCGTCCTTGCTGAAGCGCACGTAGCCGTCCATGAAGTTGACGCGGCCCTCGCGCAGGCTCTTGAGCTCCGAGCCCATGAGCACGAGCCCGGCCTCCATGACCTCCAGAAACTCATAGAGGCGGCGCGCCTGCTTGTTGGTGGCGATGAGTTTTTCGCCCGCGTGGCGATTGGGAACAGTGTTGGCGCTCATGTGCTAGCCGCCAAGATCGTCGTTGTCCAAGAGTGAAGCAAAGAAGTTCAGCTCCTCAGGATACTTGTGGAAGATCGTGTCGCGCACCAGGCGGTTGATCTTGTTCACCGTGCGGCAGGCCAGCACATCGCGCAAGAGCGCCTTGCACTCGCTCATGCGGGCCTGGCGGATGATGCGCTTGATGCCGGGAATGGCCTGGGGCGAAAGGGAGATGCAGTCGATCTGCATCCCCATGAGAATGGGCACGCAGAAGGGGTCGCTCGCCACCTCGCCGCAGAGGCTGGCCTCGATGCCGGCCTGGTGGGCGGCGTCGACCACGTGCTTGATGCTGCGCAGCACCGCCGGATGCAGCGGCTGGTACAGGTAGCTCACGTGGGCGTTGGTGCGGTCGATGCCCAGGCTGTACTGGATGAGGTCGTTGGTGCCGATGCTGAAGAAGTCCACTTCCTCGGCCAGCATGCTGGCCATCATCACGGCCGCGGGCAGCTCGATCATGATGCCCACGGGCATGTCCGGATTGAAGCGCTTGCCCTCGGCGCGCAGCTCCTCCTGGGCCTCCCGCAGTTTGGCCTTGGCCCGGCGCACCTCGCGCAGGCCGGAGATCATGGGGAACATGAGCGACACGTTGCCGTAGGCGCTGGCCCGGGCAATGGCCTTGAGCTGCGTTTTGAACAGCTCCGGGTGCTGCATGCAGAAGCGTATGGCGCGCAGGCCCATGGCCGGGTTGGCCTCGTCCAGCGGGCCGAAGCTGGCGATGAATTTGTCCGCGCCCAGATCAAGCGTGCGGAAGATGACCTTGCGCGGGCTCATGATGGCCGCAAGGTCGGCGTACTTGTCCGCCAGTTCGTCCTCGCCGGGCAGGTCCGTGCGGTTCAGGTAGCTGTATTCCGTGCGGTAGAGGCCTATGCCCTCGCCGCCGTTATCAAGCACCGCCGCCACTTCCTCGATGAGCTCGATGTTGGCCAGCACCTGCACGCGGTAGCCGTCTATGGTCTCGGCGGGGAGCTGGCAGCCGCGGTAGATGCGGCGCTGGTAGTCCTCGAACTGGTCGGCCAGCTCGTTGAACTCGGCCAGCTCGTCCTCGTCGGGGTCCACCAGCACGCGGCCTCCCACGCCGTCGATGATGACCAGGTCGCCGTCGTTGACCAGCTCTTCCAGCTCGCCCGCGCCCACCAGGGCGGGAATGCCCAGGGTGCGGGCCATGATGCCGGTGTGCGAGGTTTTGCCGCCCTGGGCCGTGGCGAAGCCCATGATCTTGCCCACCTCAAGCAGCACCGTGTCGGCCGGGGTCAGGTCGTGGGCCATGATGATGACCCGGCCCTCCACGGCCAAAAATTCGCGCACAGTGCCCAAAAGCCGCGCCATGACGCGGTCGCTCATGACGCGCACGTCCTGCAGGCGCTCGCGGATGTACAGGTCGTCCAGCAGGCCGAAGGCCTTCTCCAGCTCGGCCACGGCCTTTTCCAGCGCCCACTCGGCGTTGACGCCAAGCTCGCGGATGTGCTTGGCCGCAGCGCCGCAAAGCTTGGGGTCCTTCAGAATCATCAGGTGCGATTCAAGGATGTGCCGGTGCTCGGCCAACTCGGCGGGAATGCGGTCGCGCGCGCTCGCAAGATCGGCCTCGACACCGGCGAACGCCTGGCGCAGGCGTTCCTCCTCGGCCTCCACCAGGGCGGGGCCGATGGACTGCCGCGGCACTTCCGCGTTGTGCCTGCGGTTGACGAACACGGCCTTGCCGATGGCGAAGCCCGTGGACACCGAAATACCGCGAACGATGGCTCTGGCCACTATTTCTCCCCGAACCTTGCGGCGAACAGTTGCGAAATCCGCTCCACCGCCGCCTCGGCGTCATTGCCGCTGGCGCGTATTTCAATGGTGCTGCCCGGGCCGGCGGCCAGGGTCAACACGTCCAGAATGCTCTTGGCGTCCACGGTTTGCCCCTGGCCCACCAGGCTGATGCTGGCGGAAAAGCCCTGGGCCTCCCGGGCTATCTGGCTGGCGGGCCGTGCGTGCAGGCCAAGCTGGTTCGCCACCAGCACCTGCCGCACGCAATCCTCTCCGGCGCTGGCCTCGGACCCGGATGTGCCGCTCATCTCAGTCATGCTCCAAACCGCTCGCTTTGTCCTTCACGCATGGTACCCGCCTCACGGCATGCCCACCGGGGGCAGGCCGCTGGCTCGCTGCATCAGCCAGGGAATGGCCGTCAACACGGCCAGAACGACCCCCGCCACCACCCAGCGCGGCAGCACGGGCCGTATGGAAAGAAGCCCGGCAAGGGCCAGCGCGCCCATGCCCCAGCCCCACGACGCTGCGTCTCCCATGGGAAACAGCAGCGCCCACAGGCACAGCAAAAGGGCGGCGTTCACAAACTTGATGCGCCGGCCCCAGTTGATGAGATCCCAGCGCTTCAGCTCTGCAAGAAAGCTGAAGCCTCTACGGACGCCACCAAGAAAAGTGTACACGCGGAAAGCCTGCAATCCAAGAAAAAAGAAAAGCCCCATGGTGAACGGCAGCGCCCGCTGGCCCAGCAGCAGCAGGCAGGTGGTGGCCAGCGCCCAAAAGATGAGCAGGCTGCCCGCGAACACCGAATCGCCGATGGCGGAAAGGGTGTAGCTCGTGGTGTTCTTGACCTTTTCCAGCGCCTCCGGCGGGAGCCTGCGCCCGGCGATGTCCGCCTCCACGGCCAGAAATATGCCCACCAGGCACGGCACCCAGAAGGGATGCGAGCTGAAGTGCCGGGCATAGCGCTTGAGCGCCTGCTCGCGCGCCTTGGGCTCGTGGTGGATGATCCACAGCCCCGGCTGCATGGCGTACAAAAGGCCGATGCTCATGAGCCCGCGCGGGTTCATGGACGCCCCCACGAGATACGTGCGCAAAAAACAACGCAGATAGGCCTTGCCCCGCTCGCTCCAGAATTTTTCCCGAAGCGTCATGGAGCTAGGCCTCCGTTTCCGAAAGCGCAAAGCCCATGTCGCGCGCCAGCTCCAGGTCGGCCTCGGGCGGCGCGCCCGCAATGGTCAGGTAGTCGCCGATCATGAGCCCGCTGGCGCCGGAGTCGAACAGCGCGCGCTGGCCCGCGCCGCCGGACGGGCCGAACACCGTGCCCCGGCCGCCGCAGATGCGCAGCTGCGCCGTGGGCAGCATGAGCCGGAAAAGCGCCACGGTGTGCAGGGCCTCGGCCGGGGAAAGCACCGGCCGGTGCGCCATGCGCGTGCCGGGAATGGGGATGAGAAAATTCATGGGCACGTTGCTTACGCCAAGTTCGCGCAGGGTGGCCGCCAGCTCGGCGCGCTGGGCGACGCTCTCGCCCAGGCCGAAGATGCCGCCGGAGCACACGAAGAGCCCTTCGGCAAGGGCCAGGCGCACGGCCTCGACGTCGTCCTCGTAGGAATGCGTGGTGCAGATCTGCGGGAAGAAGCTGCGCGCCACCTCCAGGTTGTGGTGCACTCCGGCGAGCCCGGCCTCCTTGAGGCGCAGCAGCCGTTCGCGCGTCAGCACGCCCACGGAGACATCCGCCGCAAGGCCCGCCGCGCGCACAAGGCCCACGGCCCTGAGCAGCATCTCGAACTCGGCCCCGGTGGGGGCAAGGCCGCTGGCCACGATGCCGAAGCGGTGCGCGCCCCGGGCCTTCATGGCCGCCGCGGCGCGGCCTATCTCCTCGGGGTCGAGGAAGCCGTGGCGCGGGCTGTCGGTCTTGTGCCGGGAGGACTGGGCGCAGAAGGCGCAGTCCTCGGTGCAGGCGCCGCTCTTGGCGTTGATGATGGCGCAAAGGGAAAGATTTTGCCCCAGGTGCTTGCGGCGCACGGCGCGCGCGCCCTCCAGCAGCTGCGGCAGCTCGGCCTCCGCGCATGCGCACACGGCCCGCACGGCGTCGGCGTCCAGGGCGCGGTTCTCCAGCGCCAGGGCTATGGCCCTGTCCAATGGGTCGGCCAACGGGTCGGCCAACGAGCCAGCCAACGAGCCAGCCAACGAGTCGGCCGCCGAAGCAGACGCCGAAGCAGACGCCGAAGCAGCCGACGGGGTGGCCGCCGAATCGGCAGGCCGGGTGCGGGTGGGCTTATCGCTTGAGCAGCTCATACACATCCTTCACACAAAGTCCGGGCATGCGCCCGGCCATACGCTCCACCACGCGCCGGGCCACCTCGCGGGGCTTGCCGCCGCGCTCGCGCTCCTCGGCCAGGGCTTGCTGCAGCAGGTCCTCCGCGCTGATTTCCTCGCCTTCGCCGTCCACACAGGGGAGCATTCCGCCGCCCAGCGCCTCCGGTCCGATGACCACAGTCACCTCGCCCAGAACGTCCAGATTGACCGCGCCGAGCGCGCCCAGGCGACCAAGAATAAACTCCTCGTATTGCTTGGTCAATTCCCGGCAGATAGCGAACTCGCGGTCGCCCAGCACACCCGCGGCCAGGGCCAGGGTGGCGGCCAGGCGGTCCTTGCGCTCAAAAAAGATCAGGCTCGCGCCCGTGGCCGCATGGCGGGAGAGCAGCCGCTGCGCCTGGCCCTTTTGCCGGGGCAGAAAGCCCAGAAAGGTCATGGGCGAGGGCGGCAGGCCGCAGGCGGAAAGCGCCACGGCAGGGGCGAAGGGCCCGGGCAGCGAGGTGACGAAAAGCCCGCCCTGGCGGCAGGCGCGTACCAGCCGGTAGCCGGGGTCGGAGAGCACCGGCGTGCCCGCGTCGCTGATGAGCGCCACGGCCTGGCCCTGCACGATCATCTCCATGACCTGCGGAATGCGCCCGGCCTCGTTGTGCTCGTGCAGGCTGAAGAAGCCGCTGCGGCCCTGGGCGCGCGCAAGGCCCTGGCGGTGGAAGAACAGTCCGGCCCGGCGCGTGTCCTCGGCCAGCACCACGTGGGCGCGGCACAGCACGTCCGCCGCGCGCGGCGAAAGATCGCCCGCGTTGCCTATGGGCGTGGGCACCACATACAAGCCCGGAGCCAGCGAAGGGGCCGAGTCCGGGGCCGGGGAAAGTGTTTCGTCCTGCTGCATGGCGCTCTGTGGGTCCCCTAGTCGAAGTCCGCCAGGAGCGCGCCCACCTGGATGCCCATGACCTCGGGCCTGTTCTCGTACATCTGGCGGATGCGCCAGCGGGCCTGATGCAGCTGCTCGTTGTTGATGCCGTTGCGCAGGGCCGTGTCGGCCTCGATGAACGCGGCCAGACGGTCGCACATCTTGAGCAGCGGGCCGTCCTTGGGGTCGAGCTCGTCGCGGTTCATGTGGCCGCGCAGGTCGGCCTCGGTGACGTTGTGCACCTCGCCGTCCTCGCGCACGGTGGCGATGAATTCCGACCCGACCTCAAGCCCCAGCAGGTACGCCAGGCGCTCGGCCAGGTCTTCGCACTTGCCGCTCTTGAGCGGGCCGAGGATCTTGCGCTCCAGCTCCTGGTTCTCGTACTGCTTGATAAGCTCGCCAATGGAGGCATCCGCGCTTTTCACCGGCGAGATGATGTCGCGGGTGAGCAGCTCCGGCAGGTCGTGGAACAGGCCGGTGAAGAAGTTGTTCTGCCGCCGGGCCTGGCAGGCGCCAGCCTCCACGCTGAAAAACCAGGAGTAGGTGGCGACCAGGAACATGTGCCCCAGCACGGTGGTTTCGGGCACGCGGGGCGTTTGCGACCAGCGCTTCTGGAAGCGCAGCTGGCCCGCGCGCGCGGCGAAGCGGCTGAACTCGTTGGTGCCGGCCAAAAGATCGGCCACGCCGGGGATGTCCGTGAGCCCGTTGAGCCGCGTGCGGAAGCTCTCCTCAATCTCCGGCATCTCCTCGTCCTGCGGGTTCAGGGGCTTGAGCACCCGGAACTCGGAGTACGAGGCGTACAGGTGCGCGGCCATGAGGATGCGCCGGGCCAGGGTCTTCTCCTCCGGCTCCATCAGCGCCTCGGTCATGCGCTCCCAAAAGGCGGTGCCCAGGGGGGCCAGCCGGGGCTTCAGCTGCGGCAGAACCCACTGGGTGAGCTTCTGGTAGTCCTCGCGGTTGGCCTTTATCTTATAGAACACCGGCGGTTTGATGTCGGTGATGACCAGACGGTAGAAGTAGTCGAAGATGCCGCCCTCGACGACCTCCTCCACCAGGGCCAGGCGCTCGTCCATGTCCATGTGCGCGGTGATGCGGGTGAGCAGCATCCAGGCCACGATCATCTTGTGGGCCTGCTTGTCCACCTCCATGAGCTCCATGGGGCGCAGGCGGTCGTTCCAACGCTTCATGAACGCGCCGGAAAACACCAATTGCAGCAGGCTCTTGCGGATTATGGCCGCCATGTTCCATCCCTCCGGGGGTAATAACGACAAGCTGAAGCCTAGCGCGCTTCCGCCCAGGCGGCAAGTGGGGGCAGCCACGCCCCCGCGCCATGTTATTTGGGCTGGAACAGGGCCACGCACTCGGCATGGGCCGTGTGCGGGAACAGGTCCACGGCGCGCACGGCGGCCAGGGTGTAGCCCTCGGCCAAGAGCCCGGCGTCGCGCGCAAGGGTGGCCGGATTGCAGGAGACATACACCAGCCGCGAGGGCCGCACGCGGTTGAGCCAGGCCGCCACGCCGGCGTCCAGCCCCTCGCGCGGGGGGTCCACCACGACCACGTCCGGCTTGGCGAAGCCCTCGGGCAGGCGCTCCGGCACGGCGCTTTCGCCGGTCAGGTCCGCGCGCAGAAAGCGGCAGTTGGACACGCTGTTGCGCTTGGCGTTGGCCTCGGCGTCGGCCACGGCCGAGGGGTTCATCTCCAGCCCCAGCACCCGCGCGCAGGCGGGCGCGAGGAAGAGCGCGATGCCGCCGCCGCCGCAGTACAGGTCGAACACCACGTCCTTGGGATCGAGGTCGGCCAGCTCGCGCGCGGCGGAATACAGGGCCAGCGCCCCGCCGGTGCTGGTCTGGAAAAAGGCGTCGGCGCTGATGGAATAGCGCGCGTCCTCAAGGGTCTCGATGAGGGCGCTTTCGCCCAGAGCCAGCAGGGTGCGCTCGGACTGGGCCAGGCCGTCGGCCTTGGCGCGCTGCGCGTGGACAAAGCCGGACAGGCGGGGAAAGCGCTTCAGCAGCGCGTCGCCCAGGGCCAGAATGGCCAGCGCCGGGGCGCTGTCCGCGGGCACGGGCGCGGTGATGAGCTGCGCCAGGTATTTGTCCTGGTGCACGCTGTGGCGCAGCACCAAATGGCGCAGCAAGCCCTGGCCCGTGCGGCGCTCGTAGGCCGAAAGCCCGGCCTCGCGGCAGCCCGCGCGCACGGCGTCCAAAATCTCGTAGCCGCCCGCGGGGAAGATCGGGCAGGCCTCCAGGTCGAACACGCGGCCGGTGTCGGCCTTGCTGTACAGCCCCAGGCGCAGGGAAGCGCCCAGGCCCTGGAAGGCGAACTCCATTTTGTTGCGGAAGGCCGTTGTGCTGGGCGCGGCCACGGCTGGCAGCACAACTCCCGGCTCCACCCGGCCGATGCGCTTGAGCGCGTCCACGATCTGGCGCTCTTTCCAGTACAGCTGGCGCGCGGGCGAAAGGCTTTGCAGCGTGCACCCGCCGCAAACGCCGAAATGCGGGCAGAACGGCGTCACGGCGTCGGGCGAGGGGGTGACGACGGCCACGGCCTGGGCCTCGGCGTGGCGGCGGTGCATTTTGGTGATGCGTGCCGTGACCGTGGAGCCGGGCAGGCCGCCCGCGACGAACACGGTCATGCCCGCGCCGCCCTCCAGGCCGCAGTCGCCGGTGAGCCGCGCCACGCCTGCGCCGCCAAGGGCCAGGGTCTCTATGGCCAGGTCGAGGGTCTTGCCCTCCAGCGGGTGCGCCTCGCGCACGGGCTTGGGCGCCTGCCGCGCGGGACGGTGCGGACGGGAACCGGGATGAGCTGCCTTGGTGGACTTGCCGTTGCGAGAATTTTTCAATGCGCCGCCTTGTTTTTCGGGGGTTCATACCCCGTGAGTTCCATGGAGAAGTGGCCCACCACGACCTTGCTCTTCACGCGCACGGGAATGCGCCGGGAGTCGTTGGTGATCCAGACCTGTAGGGTCGCGTTCGGGCTTTTGCGGAACACGCCGCCGATGTTGCGCACGTCGGGCTCCACAAGCAGGGTGTCGAACTCGCCCGCCTTTGTTTTGATTGTTTCGCGCCGCACCACCTTGGCCGTGCCGGTGATGCTCTTTTCGCCGTCCGTCACGGGCGCGGCGAACTCCATGCCCACGTGCAGCTCCTTGGTGCGGAACAAGAAGAGCATGGAGAGCGGGTCGAAGGTGCCGTAGGGGATCATCACCGCGTTTTTGAGCGCGCCCTTGCTGTAGCGGTAGGCCACGTTGCCGTTCTTGTCGAAGCGCACAAGATAGTGCCGCACGTAGTCGCCCTCGCTCTGGTCCTTCTTGTACAGCAGGGCCCGGGTCACGCCGGGGTCCACCCAGCTCTCGATGGAGTCGCGCACCTTGTAGAACTTGTCCACAAAGGGCGTGCTTTGCGCCAGGGCGCGAAAATGCGTTGCCGGGCGGCCCTCCACGGGCTCCGCGGCCAAGGTCTCCAGCGTGGCGCTGCCCGCCAGGATGAAGGTCCAGTAAAGATCGTAGCTGAGCTTTTCGCCGGGTCCGAAGGGAATCTCGGCCCGGAGGGGCGCGGCGGCGAAAACGAGCAGCAGGACCGCAAGGGTCAGAACGCGCTTCATGGTCCGCAGAGTGCGGTCTGGCAAGGTGATTGTCAAGGCCCGGCGCGCTCGGGCCCGCGGGCGCGTCCCGCTTGCCTCTGCCCCGCCGGACGGGCTATAGGGGAATAACCGCCCGGCGTTGATCTCTCTATTGGGCGGAAGATACCATCAGGAGTGCCGCATGCTGTTTCGCAAAAGGGCTTGGGATTTGATGCGCGAGGAATTCGCCAGCGTGGACGAAAACGCCAGTCTGGCCCAGGCCGTGCGCGCGCTGCGCGAGAGCCAGAAGAAGACGCCGGAAAACAACGTGGTGCTGGTGCTGGGCAAGTCCGGCAGCCGCGAGGGCGCGCTCAAGGGCGCCATTTCCGTGTGGAACGTGCTGGCCGCGCTGGACGAATGCGTGCTGCGCGACCCCGCGCTCAAGGTGGCCCAGGAGGGAGACTTCGACAAGACCTTTGCCCGGGCCAGCGCCGCGTGCACCCACACGGAGCTGACAAGCCACATGGAGCCCGACGTTCCCGTGCTCAAGCCCACAGATCCCCTGCCTGTGGTGCTGGAGCTTTTTCTGCGCAAGAAGCGCGGCTGGGCCGTTGTGGCCGAAAACGGCAAGGTCCTGGGCATCGTGCTGGTGGCCGATGTGTACCGCGCCATTTCCGACGACATGGTGGCCGCGTTTTAGCAGCGGCCAGCTTCCTGGGGTGATGAGGCCCGCGGGCGTCATTCGCGGGCGAACGTCATCCGCTGGCCGGATGCGCTGGGGTGACGCACGAGACGAATGCGCGGATATGATTTGCTGACGTGGTCCGCTGCTGAATAAGTTGATAAAGCTGGTTGGCGCAATCGGCCGATTTGGGATGGCCGGGCTGAAATGCCTGGGCATCTCTCTTCTTGCGGCCCGGCAACGAGGCCAGAATCCGCACACAACGCCCCAGCCGCCCGGCAATCGAATCCTTGTCCAGCGCGTGCTACAAGCCGCCGACGATGCGGCCCTCTTCCAGGGTCAGCACCCTGTCCGCACAGGACGAAAGCCAGGCCATGTCGTGGCTGACGATGACCAGCGTGGCGCCGTGGTTCGCGCGCGCGCTCAAGACGGCGCGCTTCACGTGCTCCGTGCTGGCGCGGTCCAGGCCGGTGGTGGGCTCGTCGAGCAAAAGCGCCAGGGGATCAAGTATCAGCCGCGCCGCCAGGGCCACGCGCCGGGCCTCGCCGCCGGAAAGCCGCATCCAGGGCCGCGCGCCGTACTGAGCGAAATCGAGCCCCACCAGGGCCAGCGCCTGGGCGATGCGCTGCCTGGGCGCGGGCTGGCCGCGCAGTTTGAGCCCATAGGCCACGTTGGCGGCCACGCTGCGCTTGAGCAGGCAGGTGTCCTGCCCCAGCAGCACGGCCTTGCGCCGCAGCAAATGCCCGGAGCGCAGGGCCGCATGGTCCACAAGCCCGCCATCGAAAACCAGGCTGCCCGTGCGGGCGTTCATCAAAAATCCCAGCAGCTTGAGCAGCGTGCTTTTGCCGCTGCCGTTGTGCCCTGCCAGGCCCAGAATCTCGCCGCGCGCAATGTCGAGCCCGGGCACGTGGAGCACGCTTTGCTCCCCGGCGTAGGCGGCCTCGACGCCGCGCAGCTGATACAGCGGCGCGCTCATGCCCCGGCCCTCCGGCGCAGCAGCGCCACCAGCAAATTCACCACCAGCGCCACCAGCATGAGCACGATGCCCAGCGCAATGCCCGTGGCGAACTCGCCCTTGCCGGTCTCCAGCGCAATGGCCGTGGTGATGGTGCGCGTGTGCCATTTGATGTTGCCGCCGACCATCATGGCGATGCCGACCTCGGAGACGATGCGGCCAAAGGCCGAGGCCGCGGCGAGCGCCATGGCGAAGCGCGCCTCGGAAAGCGTGGCGAAGAGCAGCTGCATCCTGTCCGCGCCGAGGGAGAGCACGGTCTCGGTCAGGCGCACGTCCGTGGACTCGACAGCCGTGGCGGTCATGGCGATGATGATGGGCAGGCCGAGCAGCGTAAGGCCGATGCCCATGCCCTGCACGGTGAACAGCAGCCCCCACTCGCCCAGCGGCCCGCGCGTGGTGAACAGGGCGTAGACGATGAGCCCGATGACCACCGTGGGCAGCGAGAGCATCCAGTCCACGAACAGCCGCGCCACGCGGCGGCCGGGAAAGCGGAAATGCCCCAGGGCGAAACCCAGGGGCAGTCCGATGGCGAGGCTTGCGGCAAGCGCCATGGCCGTCACCGCCGCCGTGGCCCAGACCGCGGAGAATGTCTCCGGGTCGAGGCTTAGGAGCAGTTCGACGGCCCTGGCGAAGCCTTCGCTGAAGTAGTCCACTGCCGCGTGCTTCCGCCCGGCCTATTTGGCCGCGCCGTGGGCCGCGTTGGGCGTGAAGAGCTGCTTGCCCTCGACCTTGAAGTCGGCGATGGCCTTCTGCCCGGTCTTGGAGACGAACCACGCCTGCAGCTTCTTGGCGGCCTCGTGCTTGATCTTGGAGCACTTGGGCGGCAGCAGGATGATGCTGTACTGGTTGCGCAGGGCCATGTCGCCCTCGGAAACGACGACCAGGCCGGAATGCCGCTCCTTGGCCTCAAAGGCGATCCAGGTGCCGCGGTCGGTGATGGTGTAGGCGCCGCGCTCGGCCGCCATGCGCAGGGTCACGAGCATGCCCTGGCCCACCTGAATGTACCAGGACTCCTTGTCCGGGGCGAGTCCGGCGTTCTTCCATAGGCTCTTCTCCAGCTTGTCCGTGCCGGAGTCGTCGCCGCGGCTGGCGAAGGAGGCCTTGGCCGCCGCGATGGTCTTCAACGCATCGGCCGCGCTCTTGCCCTTGATCTTTGCGGGGTCCTTGGCCGGGCCCACCAGCACGAAGTCGTTGAACATGAACTCCGTGCGGCTCACGCCGTTGCCGTCGGCGATGAATTTCTTCTCCGCGCCCGGGGCGTGGACCATGAGGATGTCCACGTCGCAGTTTTTGCCGTGCTCCAGGGCCTTGCCCGTGCCCACGGCGATCCAGCGCATGTCGAGGCCGGTGTCTTTCAGAATCTTCGGCGCCAGGTTGTCCAGCAGGCCGGTGTCGGCGGTGCTGGTGGTGGTGCCCACCAGGATGGCTTCCGCCGCGGCGGCGTTGCCCGCAAAGGCCAGCAGGGCCACAAGGGCGAGAACAAAGGAAAATTTACGCATGGCGATTCCTCCGGGTTGGTCAAAAGGGACAGATGCCAAAGACACAGCTTCTGGGGGTTCCAGCTATCACGAATGACACAGCTTCCGTGTCGCTGTAAAGCCTTGGGGCCACTTCTGCGGCCCGGCACCAGGGGCCGTTTTGCCGCCCTTCCCGCCCGCTGGCCATGAAGCCTACAGACCTTCTCCACTGCGCCGTTGATTTGGCGCATGGGCGCAGCTCCCTGCAACGCCATGTGATCGCGGTGGGCGTTGCATTCATGGAGCCCCGCTAGCCCACGCCGTTCACCACGTTCTGCGGCGCGCCGCGCAAAAAGGCGTCCAGGTTCTGGGCGACGATGCGCAAAAGCCGCCCGCGCGCCTCGCGGCTGGCCCAGGCCACATGCGGGGTGATGAGGCAGTTCGGAGCGGAAAGCAGCGGGTTCTCAGGGCGGATGGGTTCCTGGCGCACCACGTCGAGGGCGGCTCCGGCGAGTTTTCCGGCCGTCAGCGCGGCGGCGAGCGCGGCCTCGTCCACCAGCGGCCCGCGCGCGGTGTTCACCAGATAGGCCGTGGGCTTCATGAGCGAAAGCAGGCGCGCGTCGACCATGTTCTCGTTCTCGGCGGTCAGCGGGCAATGCAGGCTCACCACGTCGGATTCCTCGAAAAGCGCGTCCAGGGAGACGAAGTCGAAGGGGCCGTAGGGCGGCAGCTCTTTGGGGCGCGGCACGTGGGCCAGCACGCGCATGCCGAAGGCGTTGGCCAGCTCGGCCACGCGGTTGCCGATGGCCCCGAAGCCCACCACGCCGAAGGTCTTGCCCGCCAGCTCCACAATGGGCTCGTCCCACACGCAAAAGTCCGGCTGCGAGCTCCAGCGGCCGTCGCGCACGGCGCGGGCGTGCAGCGAAACATGGGTGAACAGCTCCAGCACCACGGCCATGACGTGCTGCGCCACCGCGGGCGGCGAATAGCCCGGCGCGTTGCACACGGGTATGCCCCGCGCGGCCGCCGCCGCAAGGTCGATGACATTATAGCCCGTGGCCAGCACGCAGATGCACTGCAAATCCGGCAGGGCCTCTATGGCGGCGCGGTCCAGCACGGTCTTGTTGGTGAGCAGCACCTGCGCGCCCTTGGCCCGCTCCAAAAGCTGCGCGGGCGGGGTGCGGTCGTACAGGTGCAGCTCGCCCTGGCCGGCTATGCCCTCCCAGGAGACGTCCTGGCCCATGGTGTACGCGTCGAGCACGACAATGCGCGGTTTTTCGGTCATGTGCGCCTCCCTGGCGAAAATTCTGTCGGGCCACAGTAACGCGCCCGGCGTCTCGCTGGCAAGGGTCTTCGCCTTTATCCAAGCCGGAGACCCCCCTTGACATTTCCCGGCGATCGCGTGAAATAGGCGCGCCTTGGCTTGCAAAGGCCAGGTAAGAAAATCCGGAGGATTGATCCATGCTCGGCGAACTTTTGAAAGACATGGCCCACAGCACCAGCCAGGGAACCGTCGGCGTTTCCCTCATCTTCATCTATCTGGCCTGGATCATCACCGTGGCCTTCATCCGCATCCAGCAGGGCAAGAAAGAAGGCCACCACTAGGCCGTTTGGCCGGGTTCGCCCGGCAGCCTTGATGTTTGCAGAATGACCGTCCGGACCGCCCCGCCGATTGCGTGGGGTGGTTCGGTCGGTTTTCTTTTATGTGGCGCCGGCCCTTGGCGCTGCGGCGAAACGCCAATCCCGCCGCCCTCGGCCACTGGCTCTCCGCCTCTGCGCACACAATCACGCTGGCGCGACGCCATGCGCGCGCGTGCCCACACTTGTCCCTTGCCAAGGCGGCCCAGGCATTCCCGCGCCCTCATCCTCCCAACGGAGTATCCCGCTGCACCGCGCCCGTAGCGCCGGGCATCGCGCACCGGCAAATGCCTGCCGCACTTCTACCGGGACTCGTTCATATGGAGCGAGCCGGGCATGAACGGCAACACGCACGCATGGCGCGCACACTCTCTCCGTCCTGCCGGGAGTCATGGCGCGGTAAACCTTCTCCGGCGCGGCTCATGCCCGGAGCCGGTCTTTCCCCACAGAATCCGCAAGTCGCAAAAAAACGGCCCGGAATCGCTTCCAGGCCGTTCATGCTTTTTCGTTCGCCGCGCTGGCCGCGCAGCCTCTTTCGATATGGAATTTGCCGGAATCCCGGGCCGTTCATGATCCGACGGGCAAGCCGCAAGCAGGGCAAGGAGCCGGGGTTCAGGTATCATAGCGCCTTGGCGCTACTTGTCGCTCCACTCCAGTTCCAGAGCCTCCAGCTCCTCCGGGGGCAGGGCCGGGGCGTCCAAAAGGCCGGCGCGCCGGCGCTGGGAGAACATCTCGTACAGAATGACCGCCGCGGCCACGGAAACATTGAGGCTTTGCACCATTCCCTGCATGGGTATGTAAAGCTCCTCGGCCACCTGGTCGATGAGTTCCGGTGACGCGCCACGGTGCTCGTTGCTCAGAATCACGGCCGTGGGCTTGGTGAAGTCGAAGTCGTAAAGGGGCTTGGCCGTTTCGGAAAAGCCGGTGCGGATGACCTGCATGCCCGCCTGCTTGAAGCCGGAGAGCATTTCCGGGGCGGACTCGTGCCCCACGCGCTCGATCCACTTCTTGGCCGAGGCCGAGGACTTGGTGCCCATCTCCGGCCATTTTTCCGTGGTGTAATACAGATGGATGCGGAACAGCCCGAAGGCGTCGCAGCTGCGCAAAATGGCGGAGACATTGTGCGGATTCCAAATGTTGTCCATGACCAGCGTGACGTCGGTCTGACGGCGGGAGAGCACGCCATGAATACGCGCCGCGCGTTCGGGTGAGATGAAGCCTCGCATGTGCGCGCTTGTACTCGCAACATTGCCCCCGCGCAAGTGCGCAGAACATGGGCCTTGCGCTATCTGTTGTTGACTTTTTTGGTGGTTGCGCGAATACATTACATACACCAAGCGGTTTGTCCGCCGTGGGAGGAAGGGTATGCGAGCGCTTATCGCCGAAGACGAATTTCTGGGCCGGAAGGTGCTTTCCGTGTTTTTGAACACCCTGTTCGAGGTGGACGTGGTGGTCAACGGCGTGGAAGCCCTGGAGGCTTTCAAGCTTGCGCATTCCGAGGGACGCCCCTATGAGCTGCTGCTCATGGACATCATGATGCCGGAGATGGACGGGCTGGAGGCCCTGCAGAAAATCCGCGACTATGAGCAGACCCTGCCCGGCAGGCCCAGCGTGAAGGTGCTCATGACCACGGCCCTCGACGATCCCAAGACCGTGATCCGCTCGTTCCACGACGGCGTGGCCTCCGGCTACATCGTGAAGCCCGTGCGCAAGGACAAGTTGTTCGAAGAGCTCCAGAAGCTCGGTTTCATTGTGGCGTAAGCCCTTCAACAAGGACCTTCTTTTGAGCGACGCCCTGTCCGAGGAATTCTTCGCCGAAGTCGGCGACAAGTATTATCCCCAGGTGCTGGAAGGCCTGGAGCTTCTTGGCGCTGGCGAAGTGGCCGCGGGCATAGAGGTGCTGGCCAGGCCCCTGCACACCATCAAGGGCGTCACCGGCTTCATGCCCGGGTTCGAGGCCGCGAGCGCCTTCACCCACAAGGTGGAGAGCTTCCTCAAGAAATTGCAGGCAGGCACCTTGGAGCACAGCGCCGACAACATTTCCCTGGCCGCGCACGGCGTCAACTCCGTGTTCGCGGTCATTGAACAAATCCGCGACCTTGGCGCACCGGACCAGTCCGAGATTGACGCGGTGTGCGAGGTGCTTGCCGCGGCCGCGGGCGAGGGCGGCAAAGCGGCCAAGGCCAGCAGCGACCATTGCCTCGCCGTGGAGCAGGAGCCCGGCGTTGCCGTGCTGCGCATAAGCTGCCCGCGCATCCACAAAAAGTCCCAGGCCGACGAGATCGTGGGCGCGATCCTCGGCCTGCCGCAAACCACGCCCGTGGTCCTTGATGTCGCGGCGGTGAAAAGCTTCGGCTCCGGCGTGTGGGAGGACATCGCGGCCCTGGGCGGCATGTGGACCATCCGCGTGCGCGGACTGTGCGGCGCTTGCCGCGAGAATTTCTACGCCTGGGACTTCGACGCCGTCATCCAGCCCGTGGCCAAAAGCGCGGATGTCGAATGCGGCCCGCCCGAAGGGAGCGTCCAGTGAGGGACCACATCCGCCAGTGCATCGCCCCCCTGGAGGAGAAGATCCTTCTGCTGGAGGACGGCCGCCCCACGGCCAACGACGTGTCCCACGTGCTGGAGGCCCTGGGCCTCTCGCACCTCAAGCTGGCCTCGGCCCAGGTCATTTCGCTTTTAGACATGCTGGCCGACGGCATAACGCCGGTGAACGAGCCCATCGTCACCGCGCTGCTGCGCCTGTGCGAGGCCCACAAGAAGTTCCTGTACGCCCTGGCGGGCGTGCTCGACCAGCCGAAAACCGCCAGCGCTCCGCCGGTGCTGGAATCCCAGACCGCCGAAGCAAGCGCGCCGCTGGCCGTGGCGGAATCCGAGGCCGCAGCAGTACCGTCTGCTGCTGAGCCGCCTGCCGCCGAGCCCCCTGTCGAGGACGCGGACAAGCACGCCGAAAAGGCCCTGGCCGCCAGCAAGCAGGGCATCACCAGCATCCGCGTGCCCACCGAGCGTCTGGACAGCCTGATCGAGCTGGTGGGCAAGCTCATGGTCACCTTTGCCGTGCTCTCCCAAAGCGGCATGCGCGGAGCCACCCTCTCCGCCTCCACCCTGGCCGAGCTCGACACGGTCATCACCGGCCTGCAGACCCAGGTGGACGCCATCCGCCTGGTGCCGTTGAAGCAGATCTTTTTGCCCATGAACCGCCTGGTGCAGAGCCTGAGCCAGAAGATGCAGAAGAAGGTGCGCTTCACCATCACCGGCGACGAGCTGGCCCTGGACAAGACCATTGTGGAGAGCCTGAACGAGCCTCTGGTGCACCTGTTGCGCAACGCCCTGGACCACGGGCTGGAGACGCCCGAGGAGCGAGCCGCCGCGGGCAAGGACGAGACCGGCGCGGTCAACCTGACGGCCTACCGCAAGGGCGACACGGCCTACGTGGAGGTGAGCGACGACGGCCGTGGCCTGAACGCCGCGAAAATTTTGAAGAAAGCCCAGGAACGCGGCTTGGTGGAACCCGGCCAGGAACTCTCCGACCAGGAGATCATCCAGTTCATCCTCTCCTCCGGCTTCTCCACGGCGGAGAAAGTCACCGACGTTTCCGGCCGGGGCGTGGGCATGGACGCCGTGGCCAACGCCGTGCGCACCACCCTCGGCGGCGACATCAAGATCGAGAACCTGCCCGCCGCCGGCTCGCGCTTCACCCTGTCCATTCCGCTTTCGCGCTCGGTGAACGAGGGCATTGTGGACGCGCTGGTGTGCCGCGTGGGACCGGAGACGCTCATCGTGCCCTCGCGCGACGTGCTGGAGATCTACGCCCCGAAGGCCGAAGATCTGGTGACCCTGCCCGACGGCAGCGAGGCAGTGAGCGTGCGCGGCCAGATCTTTCACCTGTTGCGCCTGTGCCGGCACCTGGGCCTGGGCGACTCCTGCCCGGGCATCGAGCGCGGGCTCATCATCACCGTGCGCATGGGCGAGGTGGGCGCGGCCCTGCTGGGGGACGAGGTGCTGCGCCCGCCGGCGGG
>Ga0183099_1000826_pt1 | contig 20079 bp, 17 predicted proteins | sample Biomet1_FD_127788 | JGI IMG/M metagenome (GOLD analysis project Ga0183099, IMG submission 127788) | Microbial communities from bioreactor (seeded with anoxic lake sediment) at LBNL, California, USA - Biofuel metagenome 1 | ecosystem: Engineered > Bioreactor > Anaerobic > Unclassified ...
ACAAAACCGGCAGCCATTTTTTGAAGCGTATCGTTAAGCTCGTTTTTCTTGACAGGTTTAAGCAGATAATTAACGACACCGTACCGTCCCTGATCGCGGTTTATAAGCACACCGGCGGCTTTCATATCATACGGGAGCGTCCGCCCGTCCACTTTGACAGCGACGATCGAAACCGGAAAAGGAAGTTCTATCGCACCGGCTTCCCTGGTGTTCCCGTCGGTAATAACGGACAGAAGCGCATTCTGCCGCCGTTCTTTTATAATGCGCGCGATCTGTTCCTCTATTTGCTGCGTATGGGAAAGTTCATTCTGCCTCCGGACAAAACCGGCAGCCATTTTTTGAAGCGTATCGTTAAGCTCGTTTTTCTTGACAGGTTTAAGCAGATAATTAACGACACCGTACCGTATGGCCGACTGCGCGTAATCAAACTGACTGTATCCGCTTATCAGGACAACAAGCAGGTCCGGCAGAATTTTTTTCGCTTCTTCTATCAGCTGCAGACCGCTCATTCCCGGCATACGTATGTCTGTTACCAGCAGATCGGGCTGCGCTTTAGAGACAAGCTCCAAACCGCTTATGCCGTCGGAAGCGGTTCCCGCCAGTTCCAGCCCCAGTCTGTCCCAGTCAATAAGCGTACAGATCAGGCTGCATACCTTCTCTTCATCATCAATAATCACGACTTTCACGGTTTAGTATTATAAATCACATTTCCCAAAAACGCAAAAAAACCGCCCGTTCCTCACACGCGTCACGCTCTGGCGGCGGGCGCCCGCATCCACCCCGGCAAAGCACAAAAAAACACCGGAATAATTGTTAATTATTCCGGTGTGCGAACTCATTGCGGCCGTATCAGGAGGAACGGTCTGCTATTTCTGTTTCGCCTTCCATGCGTCGAACGCTTTCTGAGTTACCCCACAAACCTGTTCGGGAGTAGTTTTACCAAGACCGAGCTGCTGAAGCGCCGCGTTGAACACGGTGTTCACGCTCGTGTCAAAACTGCCGTCGAATACCGGCGTCGTAGACTTCAGCTCCTCGTAGAATTTTCCGCGCTTAATGGAAAGCGGATCCATCTTGTTCTTATCGAACACTACGCCTTTGATAAGAGACGGGAAGGAAACGCCCACGTCAAGACGGCGCTGCTGGCAGTACGGTCCGCTCAGCCATTTCACAAGTTCCCACGCAGCCTTCTCTTTGTCCGAGCCTTTTTTCAGCTTCGAACTCATGCCGTAGCCGCCGCCCACGATGCCGGAATTGGTTCCGGGATACATTTCTCCGGGAATCGCCGGGAAGTTCAAAAGCTCAATGTTGTTCTGCTGATCCTCTTTCGTGATAAGCGCTTTACCCGTCGACATATCGGTAATGAACGCGCTCACGCGCCAGTCACCGTCGATCAGATACGCGCCCTTTTTCGCCGCGAACAGACCCGCAACGTCGCCGTACGACGTTGACAGCGACGTGCGGGACACGACGCCGTCCTGATACAGCATGTCTATGAATTTCACCGCGTCAAGGAACTTCTTATCCGTAAATTTCGCTTTTCCGCTGACAATATCGCCCGCCCAGTTCGGTCCGCCGAAACGTCCCGCAACCATGGAAAACATGCACGATTCCATAACCCAGTCGTCCATATTCGCCATAAGTATAGTCTCATACCCGTGGCTTTTCAGAACCGGAACCTGCGCCTTAATATCCTCGTACGTCTTCGGCAGAGACAGACCGCATTCCTTTAATATCGCGGTGTTGGCATACAGCATCGTGCATACGACGAGTCCAACGGGAATTTCCGCAAGGTATCCGGACTCCTGCTGCTTCGGATCAATTATAGCTTTGTTATAATTATTATAGATCTTATCTTTTTTCAAATACGGCGTAAGATCCATCGCAAGATGTTTTTCATGTATCATGCTTGAACGTCCGCTCGGCCACATATAAAACACGTCCGGCAGATTACCGGAAGCGGCGTACGCGGCAACCTTCTGATGGAACGGTTCGTTAAAAAGCGTTTCCCGCTGAATTTTTACGCCGGGATGGGCAGCCTCAAACGCGTCCCATACCTTCTTTTTCGTGTCGAACGAATTAGGCGCAGTCGAATCCTCATAATCAAGAACAGTAAGAACGATCTCCTTTTTCTTTTTTGTAGATCCCAGAGCAAACATGGAGCTAACCATGGCGCCAGCCAGCAGACACAGTACGATGACTTTTTTCATAGCACTTCCTCCAAAAAACAATTAGCATATAATTAGTACACTAAGTGTACTAATTATATGCTAACCTACTTATTCGCTGTTGTCAAATTCTTCAGCATAATTAAATTTTTGGACTTTTCAGATCTTTGAATGTAACGCCGGCGCCCGGCGGCTCATAGCGTGCGTGACAGTTTTTTCCCCATCACAAAGCCCCAGTCTTTTTCCTGCAGAACGGAAAATCCTTCTTTTTCATAAAACCGGCACGCGTTCGCATTATCACGGTCAACTCCCAGATGAACGCCTTCCACACGTTTTTCCGTAAGCCGTGAAAGAAACGCGTTCATCAGCGCGTGGCCGTACCCACCGTGCTGCATATCCGGAAGAATGTCAACGTGGAAATGAGCCGGATATTCGCGGAAAAGCATTTTGTCCTCCGCACCTGCAGCATAATCGATCCCCGCCAGAATGGTTTTTTTTAACGACGCTTCAAATTCCGACTTAGAATCATCAAGAAACAAACACTGCGCCTTTAAATGGCAGAGCCATTCTGCTGCCCGCACCGTATAGAACGCCTCGGAATCTCCCGCGCCCAGAATATATCCTTTCGGAACGTGCGTGGCAGGATCTTCCAGAATAAATGAAAATTCCCCGGAAAACAGCACGTACGGAGCCGCATAGTACTGCCCGAGCAAAAACCGGTCAGCATAATACGGTTCCGCGCTGTTTCCCTTAAAACCGGTACGAAAACATATGTCGTACACATACGGAATATCCGTCACCACCGCAGGCCGTATCTCCGCCCTGTTCGTCATTTAACAACCCCTTTGAAAACACTTCTCTCTGCTTTTACGTTGAAGCATGAAAAGTTCGTCCCAACTTATGTGCGAATACGAAGAAGCGCTGCCAATATCCGGTATTTCAAACATTTTCTGAAGAAACATCAGCGCGGCTCCCTGCGCGATCTCATATTGATTTTCATCCATAATAATAAATTCCGAATTGCATCTATCAAGAATATCCTCGAACTGCGGTATGTCGGACTGGATCACCTGCTGAATTTTATTTCTCCGCGACCCCGGCTGTCCGTGAAGGAATATCGCGCGCGGTTCAAGCAGCGGCACGAACATTGTGAGCGTAGAAAACAAATCTATGAGCCATTCCCGGTACGAATCTTCGCTTGTTACTATCGTATTAAGCACCGCTTCAGGAAGACCCGTCTGTCCTTTTTTATTTCTGGTCCACGTGCGCGACACATATTCGCCTATAGCGTAATTATGCCCGTGCATGATATGACCGTTCAGTGATATTGAAAGACCTACGCCTATACCGTTCTTAAAGTTCCCCGGATAATCAAGCCGTTCGTTTCCCCGGTATTCCTTTGTAAGAACGCAGAAAAAATCCCGCTTTGACACGTCGTTGTGCAGCGCACATTGCAGCCACGCGCAGCATTTTGCGTCGTTTTCCATAAAAAGCGGAAGACCGTAGCGTTTACCCAGCACCTCCGCATACTTGAACGACTTTAACGCGAACGGGTCTGAGCGTATCAATATTCCTTTGTCAATATCGACTATGCCGGGAAGACCAATGCAGATACCCAGCGGAGGAACGGGAAGCTTTTCAATTTCCGGAATTATTTTTTCAATGATTTTATCTATAATATAGACGAATGATTTTTCCGGATACGGAACAAGGCTTTCATCAAGCGGCGTCTGATCGGTCATAGAAAATATCTGCTTTCCGTCAAACGTCATCGCCACAACCGTAAATGAATTCGTCTGCAATTCAATCCCGATAATACAACCGAACGACTTGTTTATTGAAAGAAAAACCGGTTTCCGGCCGCCCTTTTCCGTCACGCTGCCACGTTCACCCTCGCAGATAACGTCGTTTTCAAGCAGCGTACCGATGATGTTTGAAACGGTAGAACGGTACAATTCAAGCTTCCGTGCTATGTCAATCCTGCTGATTTCAGAATTGTTCCACACCGTTCCAAACACGTGGGATATATTGGAATTACGTTGAAAATCATTATTAATATGCATGGAAGCTATTTTAACCTTTAACAGCTCCCGCCGCAACTCCGTTCGTGATTTGTTTTCTAAATGAAAGATAGAACACGATCATCGGTATAACGCCTATCACGAGGGCCGCAAACTGCTTGCCGTAATCCGACGCAAGCGCGCCTGAAAATTTCTGAATGCCGACCGGCAGGGATTTAATACCCTCGCTGCTCGCAAGAATATTTATGAGCATGAACTCGTTCCACGTTCCCGTGATCGTAAGGATCGCAAGCGTCACGCCTACCGGTTTTGCCATCGGAAAAATGATCCTGGTAAATATCTCCAGATACGGAGCGCCGTCAATACGGGCGGATTCAATGAGCGAATTCGGAATACTGCGGATAAACTCCGTTGCAAGATATATGCCCATCGGCATACCGATACCGATGTAACAAATAAGAACGCCCCCGCGGGTATCGTACAGCCCCGTCCAGTTAGCCATAAAGAAAAGCGGTATCATGATACACTGCAGCGTTATAAGAATTCCGATAACAAAACTCTTGTACAACGGTTCCGTCGTCTTATTCGGCAGCTTCGCGAACGCAAATCCCGCGGAGATGGAAAACACAAGGATCGCAATGGTTGTAACACCCGTGTAAATAAGGCTGTTTAAAAACAGCATTCCGAAATTACCGCGGATCCACGCGTCAATATAGTTTCTCCACCACCACACCTGCGGAAAAGCAAGCTTGCTCGTAAGCTGATATTCCTGCGTCGTTTTAAACGAGGAGATCGCCAGCCAGAACAGCGGATACAGCGCCATGAAAGTAAAAAAAACAAGAATAACGTATATCAGGGCCTGTTCAACATGATGTCCGGCCCCTTTAGTCTGATGAACGTTTGCCATATAATTCTCCTTAGCAGTTGTTTATTGATCTTCCTTACTGCCGAAACGTTTTTCAAGCGCTTTAACAATAATAATCAGGATAAGGCTCAGTATGACCATTATCGTAGAAATCGTGTTTGCCATCGGATAATCCGCAGCACCCTTGAACGCTTTATCAAACATATACAGAGACAAAACGTACGTCATCTTCGCAGGACCGCCGGCAGTCATGACGTATATCAGATCGAACGACTTTAACGAACCGGAAATTGCAAGAATCGCAGATATAACGAAAACACCGGACAGTTCCGGGAATATGATGTACCACAAAGTCTGACCTTCCGAAGCGCCGTCTATCGTCGCCGCTTCCATGATCTGCGGGTCGATCTTCTGGAGGTTCGCGAGGAATATTATTAAGTACGTTCCCGTATACATCCAAAGAATTACGAAAAGAACCGGAAGGATCGGATGGTTGTTCATCGACCATTCAAGATGCGGATTAAAATAGTGCATTATTTCCCACCACGCGCCGTGGGCGGAAAAGAACGCCTGAAACAAAATACCTATGACGACCGTAGAAATAACGCACGGCAGGTAGATCATCGTCTGGAAAAAGTCTTTTCCTTTAATAAGTCCGCGGATTATAACGTACGCCAGCATAAAACCGAGAGGAAGCTGTCCGAAGATCGACACAAGAACGATCCACATGTTATTTTTCAGTGAAAGATAAAAAAGCGGATCCTGAAATACCTTTATATAGTTTTCAAGCCCGACAAAACTCACCGCGCCTTTTTCTAAACAGTTCGCCGCCGCCGTAATTCGTCAAACTCAGTATAATAGAAAAGAGCGCCGGAAAGGTCATAACGCCGAAGTAAAATATGATCGCGGGCAGAGCGAGCATCCAGTATGAACGGTGCTCCTCCGCTTTCGTCGATAAATTGGGATTCAGGACCGACGAATACATATACAGCACAAGAAACCCGAGCCATCCGATCAGGATAACATAATACCCGAAAGCAAGTTCGATCTCTTCCTCGGGAACGTTTTTTATAACGGTAAAGGCAAATATCCCGCAGACAACCTGAATAATGAACAATATAATATCAACGGCTATTTCAGCCCTAAAATATTCCTTTTTCAGTAAAACGTGTATGACAAGCGAATATATGATACTCGCTGCAGCCGCTGCAAACATGGCCAGCAGAGCCCATCCGACGGCAGTGAATATGCCGCTGCCCATTTCATTCAAAAAATATACTGCTGACTGAAAGCCGTTTGACTCATCACACAGAGGTAAACAAAATCCAAGCAGAACAAGCAGTAAAGCAAGTTTACTTGCCACTATCATGTTTTTTCTGTTCACGACAAGGTCTCCTTTACTAAATTTTTGTTTTTGAAATACAAAAACTAAGTATTTTTTATCGTACCTAATAATAATCAGACAGGTATGATACAAAGTACGCGTATCATACCTGCCGTTTTCAGATTCGGATCATGTCACTGTCCGAAGTTACTTTTTCATCGACGCCTTCCACGCATCAAACGCTTTCTGCGTTTCTGCGCAAACCTGGGCAGGAGTCTTTTTTCCAAGACCAAGCTGCTGCAGTCCCGCGTTGAATACGTTGTTTACGCTCGTATCGAACACGCTGTCGAATACGGGAGTCGTTTCTTTGATTTCTTCATAGAACTTGCCGCGTTTGGCAGAAAGCGGGTCCATCTTTTTCTCGTCAAACACAACACCTTTTACAAGAGACGGGAATGAAGCACCCGTGTCCAGACGGCGCTGCTGGATCTGAGGGCCGAGCAGCCATTTGATCAGTTCCCATGCGGCTTTTTCTTCCGCAGAACCTTTCTTGAGTTTCGAGTTCATACCGTATCCGGTTCCGACCACACCGGAATTCGTTCCGTGAGCCATTTCTCCCGGAAGTTCAGGGAAGTTCATCAGTTCAATGTTCATTGCCTGGTCGTCTTTAGAAATCAGCGCTTTTCCGGTCGAAGAATCGGTGATGAACGCGCCAACGCGCCAGTCGCCGTCGATAAGATATGCGCCTTTCTTTGCAGCAAACAGACCCGGAACGTCGCCGTAGGACGTTGAAAGGGATGATCTTGAAATGACACCGTCGTCATACAGCATTTTGATGAAATTCACGGAATCCATCATTACTTTATCTGTAAACTTGGTCTTTCCGCTCATAATGTCGGAAGCCCAGTTTTTTCCGCCGATACGTCCTGCAACCATGGAGAACATACAGGATTCCATGACCCAGTCGTCCATATTAGCCATAAGGATCGTTTCATAGCCGTGGCTCTTCAGTACCGGAACCTGAGCCTTGAGTTCAGCATACGTTTTCGGAACGGTAAGACCGCATTCCTTCAGAATGGCGGTGTTCACGAACAGCATGTGCGTAACGGTAAGGCCTACCGGAAGTTCTGCCAGGTAACCTGATTCCTGGGCGGCAGGATCGATACAAGCCGGATTGTAATCATTGTAAATTCCGTCTTTCTTCAGGAACGGAGTCAGATCCTTTGCAAGTTTGTTGCGATGGATCGGGCTCGACCGTCCGCTCGGCCACATATAGAAGACATCAGGCATTTTTCCTGAAGCTGCATATGCGGCAGCCTTCTGGTGGAACGGTTCGTTGAAGAGCGTTTCACGCTGAATTTTGATATCAGGATGAGCGGCTTCAAACGCATCCCAGACGATTTTATTATCCTCAAACGTATTAGGTGCCGTCGCATCCGCATAGTCAAGGACAGTGATCACCGTCTGTTTTTTTGATTTTGTTTTTCCCAAGGCAAACATGGAACTAACCATGGCACCTGCCAGCAGACATAGTACTACGACTTTCTTCATAACATTTCCTCCTGAAGCGTTTGTAATTCAAGTTAGTACAAACACTGTACAAAAATTATCCTAAACCCTTAATCTAACGTTTGTCAATCTTTTTTTTCTCCAAATTTACACGGTAGGACATGTTTGTTTTCTCACTGGACAAACAAAAAACATTGAAGTATCATATAACAATGCTAAAAGAACTATCATTGATCCCTTATCCGGCGGAAACCGAACTGCTCGACGGTTTTTTTCAAATTCGAAGCGAATCAATCCCCATATATACAGACTCATTCTATACGGAAAACGTTGCACAAACGTGCGCACAGCTCTCCGAAGCGGGGCTGCCCTGCATGCCCGCTTCGGAAGCAGACTCAGGCAGATGTATAGAAATACGCCGTAACACAGCGGATGGCACCGGATCCTCCGAAGCGTACGCACTGTCAGTAACGGAATCTAAGATCACCATATCTTCGCCGTCCGCAGCAGGAGCCTTTTACGGAGTTCAAACGCTGCGGCAGCTCGCAATGCTGTACAAAAACGGTATCCCCTGTCTCCGCATCAGCGATAAACCGGCGTTTGAATGGCGCGGATTCCTTCTGGACACGAGCCGTTCCTTCTATTCCGTAGAATTTATCAAAAAGATCATCGATCTGTCCGCGTTCCACAAGCTGAACCGCTTCCACTGGCATCTGACCGACGACCAGGGCTGGCGGTTTTCCGTGCCGGAATATCCTCTCCTCGCGGAAAAAGGGTCGAAGCGGTGGGACTGCAACATGCCTGTGCGTCCTCCGGCAAATTTACAGCGTGAATATTATACTGACGAAGAAATTACGGATGTCGTCGCGTACGCCGCAGAGCGCCATATCACTGTCGTACCGGAAGTAGAACTGCCGGGACACGTATCCGCGCTGCTTGCGGCATATCCGCAGTTCGGCTGCACCGGAGGGCCGTATAAAGTGGAATCATGCTGGGGTATCTTCCCCGACGTCCTGTGCGCAGGAAACGACGGAATATTTACCATATATGACGCGGTGTTCCGCACGCTCGTGCGGCTGTTCCCCGGCGCATGGATTCATATAGGCGGGGACGAATGTCTCCCGGGCAGATGGACGTCGTGTCCAAAATGCGCGGAACGGATGCGTAACGAAGGGCTGGACAATACGGCTCAGCTGCAGTCGTGGGTAACGGAAAAAATGGCAGCCATCGTGCTCGCCCCGGTAAAATTCCGATCGGCTGGGACGAAGTTCTGGACAATACGGAAAAAACCCGCTGCCGGATCAGGTGATAGTCCAGTCCTGGCGCGGTACGGAAGGCGGTAAGAAGGCGGCGGAACAGAAACACAGCGTGATCATGTCCCCGCAGACAACGTGCTATATGAATCTGCAGAATTATGATTCACATGAAGAACCGGGACGGCTCGGCTTTATCACGCTCCAGAAAGCGTATTCGTTCTCACCTGTACCGGAAAATCTTGCGCCGGAATACGAACACAGTATACTGGGAGGAGAAGGCTCGCTCTGGTCAGAAGAACTTGCGTCGTCGCGCGTTGCCGAATATCTGCTGTTCCCCCGGTTCTGCGCGCTTTCGGAATGTCTCTGGCTTCCTCCGTCCGGGAAAAATTTTGACCGCTTTGTACGCTGCTGGGACGGCCATAAGAAACGTCTGGACGTACTGCACGTCATGTATTATGACGGGAAATTCGTATAACCGGGACTGATCGTGCAAACGCAGAACCTGCTTGTACAATACCGGCAGGCCGCCCGTGCACAGCTGTTCCCTTACTGTAACAGGAGGTATATGTATGATTTGTCTGCATAATGGAATTCTGCTGACCGGCATTTCACCCGAAGAAAGAAGCGCGGTTCTCATGGACGGGGGAAAAATCAAAGACGTGTTCAGCGAACAACGGTTTCTTCAAAAAACGTTTTCTCCCGACGTTCAGGTAATAGATGTTAATGGCAATTATATTGCCCCCGGACTTATAGACACCCACATCCACGGCTTCAAGGGACACGGTACGGACAACTGTACGACAGAAGGTATTCTTCAGATGTCAAAGGACCTTGCCCAATACGGAGTTACAGCGTTCAACCCCACGATGTATCCCGGGACCGAAGCGGACATGATCCACTGTATAAAGGAAATAATCGCCGCGATGGGACGCGAAGAGGGCGCACATATCATGGGCATACATCTGGAAGGCCCGTTTGTTTCGTCGCTGAAGCTGGGCGTTCAGCGTCCGGAAACGGTGCGTCTGCCCGACATGCCCCTTCTTGACAGACTGTGGGAAGCGTCTGAAGGGCATATCGTTAACATGACCGTTGCCCCTGAACTTAAAGGCATGAGGGCGCTTGCTCTGTCGTGCATAGACAAAGGTATCGTGCTGCAGGCCGGTCATACGAACGCCGAATACCTTAACATGGAAGAAGGCATTCAGGTGGGCATTCTGCACGTAACGCACCTGTTCAACGCCATGAGCCAGCTGCACCACAGAAATCCCGGCGCGGTAGGCGCGGTGCTTATCCATCAGGAAATGTCGTGCGAGGTCATTGCGGACGGCGTGCACGTCCATCCCGACCTTTTTAAGCTGATCCAGAGGAATAAAAATCCGGAACAGATCGTACTTGTCACCGACTCGCTCACGCCGACGGAACAGACGGCAGAGCGGCTTTTTGCCAATAACGAAGAAGTTGTGTTTAAGGAAGGCTGCTTCCGCCGTAAAGCGGACGACGTTATCGCAGGCTCCTCGCTCACCATGATCAAGGCGGTACAGAATATGACCAGGTTCGGTTTTTCACTGCCGGACGCCGTCAGGTTTGGATCTGCAAATCCCGCCAGGATCATGAAATACGATCACAAAGGCATTATCTCTCCGGGATATGACGACGACATTATCGTGTTCGACAAAAACTTTGCGCTTCAGCTCGTCGTCATAGGCGGAACCATAACCAGGAACGAATTGTAATCATTCTACACACAGGAGAAAGACATGAGACTTATAATTAAGAAAAACTACGACGAATGTGCGAAATGGACGGCCGATTACATGGCCGGAAAGATAAAAAAAGCAGAAACGGACAATCCCGGAAAACCGTTCGTTCTCGGTCTGCCCACCGGAAGCACTCCGCTCGGCGTGTACAAGCGGCTGATAGCCTTATACGAAAAAAAAGCGCTGTCTTTCAGAAACATCATCACGTTCAACATGGACGAATACGTCGGGCTTCCTGCATCCCATCCGCAGAGTTACCACTATTTTATGTACTCTAACTTTTTTGACAGGATCGATATAAAAAAAGACAACGTCCATATTCTGGACGGTACTGCCGAACGCCCCGAAGCCGAATGTGAAGCGTACGAACGCGCGATCACCGCTGCGGGCGGGATCGATCTCTTTCTCGGAGGAGCGGGCTGCGACGGCCATATCGCGTTCAACGAACCGGGCTCGTCGCTTTCGTCCCGGACCCGCGTAAAAACGCTCACGGAAGACACACGCATCGTCAATTCCCGCTTTTTCAACAATAACATGAACGAAGTTCCCAAAACGGCGCTTACCGTGGGCATCGGCACCATCACCGACGCGAAAGAAGTCGTGATCATGATGTCCGGATACAGCAAGGCGGAAGCGCTCGCGCACGCCGTGGAACAATCGGTGTCGCAGATGTGGCCCGTAACCGCTCTGCAGCTGCACCGCAATACGATCATTGTCTGCGACGAAGCCTGTACGGACGAACTGAAAGTCGGAACAGTAAACTATTTCGCCGGTATTGAAGCGACAATAGAAGACCCGTTCGTATCAAGTTTCGCGGAGGTGTAAAAAATGTCACACCACGGAAAACCCGCGGATTTTCTTGCAGAATATGAATTTGTACCAATGCCGGTCGACGCTCTTACCACCTCCCTGTTCTACGACATGGAAGACGGTCTTGCGGCCGAACCAGACGGATCTCCCGATTCGGCTTCCGAGCCGATGATAGTCGCTCCCGGTACCATTCCGGACATCTGCCCTGCCGGCAGAAAAGTTATCGTCATAGACGCCGGCGGTACAAACTTCCGCTCAAGCGTCGTTACGTTCACGCAGGACGGCAAACTTGAAATTTCCGGACTGCGGAAAACGGTCATGCCGGCTTCGGACAAAGAATTAACAAAAGAAGAATTCTACGACGCGATAGCCGCAAACCTTGACTATCTGAAAGACGCTTCGCCGCGTATCGGTTTCTGTTTCTCCTACGCCGTTAAATTGACCGGCGACGGTGACGGGAAGATCCTTTTCTTTTCAAAAGAAATAAAAGCGCCGCAGGCAGTCGGCACGTACGTAGGACAGTCGCTTTCCGAAGCGCTTGTAAAGCGCGGCTGGAAAAAACCGGAAAAGATCACGATTCTGAACGATACGATGGCTGCTCTCCTTGCAGGTCCAGTCAGCCGCGCACACGGACAGCGGTTCAGTTCGTACATCGGTTTTATACTGGGCACGGGTATGAACAACGCTTACGTCGAGTACGCTCCTATTAAAAAAATAAGCGCCGACGGACAGGACAGGCACATAGTCATTTGTGAATGCGGTTTGTACAGCAAACTTAAACAGAGTGCGTTCGACAGAGAGGCGGATTCCGTCTCTGCAAAGCCCGGAACGGCACTGCTGGAAAAGATGTGCTCCGGCGCGTACATAGGAAAAATCGCGGCCATCATGATACGGCACGGCTGCGAGGATTCTCTGTTCTCCAAAAAATTCGCAGACAGATTCAAAGCCTGTTCCCGGATCACTCCCGCGGACATAGACGCGTTTCTGGACGCCCCGTTCGCACAGGATACCGTACTTGGATCGTGCCTTACGGAAGGAGCGGACGAAGACCGCAACATCCTGTACCAGCTGCTCGACACGCTCCTTGAACGGAGTTCGCGCATCGTGAGCGCCGTACTTTCCGCTTCCGTACTTAAAAGCGGCAGGGGCACCGTTCCTTCAGAACCGGTTTGTATCGTCTGCAACGGTACGACGTTCTGGCGTTCCCACGATCTCTACAACAAAATACAGTACCACCTGCGGGACACGCTTACAAACACGTACAACCGGTATTATTACATCTGTAAAATCGAAAACGACATAACGCTCGGCACTGCGCTGGCGGGATTACTCTAGTCCCTGCTCGGAGACGCAGATGCGGAAGCCCCGCCGGAACGGAAAACGTACGGCGGGGCTTCCGTCCGTTTATCTTGAGCTCGATCAAAAATCACGCTACACTACCGCAGCAGGACGTGTAAAACGACAATGGAACACACTTTATTTGAACGACGGATACAGCGCGTATGCGCGCAGATGAAAACCCGGAACCTTGACGCGCTTATCATAAGCGATCCGCAGAGTATCCGGTATCTTTCAGGAATCTGGAATGAACCGTACGAACGCCTGTACGTGCTCTATCTGACGCAGGACGGAACGGGACGGCTGTTCGTTAACAAACTTTTCAACATTCCGCATACAGCATACACCGAATACTGGTTCACAGACAGCGACGACGGCGTCAGCATTCTTGCCGAAAACACGGCGCGCACCGGAACTGTCGGTATTGACAAGGTCTGGCCCGCACGGTTTCTGCTGCCGCTCGCCGCATACAACAGTACTGTCAGGTACGTCCTCGGTTCCGACTGTGTCGACACAGTGCGCGCGTGCAAAGACGAGACCGAACAAAAACTGATGAAAGAAGCGTCCCGTATAAACGACGTCTGTATCGCGCGCGCGTTCAGCAGTATACGCGAAGGTATGTCCGAAAAAGACGTATCCGACTATATCGCCGCTCAATTCAAAGCCGAAGGTGCACAGGGGCCGAGCTTTGAAACGATCGTTTCTTTCGGCGCAAACGCGGCCGACCCGCATCACGTTCCCGACGGCACGCGCGTCCGGGACGGCGACTGCGTTCTTATCGACATGGGATGCATAAAAGACGGGTACTGCTCGGACATGACCCGGACAAATTTTTTCCGGCATGCCCCGGAAGAATATGCCGCGGTTCACGACATTGTCCGCAGCGCGAACGAGGCTGCCGAACGTATAGTCAGACCGGGAACGGCGTTCTGCGACATAGACGCCGCAGCCCGCACCGTTATTTCCGACGCGGGGTACGGTGATTTCTTTACGCACAGGCTCGGCCATTTCATTGGACAGAGCGACCACGAAACCGGCGACGTCAGCAGCGCGAATAAGACGCAGGCGCTCCCCGGCATGATCTTCTCCATTGAACCGGGCGTATACTTACCCGGCAGATTCGGAGCGCGCATTGAAGACCTGGTGCTCGTTACGGAAAACGGCTGCGAGATTCTGAACAAAGCAGACAAGCACTGGAGCTGCGTAGGTCTATAACCCTGCTTTTTGTACAGCGGGATGCCGCCGTGCGTAACTGAACGAAGACGGATGATTACGGCCCCAGCACACATACAAAAGTACCGACACACTATTCGCGCACGCAATGACCGCCCACATATGCGGATAGCCGGTACCGTCAATAAGCCATCCTGCAAGTCCTCCGCCCAGCCCCCATCCTATGTCGTAGGCGCACAAAAACGTCGAATTTGCGCTGCCGCGCTTTTGGACGGGCGCACTGTGTACGGCCATAGACTGGAGCGCCGGCTCAAGCCCGCCGAACGCATACCCTGAAAGAACCGCGGAGACAAAAAAAGCCGCTTTCCCGGGAACAAACGCCAGCAGCATGAACGATACGAACATACACGCATTGCACGTATACACGAACGGTCCTTCACCTTTACTGTCAGCAACTTTCCCCACAGTGATCCGCGTCAGAAACAGCATCACAGCCATTACTAGAAAATACAATGCGCCGGAAGGCAAACCGTTCTCGGCGGCGAATTTTGCCAGAAAATTCTCAAGAGCGCCGAACGTAAGCATGAAAACAACCGTGACAGCAGAAGCCGGAAGCGCGTTTTTGTCGAACAGAGCGGCGGGAGACAGCGGTTTTTTCTGTTCAGGAACGGACGGTATGCGCATGGAAAGAAACAGGCCAAGCGCGAGCAGTACCATACATCCCGCCGTAACATACAGTGCTGTGAATCCGAACCAGTTCATCAGGGCAAGAGCAAGGGCCGGCGCTCCTGCGCTTGCAAGCGCCGTTGCAGTACCGAAAAAGCCCATGCCCTCGGCAAAACGTCCGCCGGGAATAATGTCTGAAGCGATCGTCGCCGTCGCAGTGTTTGAAAAAGAAAGAGCCGCTCCGTGTATCATCCTTAAAACAAGAACCGCTGCCATCAGCGGCACGAATACAAATCCGAACGGCATAAGCGCCATTCCGCACAGCCCGACAACGAGTATCGCACGCCTTTTTCCGCTGTCAAGCATCCATCCTATAAACGGACGGCAAACGACAGCAACGAGAGAAAAAAGAAGCGCGGCCGTTCCAGCCAGCGAATCCGATCCGCCGAGTTTCTGGATAAAAAACGGAAACGTCGTAAGGGTCATGATGTGATTCATGAACACAAAGAAATTGATAAGAATAATAAAGATAAAATTGCGCGACCAGAGTTTTGTCTGTGTCTGTGTTCCCATACTGTATAGTACCTCCGGGTATGTTCAGCGCGCGCAGCCAGAACCGCCGGTATGTCATGCGAATATAAAAAAACGCGCCGCACACCAGTTGGACTTATGCTGGTGTGCAGCGCGCTGTACGTATGAACGTATCAGTAAACCGGTTTTTATGCAAGATTACGATCATGAAAACGCGTACTGGACGAACCGGCCCCGCGTTCTATATATTTTAAGGAAGGAGAAAGCCATGACTATCCGTTCTGTGTGTATGAATATGGCCGCTTTTTTTGGATTAACATCGTGTTTTGCGGCTGGCGGCCCGGAAAAAATATCACCCGATAAAGCGCGGGCGCTGCTTTCAGGCAGTCCGCAGTACATTCTGGTAGACGTGCGGACTCCGGCCGAGTACGAAGCCGGACACATTCCCGGAGCCGTTCTCATTCCGAACGAAACAATCACGACCACCCGGCCGCAGCAGCTTCCCGATGTTAATGCGCCTGTGATCGTATACTGCCGTTCAGGACGCCGCAGCGCCGACGCGGCAAGAAAACTGACCGCCATGGGATACACCGCCGTTTTTGACCTTGGAGGCATTATCGACTGGCCGTATGCGACCGTAAAAGGCAGCGAACCGGGAAAGTTCTGACACGTACGAACCCGGAGCTGTTCTCCGCGCTCACCCGAGCGAATCGAGTTTAGGCTGCGTTTCCTTTTCTTTCTGGTTCTTTAAATAACAGTCGCGGCACAGGCACGTGTATTCGCTGTCTCCGACGACGATGTCGTTCGTTTTCATTCCTTTTTTATAATACGAATAGTTCCCCAGCTGACTGCCGCACTGCGTGCACACGCCGTTGAGCTTTATCACCGAATCGCAGTACGGCAGCAGCTTCACAGCCTCCGCAAACAGCGTACATTCGGACGTGGCAAGAAGCCCCGCAAAGTACACGTCGCGCTCGCTGCGGCAGGAAGCAGCCAGGCGCCAGCATTCCTGTATCATAAAGTATTCGTCAACGAACACTGCATCGTAATCGTCAAATCTGGCACAGTCGGAAAATACAGCGACCGCCAGCGTCTCGATCTTCTGAGCAGCGGCAAGTTTGCTCAGCTCGCAGTCAAGCGGCGAATGAGAAAAAAATTTCCGCGTGTCGCATTCCGGGCGGACAAGAACGACTTTTTTATGCGCGTAGACATAGCGTTCCATTTTCTGAAACAGCAGCGTCGATTTCCCCGAAAACATAGGTCCGGTAATAAGCTCTATCATAGTACCCCGCGGACGTCTACTGTACTACAAAAAACGTGAACTTACAATAAATCAACTCTATTTTACGCCCTCGATCACAGACCGCATTCCGGCCAGTTTTTCACACGTTTCTTCAAATTCCCGTTCCGGTTCCGACGCGTTCACGATACCGCCGCCTGCCTGCAGATTCCACACACCGTCTTTTTTTACCGCACACCGTATCGCGATACAGAAATCAAGCGCGTTGTCCGCCGTAATATACCCGACGGCGCCGGCGTAAAAATTGCGCTTGTATTTTTCGAGCGCAGAAAGAATTTCTTATTGCGCTTATCTTAGGCGCGCCGCTCACCGTACCGGCAGGAAACGCCGCGCGGAGCACCTGTGCGGCCTGTTCCCCTTCAGTATTTACCGGTCACTTCGGAAACAAGGTGAATAACGTGACTGTACAATTCCGTCGTCATAAAGCGAGTCACTTCGACAGTACCCGCGCGGCACGTCCGTCCCAGATCGTTTCTTGCCAGATCAACGAGCATCAGGTGTTCAGCCTTTTCCTTAGGATCGTTGAGCAGCTCTTCGCGCAGTTTTTCGTCTTCCGCACTGTTCCTGCCGCGCCGCCGCGTGCCTGCGATCGGATGGATCGAAGCTTCGCCGTTCCGGACACGGACAAGACTTTCAGGCGACGCCCCCGTAAACTGAAAGCTCCCGAAATCAAGATAAAACAGATAGGGTGAAGGATTCACCGAGCGCAGACGGCGGTAAACCTCAAGCGCCGGCACGTCGCTCTTTATCTGCAGCCTCCGCGAAGGCACCGCCTGAATGATATCTCCCGCGCGGATGCGTTTTTTAAGTTCAATAACCTTCTCCACGTATTCGTCGTGCGACTGACGGACATCGGTTACGACGGTCGAAGAAAAATCCGTTTCCGGTTCAGCCATGTATGAAAAATCAAGATCACCAAGGCGTTTCTTCACCGTATCAACAGCAGCCTGCAGGTCAATTTCGTGCTCTTTATAGTTCTGCGCGCACACGTAGATCTTCTCGGAAAAATGATCGAACACAATGAACGTGTGACCGATGATGAACGCCGATTCCGGCATACCCAGCGAATCGTCCTGCTTCGTAAGGCGGATCGTATCGCAGCGCGCGCAGAATTCATAACTAAGATACCCTATGCCCGCCGCCGGAAGTGGAAATTCAAGCACCGAATCTTTGTCCTGCCTGTTTTCCTGAGCAATTTCGCACAGTACGTCAAGAATATCACCGTTTTTCATCAGATATACGGGACGCCGTTCACCGTTCACCACGAACGCAACACCGTCGTCGTCCTGAATAACGCGGAACGCCTCGTCGAGCATAAGAATTGAATAGCGGTCTTTACCGCCCGTAAACGAGGCAGATTCCAGAACAGCCTTCGCACCGAACTTTTTCGCAAGTGAAAACGGCGTATACCGTTCGCCGGGAAGCGTTTCAACCAGCATAATGTCTCCTGTAGAAATTACTATAAATAGTAACAACAGAGACTACTGTACCCTGTCACGATGATTCTGTCAAGAGAAACACTTACGAGGATACGGCTTTTTATTCTGTCACAACGGTTCCGGGAAACGAAAGAACGTATGTTCCGTCAAGCAGAAATTCCCATACAGGCTCGTCGTTCGCTTTTCCTTTCCAATAGTTCTGAGCGTACCGGGCAGCTTCCCGGTACGTCACGCTTCCGGGAACGCCGGTAAACCACGACATATCGTACCTGCCGAACGCGCGTTCCTGCCTTATGTCTGCCTGCATGACCGAAGCAAAATCCCCGAAATAGTCACTCCGGTATCCTTCGGCGCCGGATTCGTCGTCAAACAGAGTGACCGACGCTCCGCGCGGCGGCAGTGCTTCGTTCATACGCCGGCGTTCTTTTTCCCACACATAATCCCTGACGCACTCCCTGTCGGAATCTTTTTCCGTGATCCGCGTCTTCGCCCCGCTGCACACAGCCTGATACGATTGAATATACTCGATGAGCGTCCTTATTTTTATTTCCCGGTCTATCATGAAACAGCCAAGATCGCCGAACGACACTTCCTGTCTGCCGGAACCGAGCGCTGCTTTAAGCTGAGGAATATAAATTTCGGGGAATGTCGCAATATTCAGTGCAACGTCCAGCTTTATATCTTCTTTTTCGGAGAACGTTCCGACACAGTCGAATATCGTATACAACTGTTCTGCGCGGACTTTTCTGACTGAATTTTTTGAAACTGTCCGGCTGTCAAGAACCTTTCCCTGCGGTTCCTGCAATTCGTCTACTACCCGGTAATACACGCCTGTTTATCCCCCCGTACTATAATACTCACAAACTGATGAATTCGCAAACAATCCAGCAGAGCAGCCGTCACCGTCCTGCTGCTCTGTCCTAACTGCCTTTTTTTCAGTATACTTATATGTAAGATTTTATATTACAGGACTTTACATGAACGAACAACTTATATCCAACTACAAAACCTTCCTTAACAACGGAAAAACGGAACGTGAATGCGTAAAACAACTCATTGCACTTGCGGAAGAACACGGTTACAAGACAGTCTCATCGTATACGTCGCTTACACCGGGTGACAAAGTATACGTTGAAAAAATGAATAAGATAATCGCCATGTTCGAGATCGGCACCGGCAGCGCGGAAGACGGTTTGAACATTCTGGGCGCGCATCTTGATTCACCGCGCCTCGACGTGAAACAGAATCCGATTTACGAAAAAGATTTCATAGCATATCTGAACACGCATTATTACGGCGGTATTAAAAAATATCAGTGGCTGACCATCCCGCTTGCCTTACACGGCGTCGTGTGCAAAACAGACGGAACCGCGGTTGAAGTAACGATCGGAGAAAACGCGGACGATCCGGTTTTTTGCATTTCCGACATTCTGCCGCATCTTGCGCAGGATCAGCTTAAAGACAAAGCGTCTGATTTTATTCCCGGTGAAAACCTTGACCTCGTATTCGGGTCTGAATCACCGGTCAAAAACGATCCTGCAAAAGAACAGAAAGACGCAAAAGATGCGAAAGACGCAAAAAACAAGGATAAATGCAAACGGGAAATACTGAGACTTCTGAAAGAGACATACAACATTGAAGAAGAGGATTTTTCTTCCGCAGAACTTGAAATAGTACCCGCAGGCCAGGCCCGCGACTGCGGATTAGACCGTTCGCTGCTGCTCGGATACGGTCAGGACGACCGCTCGTGCGCGTACACGTCGGCACAGGCAGCGGACGATCCGGTTTTTGCATTTCCGACATTCTGCCGCATCTTGCGCAGGATCAGCTTAAAGACAAAAGCGTCTGATTTTATTCCCGGTGAAAACCTTGACCTCGTATTCGGGTCTGAATCACCGGTCAAAAACGATCCTGCAAAAGAACAG
>Ga0183099_1000827_pt1 | contig 20036 bp, 15 predicted proteins | sample Biomet1_FD_127788 | JGI IMG/M metagenome (GOLD analysis project Ga0183099, IMG submission 127788) | Microbial communities from bioreactor (seeded with anoxic lake sediment) at LBNL, California, USA - Biofuel metagenome 1 | ecosystem: Engineered > Bioreactor > Anaerobic > Unclassified ...
TATTAGAGAAAACAGTATCGTTGACAAATATTTTAAAAAGTACAATAATGAAATTATAAAATAATTTATAAGGGAGGGTTTTTATATGGAGTTATCAACAATCATTAATATTATTATTGCTGCTATTTCATGTATGGCGCTTTGTTATTTTGGGTGGAGCCAGAAAAATTTGCTTAGACGGCAAAACAATTTAATTGTATTTGAAAAGAGATATAAGGTTTATGAAATATTTAGAGGCTTAATTAAACAATTAGATGATTTCGACTTTATTGATAAAGCCAAGACCGATGAAGATATAATTAAGCAAAGCTCTGTAATTGTTTTAAAAATGCAAACTGAAACAAGTTCTGAAAGGATTTTGTTTGATAAAGAAACAAGGAATTTATTGGATGCTGATATTAAAAAAATAACAAAAAAAATTACTGACATCTTAAGTGTAAGGAGTAAGTACAATGATGCTAGTGTAGATAATAGATATTCTACCTATGCAGAATTATTGGCTGAACGCCAGAAATTAATCAAAATACTTGAAGAGATATGTGAAATATTAGAAAAAAAGCTTTATATTGGGGATCTTTAAAGAGGTGGTTATGCTGATAAGTAAAATCGCAAGGTCTTTCAGATATCTGAGAAAATCTCGACGATTTTTGGCGAGTGGTGGATAATATAGAATATGTATCACAGAAGGGGAATGAACATTTTTGTTACAAACACTCTTATTATTAGTTAGGTGTTGGGGGCTTAGATGTTAATGCTGGCGGCATGGTATATTATCTAGAAGTACAATGCAATCATTCAAGTAAAAATGCTATTGCTGTTGAATATCTAGGTGGTAATGTAAAAGGATTTTTAGCAAAAATAGAAATTTTATTCTAAGTATTTGACATATTAAGGCCCTCGTGAGAGGGCCTGGTTTTTTATAATTTTTGTTGATATTTCACAGGTGTTTATAAATATCAATAAATTATGCTAATGGGTGATAAAAAAGTAATATTCTAGGATAACAGCTTTATCCATATTGTGGGTTAGAGCTTTATACATAAATTAGCAAATCAATTTGACAATTTGTATATTATTATGCTATAATTTTTATTTATTAAAAAATCTATTATAAGTATAACAGTATGATATTGGCATGAAAAAGGGGCATTAGAGTGGATAACTGGAATGATCACAAAGATGATAGTGCTCAACAACTTTGTGTGGAACAAATAATGAATGCTAGAATGTATAACGAAGTTGAATTAAATGTAAATGATTTGCAGAAAAAAATTGATCTTTTAAACAAAACAATTCAGTCGTTAATGAAATGTGCTAACCGCAAAACATGTTTACAGGAAGCAAACTTCAATTTGTTACAAAAAACAGCCAGCGAACTGGCAACGCAAGTGCGCAATAGTACAGTTAAAGTTGACGATACGAGGCAAGCACTAGAGAAAATAAACTTAGCTTTGCGTGAAAAAAAGGTCCTAACTCATTCAATCTTAGAAAAGTCTACTGTAAGTATTCATGAGATAGACAGCGACGGTAAGGTTACCTTTATGAACCAAGCTGGGCTCCGTATGCGAGGCTTTGATGATGAAAATGATGTTAAAGGTGTTTTATATTTGGATTTAGTAAACAATGATGATCGGCAACGCATTTGTGAGTTTCTTGCAAGGGCATATGCTGGGGAAGCAAGCCAATTTGAATTTGCAAGCAGTTGGTCACCAACGAAAATATATGCATCGAGTTTAGTCCCTATTATAGATAAAAATGGTCACATTGAAAAACTCATAGGAATAACGGAGGATGTAACAGAACGTAAAAATGCCGAAGAACAGCTACTTAGCTTTGCTTTTTATGATTCTTTGACACAACTTCCAAACCGTCGCCTTTTCAATGATCGTTTAGAACAAGCAATGGTTGCTAGCAAACGTAGTGGGTATTATAGTGCATTGTTGTTTTTAGACTTAGATAATTTCAAAACGCTAAATGACACGCGAGGGCATGATACTGGTGATTTACTCTTGATTGAGGTTGCACAACGAATAAGTTCTTGCCTGCGTGAAATGGATACAGTAGCACGTTTAGGTGGCGATGAATTTGTGGTAATTATCAGCAGTCTAGATGTTGATAAAAAAGCAGCTTATGATAAAGCCTATATAGTAGCCGAAAAAATACGTTTAATTTTAGCAAAACCTTATTTATTACGTTGTAAGCAAGCCGATAACCTCGAATCCGTAGTGGAATATAATTCCACGGCAAGTATTGGTGTTGTTCTTTTTATTAATCACAATGCTAGCAAAGAAGAAATTATTAAGTTGGCAGATGCTGCTATGTATGCTGCTAAGGCAGGAGGGAGAAATCAAGTACGTTTTTCCCAGATAGATACGGAAAAACAAGGGGAAAATTAAAACAATACGCGTAAAAATAAGTATCTGCCTCTAAAAATTGCTAAAAAGCGAAATTTAGAGGTGATATTTTTTGTATTGAAAAATCTAGAAATATAATTTTCAAATATGGAAAGAATGTTCTTTTATTTCTAACATATGTTTAGTACTTGTATTGTAGTTTGACTTTTTTTACTAAATGGTGATAGCATCTACTTAATTTGATAGTATAAGTTATCAGGTGCTATAAATGCTTAATAGAGAAGTCGGTAAGATGCCGATGCGGTCCCGCCGCTGTAAGGATGAGGGAGCTTCGATTATGCCACTGGATTTAGTCTGGGAAGGCGAAGCAAACTATGAATCTGAGCCAGAAGAACTGCCTGAAAACTTGCCAAGAAACGACGCGAAAGACGTCGGGGCTGAAAAGCAGGATAGCTCTGTCTATTTCAACCCTTTGCGCTTAATGCGCAGAGGGGTTTTTATTTTTTACAACTAAAAATAATGGGGAACAGATGCTTCACAGGGGCGGTTATCTGCACTGGCAAAGAGGCCTAACAGGGAAGTCGGCGAACATCCGGCACAGTCCCGCTGCTGTAATGAGAAGCTTCTATAGTTTTTCTAAGTCAGGAGACCTTCTGTTTCCAACATCCAAAAAAGCTTGCGGAGTACGAGCGGATACATAAAAAATGCTAAGGCATTGGTCGTTAGCATTAGCAAGGGCCGTTAGAGGCTTGTTAATTTTATGTATCTGCAAGGAAAGAAAGCTTGCTAGGCGGACGCCGCAACTCGGAAAGACGGACGCTTATTTTAAACAACATGGCATGCATTTCACCTATAACAGATGATTGTTATTAACAGGTGGATATGTGTGCCATTTTTTGCAAGGAAGCGGGGGAGAAAGAAAAAATATTTGCTTAAAAATGATTTTTACAAAAAAAGGGGGTTTAACATGCATAGAAAGAGAGAGCTAGAGAAGAAAATAGTTTATCTATTCTTTTAAGCTTAAGTTGCGTAGGAACGGCTTATGCAGTAGAAAGTTGATAATGGAAGCGAAACACCAAGCTTTGATTTAGAAGCTATTACGGTTGAAGCCAAGCGCCCGGATTGGGAGAGCAAGCTTTCTCCAGGCACGGTGACGGTTATCAGACCTGATGACTATAAAGGTGACAAAAAACATTGCCGGAACTCTTGAAGCAGGTTCCGGGCGTACATGTACGAGAAGTAAACGGTAAGGGACAATATACTACTGTTAGCGTGCGTGGATCCACGACCGCACAGGTTGGCGTATTTGTTGATGGCGTATTATTTAATCTGGGTGGTGATGCGGCTGCAGATATATCTACGATTCCTGTCCAAAATGTAGAACGCATTGAGGTTTACCGTGGTTACATACCGGCCCGCTTTGGTGGTACCTTTATGGGCGGCGTTATTAATATAGTTACTAAACGTCCTACTAAAGCTAATGTCAGTGCCTCAGTGGGGAAAAGCAGTTACGGCGGATGGAAGGGGAACTTGCAAGTAGATGCTCCGTTAGGCGACGGCAGTCTGATGTTTGGCCTAAACCACGACCAGAGCGAAGGAGATTTTAAATATACCAATTCATATAATGCGGCGGAACTTAGTGCTCAACAGGCAAATTTAAATACAATTTTAAGTCCAACAGGACTGTTACGGTCGCTTAATCTTAATATTAATAAATTAACTACTTTAGGATCCAGTTACTTAACTTATGATCAAGCAATAGCAATTGTTAAAGACCCATCCTTACTAGAAACACTGCATACGACAATGCAAAATAATGCCAATAGCAAATATAACGAAAGTCGTTATGCTGATTTTATTGCTACCCCTGTTGCTAAGGCTAGTACTCAGCAACAAACTGTTGATGAGTTAAAAAGTTCCGACCGTTGGCGTAAATCTAATGATTTATAAAAATACTGACGCCATTCTTAAATGGCAGGATGATCATTGGCTGGCAAAGGCTACATGGAAACAAATCGATCGGCATTATCCGGAGCCAATCAGTAATAATTATGGCGCACCAGCGTATTTGGACTTAGTTGATGATCCAATCTATCATCATCGTTTCCAGAAGATTACTGCTACTGAAGTATTACTAGGCAGGCGTGATACTGTTGGCAACCTTGAATGGGGCTGGCAGGTAGATTATCTTAATCAGACAAAGAAGTATGATATAGATAATTGGGAGGCTTTAGCTGCGTCTGATACAGTTCTTACTAGGCAGCCTGGATTCTGGTGGAGCGAGTATGACAGCAAACGTTTTGGAGTTAAAGTAGATGGGACCTACAAGATGGGTAAAAATCACCTATTGGAGTTCTTGGTCGACACGTCTAAAGAAAAGATGGACATAACAGGGTGGCATTATGACCAGAAGGAATCGGGTTCCTCCATGACTACTAACAGCCGCTATCGCACTAATTATGAGCAAACGATTTTTAATGCCCAGCTTCAAGATACTATTACCTTGAATAAGAAAGGAGATTTTTGGCTGACACCAAGCATACGTTATAACCGGTCTACTATTTATGGTGCAAGTAAATATTATGATAAAACAACGTATCCGCAGAATTGGACATTCTTTAATGAAAGCGACGAACAAAATGACGGTAAAGCAACTTGGCAGATGGCGCTAAAAAAACAAGTGAATGACAAGTTGACCTTACGTGCTACCTATGGGACTTATTACCGGCTGCTGAATATGTATGAAATTGCCGGTGACGGGGCTGGGATAGTACCTATGCCTAATGTTGGTACAGCGGGGGCTACATGTGTATTCCCACAGCCTGAGGAAGGGAAACAATGGGATATCGGCGCCATTTGGGAAAGCAAAGCCTTAGGGGCTGATACGGCGAAGTTCCAGCTAACATATTTTGGCCGCGATTCGCAAAAGATGTTGCAACTAACCTCTTGGAATAACTTTTTCTTTGTATATAACAACGCCGCTTCGGCACTAATTAACGGGGTAGAAGCACAAGCTGATTTGTCATGGAAGAAGTGGGATGTGAATTTCAGTGCAACCTACACAAAAGCCACGAATATAGAATTTGATATGAGTGCCGTTCCTCAGTATGGACAGTGGGCTAATTTGCATGGCGGTTATTTGACATACCAGCCGGAATGGGAAGGAACCATGCGTTTTACGTACAGACCTGACAAAAAATGGAATTTATTTACGCAAATGCGCTATGTAGGAAGCATGTATACCCAACAATTTGAAAATGGGGGATTGCTTTTAGCACCATGCCAGTCTTCGCTTACTACTATAGATCTGGGTATGAAATATAAATTCAACAAAAACTTCCAACTGGCCGTAGGCGTTAATGATGTATTTAATAAAGCTAATGATATGTATGATGGTGACTATTGGGGTAATTCTAATACCGTGGCTTATCCTTTGCAAGGACGGACATATTACACTACACTGCAGTACAATTTTTAAGGGATATATTTTCAGCTAGGCCAATTTTTCATACGAAGTAAACCGCTTTTACTAGACATCAGTGAAGGGGCTATTTCGTTACAGCCCCTTGTTTGTCGCAACACCAGCTCTTTTTATAATTGTCCTTTGCATTAGTTTTGTATATGGAATGCTTGCATAAAAAAGGGAGGGCTGTTTTTTCTTAAATTATATTCATTAAAATAAAATCGTCGATATTTACTAATCTGTGTTGTCATATTTTAGTAGATATTGGCGATTTTTTGCGTATGTGCTTTTGACAGTTGAGTTTGGCGAAGTTTGCGAAGATAAACTGTCTCCATTATATTTGAGGTGGTGCTAAAGCCTTATTCTCACAAACATGCTTTTAACTGTTAAAAGATTAAAAATGCATAGGCATGAACAAACATAAATTGCTGTCTCTAAAAATTGCTTAAAAGCGAAATTCAGAGGCGTTATTTTAGTATTATAAGGCTATCCATTCATTCGCATCTTGACAAAATAAAGCAATTGGCTTATACTTTGAGTACCCAAAAAGTATTTTGGGTACTAGCGGCATAAGAAAGGGTGATTTAAGGTGAAAGATAAAATATTAATTGCGGTGGTTCCATTGATAAAAACTTATGGACTGCATTTTAAAATGATTGATTTGGCAAGAGAATTGGGAATGAGCAAATCTACACTTTACCAACATTTTGCCTCAAAAGAACTTCTCATGGAAGCAGCTTTTGACGTGGTGCTAAAAGAATTAAGACATGAAGAGGCAAAAATATATAACTCTGAAGCTACATTGGAAGAAAAGTTGAAAGCTACAATGCGATTTCATTCAAAACGTCTGGAACCATTTCAGAGCAGAATCTATGCAACATTATATGCAACGCCTTCAATTGCTAAAAAAATGCATAAGTTCAATAAAGAAAGGATCCAGCACTTAAATAAGTTGCTTGATGAAGGATTAAACCAAGGAACAATAAGGCCTGTGCACCGTAAGGTTTTTATTCAACTTTTACAAATGGCTCAAATAGGGTTCCTTAATGCTCAAACGCTAGATGACGTGAATACTACTTATAGTGATGTAATAACTAATGTTTTTGACATAATGCTCTATGGAATTATTAAGCCAGCACAAGTTAATGGAGAAAGCAATAATGACTAAATTAATGTTATCTAAATTCAGGGTAAATAAGGTCCCATTGTTATGCATGGTGCTTCTGACTTTTTTTATATCAGGATGCGGAAATACTTCTCCGGTACAAGAGCACGAACAGCTTTGGGGCCAAGTAGATGCAACCGAAGTAGATATGAACTCAAAGGTAGCTGGCCGTGTTGTTGAATTATATGTTGAAGAAGGCTCTTTGGTGAAAAAAGGTCAAATATTGGCTCGTATCGATGATCGTGAGTTAGCGGCACAATATAGCCAAGAGGATGCCCAATTACGCGCATCCAAGGCACAAGCGGCGCAGGCCAATGCCAATCTAGCATTGGCGGCGAGTAATGCAAAACGGTATGAGGCGCTGTATAATCAGGGAGCGATTTCGGCCATGACATATGATGATATCAATGCTAAATACTCAGTGGCATCTGCAATATATCAACAGGCGTTAGAAGGAATAGCCTCTGCAGAGGAACAAAAACAGCAAGTTAGCGTAAACGTTGATGAGACATTGATAAGAGCTCCTTTTGACGGTATTGTTACTACTAAGTACGTAAATGTAGGAGCAATGGTATCTACTGGTATGCCTATTGTGGCAGTCCAAAACCCTGTTGATAATTGGGTAAACGTTAAAGTTAATGAAACAGAGCTCCAAAAATATTTTGTTGGGCAGGAGTTGACTCTACAGGGGAGAAACTCCAACTACCGAATTGCAGGTAAAGTGGTTTCAATCAGTAAAAGCCTGATTTTGCTACTAAGCGGTCTACAAATGAGCGTGGTGATGCAACAGATATTATTAGTTTTAATATTAAAATACAAATAAATTCTGATAAAATACGTCCAGGCATGAGGTTTAAAATAATTGAAAGTAAAATAAAATATGACCGTATACCAAATTTTTAAGCAAGAATTAAAGCCTCTAGGAAAGTGGAATGTATCGCTTTTTCCTACTGCTTTTTGCGTTACCAGGCATTTAAACTCTTCTTTTTGGATTTACATATTCTAAGAATGTTGTTAATCACTTGCCAACAGTTGTTTTCGATGAAGATAACAGCTCTATGTCGCGGCAAATAATAGCCGCATATGATGATTCTGACCGTTTTGATTTATTGTTTTATGCTAAAAGTTTTGAGGAATTACAAAATATTATTGGTAAGGGTGATGCGTACGTAGGAATTTATATTCCACCACAGTTTAGTCACGATATTAAACGCGGTATGCCTACTTCGGTAGGCATGATAATAAATTCAACCAATATGATTTTTGGGAACAGTGCCATAACCGCTAGTCAAGAAATAAATGTGAATGTTTTAATTAAAGCCGGACAACAGCTTATTGAAGCTGCTGGGCAGCCTCCAGCAGAGGCTCTTAGAACGGCTTACCCGATTCAAGTAAAAATAAGAATTTTAAATAATCCTACAAATAATTATACTAATTTCCTGCTCTTGGGTCTGATTGCAAATGGGATGCAAATAGGTCTCTTGCTATATGTTTCTTCTGTGCTTTGCAAGGAATATAAACGTATTAATTTGTGGGATAAAACAGCTACACTAAAGATTATTCTTGGTAAGTTTTTAGCTTGTTGGCTGCCAGCGACTTTTTCACTATGTCTATGTGAATTGTTGGCAAAACTCGTCTTTGCTGTGCCTTTGCGCGCTCCTATTTGGCAATTTATAATTCTAAGTGCTGCTTTTATTTTTAACTTCACAAGTTTGTGCTTTATCTTTTCAGCTATATTCACAAATCCTATTAATGCTGTCCAACTTCCCCTGGGTTACATCATGCCAGGTTTACTCTACAGTGGTTTAACTTGGCCCTTGGACTGGGTAGATTCGGTACCGACTTTTATAGGTAGTTTAATGCCACTCTATTATTTTGCCGTTCCCTTACGTGCTTTGTCATTGCAAGGGTTTAGTATTGATTATTTTTCTTGCTTTGGGAAATTGTTAGGTGCAGGAGTAATATTATTAATACTTGCCGGATATATGTTCCAATACAATCGTAATCGGTTCAGATGCGAACAATAGGGGGTGAAAAAATGCATTGCTATGGACTACGGCAATATTGGCAAATAATAAAAAGAGAATTGTTATTCCTTTTCAAATTGGATAAACGAAGAATAGTAATACTTTTTTGTGCAGCATCGGCCTACCTTATCTTGTTCTCTCTTTTATATCAACAAGGCACAGTAGAAAAAATACCGACTTTGGTTTTAGATCAAAATAATAGCAAGCTAAGCCGCGAATTTGTGCAATGTGTAGAAGATAGTGAAAAATTCCACATCATTGCAGAACCCATCAACTTAGAAACATTTCAAGACAGAATTTTGCATGACAAAGAACTTGTCGGGTTTATAATTCCTCCCAATTTTAATACTGATGCTGAATCTGGGCGTGAGACACAAGTTTTAATGGTGATGGAAGGAAGTAATCTAATAATTACAAGTACCAGCGCCATGGCAGGTTTAGAAATGATTAGAGATTTTTCTAGTGAAAAGGGTGTCAAACTATTAGAAAAAAATACAAATATGAACTCCGTGCAATCTGAGGTAAAAATAAATCCAGTAGGGTTCACTTACAGAATCCTTGGCAATAAAACGTTGAACTATATGTATTATTTGGCTTTAGGACTATCACTGGCTGCTTTTCAACAGGGAATTTTGATTGCCGTTGCGGCTTCTTTCCTTTGTGAATTCCAAGGAATAACTAACAATGAAATAGGTTTAAACTGGCTTTCCCGTTATGCCGCTAAAATTTTACCCTATTTTTTTATTAGTATTGTGGCTTATACTACAAATTTAGTTGTTGCCAAATATGTTTTTTTATATCCAATTAATCAAAAAGTTTTGTTAGATTTGTTTATAATAGGGATTGCCTTTGCATTTATTATTGCGAATATTGGAGGAGTAATTGCTAATCTTGTCCGGAGTGAACTTATGTTTACTCGTATTTCTTTAGCATACGTTGTACCAGCTTTTATTTTATCTGGCTATACATGGCCGCTAGAGGGAATGATTAAACCTATATATTTTCTAGCTCTACTATCACCGTTAACGTATTTGGCAAATACTTTTCGCGAATTGATATTATTGGGATATAGTATTGACTGCGTTCACAATTCACTTATTCTCTTAATAGCTGGGATGCTGGCTTTCTTTTTGGCTGCATATCTTTATGATCAACGAGTAAAAGGTTTTGCCATTGCACATGACAGTACAAAATTAGTTTGAATTTCAATGCAAAGGAGAAAGGTTGCCGTGCACTGCATAAAGGGTGTTTTTGACACCAATGTGAATACATTATTTGGGGAACAAAGAAAAATGACCATATGCGCAGCATGCAGGGCCATATCCGGGATGCTTTGATTTCCCGGTAAAACAAAGGGATAAATTCCACTTAACCAGCAAGTCGACACTGCTTATGGAAGAGCTAGTAAAGATTGTTCAGGAAGGTAGTGCTATTTTAGCTTCATTCGCCGGGTCAGGTACTACCTGTGTCGCCGCACTTAGAAATAATCGCTAGTTTATTGGATTTGAGAAAACGCAAGTATATTATGATGTTGCACTAGAACGGTTAAAACAATAAGGAAAAGAGCAGATGCCTTAATGAAGTGCACCCCAAATGTTAGAAAAAAATAACATTTGGGGTGATGTTATGAAAGCAAGAAAAATAATGCGGACCTTTTCATTATAAAAACACTTAGAATATGTTGTCTACAGGTTGCAGATCACGCAAAAGTTTTCAGATATATTTCTTGGGTGCTAATTTGGTACAAATGCTAAAATTTTGGTGGCAGTAACGTTCAATTTTAAATGGTTAGAAACGAGGCTGTATTGTAGCAACGTTTTATAAGTAAAATCGCCGATATTCACGCATCTACTTTGTCAGACCTTGCGGTTTTGTAATGGTATGTACCAGTATGTACTATATCATTACAAACTCCTCGGCATTTCGTGTATCTGAGTAAATCTCGGCGATTTTTTGTGTGTGGGAGATAATATAGAATATGTATCACAGAAGGGGAATGACCATTTTTGTTATAAACGCCCTTATGGGGAGTTAGGTGTTGGTGGCTTAGATGTCAATGCTGGCGGCATGGAATATTATCTAGAAGTACAACGCAATTATTCAAGTAAGAACGCTATTTCCTTTGAATATCTAGGTGGTAATGTAAAAGGATTTTTAGCAAAAATGAAAATTTTATTCTAAGTATTTGACATATTAAGGCCCTCGTGAGAGGGTCTATTTTTTTGTGGATAAAACTAAGTAAATACTTCTAAAAATTGTTTGTAAGTACAATTTAGGGGTTCAATTCAGTAGTTTAAAAAGGTGTTGGTCCTAAACATACATCTGCCAGCCTATTAACCAGTAGTTTTAATGTCAGCTTAGATGTTACTATTTCATTAGACAGATGTACTGATTATGATTACAGCATAGGTAAAGCCTAATTGGTGAAAGTCACGAATAGGGGATAAGACTGCCAATTGCCTGATGTAAGGGAACTGTATCAGATATTAGAAGTAGATTGTATTTATAGTACCTGATTTTTGGGAGTATAGCTCATAATATGGCAAAGTCTTAAACTAATTAACTACCAATATGAAATATTGACAGTTTCTTGACATCCTACATCACCTAATTGACACCTCCTTGACCTTTTCTCTGATAAAATAATAAACGCAACAAGTGATAATTAATGAGTAGGTTTGTTGCGAATGGTAATAATAAAAATAGGGGTTGAGGAGATGAGAATATGGGGATTGTATTAGCAATCTCTGGCTTAACCGGCTTGGTTTTGCTGGTTTACTTATTTTATGTATTGTTTAGAGGTGAGGAATTATGAGCCATATCATATGGCAAGACGTATTATATATCATCCTTTTAGTAGGATTGTCTATACCATTAGGCGTCTACATTTACAAAGTGATGATAGGACAAAAGGTATTTTTAACCCGTGTGCTTGTTCCGGTGGAAAATGGAATATATAAGCTCATGGGTATTGAAAGCAACGAGGAAATGGAGGCAAAAAAATATGCCATTTCGGTACTTGTATTCAGTGCGATTGGTGTGGTATTTATTTGGTTTTTGCAAATGTTGCAGGGCATTTTGCCGTTTAACCCGGAAAAGATTGAAGGCACGAGCTGGCATCTGGCTTTTAACACGGCCGCGAGTTTTGTCTCTAATACGAACTGGCAGGCGTATTCCGGAGAAGCAAGCTTGTCCTACTTAACACAATTTTTAGGGCTTACAGTACAAAATTTTGTGTCGGCGGCAACAGGAATTGCTGTTTTGTTTGCCTTAATCAGAGGTTTTATCCTGAGACAAAAAAAGACAATAGGAAGTTTCTGGGTTGATATCACAAAAGCGACTCTATATGTACTGCTTCCATTATCTATTATTCTTGCAACACTGCTTGTTTCACAGGGGGTAGTGCAAACCTTTAGTTCATATAAAGAGGTAGATATGCTGGGAAGCGCGGTGGCTCAAACCATTCCTCTTGGTCCTGCGGCAAGCCAGATTGCGATTAAGCAACTGGGAACAAACGGTGGAGGATTTTTCGGAGCGAATTCTGCCTTCCCGCTTGAAAATCCGACGGCACTTTCCAACTTGTTGCAAGTGTTGTCCATTCTTCTGATTCCAGCAGCGCTGTGCGTGTCGTTCGGAAAAGCAGTAAAAGACAGTAAGCAAGGAAACTCTATCTATATAACCATGATGTTCTTGTTTGTGGTGGCGCTGACGGCGGTAACAGCTAGTGAGCAGTTTACTGCGCCAAACTTCACGAGTGTTGTAGCTTCGGCGAGTATGGAAGGTAAAGAAGTGATTCACGGTATGGGAATGTCGACTCTATGGGCTACAGCTACCACAGCTGCTTCCAACGGTTCGGTAAATTCTATGCACGATAGCTTTACTCCTCTTGGTGGTATGACTTTGATGTTCCTTATGCAGATTGGAGAAATCGTTTTTGGCGGAGTAGGAAGCGGGTTATACGGAATGCTGGCTTTTGTCCTACTTACAGTTTTTATTGCCGGATTGATGGTAGGTAGAACACCGGAATACTTGGGGAAAAAAGTTGAAGCCTTTGATATGAAGATGGTTTGTCTGATTGTCCTCGTACCGCCGCTGGTAACCCTAATTGGTACCGCCATGGCAGTTATAATGCCTGACGCGGTGTCGTGGCTGGCAAATCCTGGCGCTCATGGATTCTCTGAGATTTTATACGGATTTTCTTCTATGGGCAACAACAATGGAAGTGCTTTTGCGGGTTTTAACGCTAACACCATATTTACAAATGTTACTGGGGGAATTGTCATGTTGCTGGCTCGTTTTATCCCATTAGCGGCAGCTGTTTTCCTTGCAGGGAATATGGCACAAAAGAAAACTGTAGCTGCTAGCGAAGGGACTTTATCCACCAGTAACACAATGTTTGTCGGACTGTTAATAGGGGTTATCCTTATTATAGGTGCTCTAAGCTTTTTACCGGCGCTGGCCCTTGGCCCGATTGCCGATTACTTTACAATGCGGTAGAAAGATGTGATTGAAATGAAAAAGAATAGTATTAACAAGAATATTTTTGTGGACGCACTTCAGCAGTCCTTTACAAAGCTTGCTCCACGCATACAGGTAAAAAATCCTGTTATGATGGTGGTTTATATCGGAGCAATAATGACAACAGCACTTTATTTTCTTTCTTTTGCGGGAATTAAAGATGCGAACGGTGGATATATTTTGGCCATATCACTTATTTTGTGGTTTACCGTATTATTCGCCAACTTTGCCGAAGCCATCGCCGAAGGGCGTGGGCGAGCACAGGCTGATACCCTGCGCCAAGCTAGGAAGGATGTCAAGGCAAGAAAGTTAAGGTCAGCGGCCAAAGTAGATGAATATACCGAAGTATTGTCCGCTGAGCTAAAAAAAGGCGATATAGTATTTGTCAAAGCAGGGGAACAGGTCCCAATGGATGGTGAAGTAATAGACGGCGCGGCATCTATAGACGAGAGCGCTATTACGGGGGAATCAGCTCCTGTCATACGTGAATCCGGTGGTGACCGAAGTGCTGTTACCGGAGGAACAACATTGGTGTCTGACTGGCTGGTAATCAAGGTAACGGCTGAAGCAGGAGAAAGCTTCCTCGATAAAATGATAGCTATGGTGGAAGGCGCGTCTAGGAAAAAGACTCCCAATGAGATTGCTCTGCAAATCCTACTAGTGACTCTCACTATTATATTCCTTGTAGTTACAGCAACTTTGTTACCTTTCTCGGAGTTTGCGAGCAATCAGGCCGGAGTAGGGTCTGCCATATCCATTACTAACGTGATTGCTCTACTGGTCTGCCTTGCTCCCACTACCATCGGGGCGCTCCTCTCTTCTATCGGCATAGCCGGAATGAGCCGTTTGAATCAGGCCAACGTGCTTGCAATGAGTGGACGCGCTATCGAGGCTGCAGGAGATGTGGATGTGCTTTTGCTGGATAAAACAGGAACCATCACCTTGGGAAATCGACAGGCAAGCGAGTTTATACCGATTGCCGGTGTGGATGAAAAGGAACTTGCAGACGCGGCCCAACTATCCTCTCTTGCCGATCAAACGGCTGAAGGTAGAAGCATTGTGGTTCTGGCAAAGGAGAAATTCGGGATACGTGGCAGGGAACTTTCCAAACTTAACGCAAAATTTGTGGAGTTCACGGCCAAAACTAGAATGAGCGGTATAGATTATCAAGGAATAGAAATAAGAAAAGGCGCGGCAGAAGCCGTAAAAACCTTTGTACTGGAGAAAAACGGGATCTATCCGGATGAATGTGAACAGATTGTAAGACGTGTCGCAGGGGTAGGCGGCACACCTCTAGTGGTTGTACGCAATAGCCAGGTGCTAGGAGTTGTCTATTTGAAGGATATCATAAAAAATGGTATAAAAGAGCGTTTTGAAGATCTGCGTAAGATGGGTATCAAAACTATTATGATTACAGGAGACAACCCTATGACCGCCGCAGCTATCGCCGCAGAAGCAGGTGTGGATGACTTTCTGGCGGAGGCTACACCGGAAGCTAAGCTTATGCTAATTCGTGACTATCAGGCCAAGGGTCATCTGGTCGCTATGACGGGTGATGGCACCAACGACGCTCCGGCACTGGCACAAGCTGACGTAGCCGTGGCTATGAATACGGGTACTCAAGCAGCTAAGGAAGCGGGTAATATGGTGGATTTGGATTCCAGTCCCACCAAGCTGATTGATATTGTGAGAATTGGTAAACAGCTGTTGATGACACGAGGCTCGCTGACTACTTTCAGTGTGGCGAATGATGTTGCTAAGTATTTCGCTATTATCCCGGTATTGTTCTTCGGGATTTATCCTCAACTGACCGCCTTGAATTTTATGGGGCTAACCAGTTCTACAACTGCAATTCTATCAGCAATTATCTATAATGCGCTGATTATTATTGCACTCATCCCGTTGGCTCTTAATGGCGTAAAATACCGCGAGTTGCCGGCTGGTGAGCTGCTGAAACGGAACATGCTCATTTACGGTCTGGGAGGTATTGCGGCACCTTTCATAGCTATTAAACTGATTGATATGCTGCTTACCGCATGCGGCATTGTGTGAGGTGAAGAGATGATGAAAACAATGAAAATATTAAAAACTGCGCTGACTTGCTTTGGTATAATGACAATTTTGTGTGGCATGTTTTATACGGCAACTGTCACGGGTATTGCACAGTTAATTTTTCCAAGACAGGCAAATGGAAGCATTATAACGACTACTTTAAAAGACGGTTCCCAGAAAGAGTATGGTTCCGCACTTATAGCGCAAGAATTCACAACTCCTGAGTATCTAATTGGAAGGCCCATGGGTGCTACAAATCTGTCACCTGTTGGCAAAGAACAGGAAGTTCTTGTTAAAAAACGTGTTGCATGGTGGCATTCGCTAGAGCCTGATAATACGGAGAAAATACCGATGGATTTGGTTACGGCCTCAGGAAGCGGTGTTGACCCCAATATCTCACCGGAAGCGGCAGAATATCAGGTGGTTCGTATCGCCGGTGAACGAAATATAAGTAAAGAGGCTGTCAGGGCTATTATCGAAAAATATACTACCGGCCGTTTTCTCGGTATTTGTGGTGAACCAGCTGTTAATGTTCTATCTGTTAATTTGGCACTGGATGGCTTGCTATAAGCCACGATTATGGTGTAATATTGGGTCAAAGGGAGTGAGCTTTAATGAGCCCAGTTGACAAACGTCCTGACCCGGATGCGATTCTTAAAGAATTAAATAACAATCTGGAAAGCAAATCTGGGAAGCTGAAAATATTTTTTGGTTATGCAGCGGGTGTAGGCAAAACTTATGCCATGCTAGATGACGCTCAACAACAGATAAAATGCGGAGTAGATGTCTTAGTCGGCTATGTCGAGCCGCATACACGCCCGGAAACCATGCAACTTTTGCATGGTCTTCCTGCGTTGTCCCCCAAAATACACTTCTATCGTAATATAAAACTAAAGGAATTTGATTTGGATGAGGCTCTGCGCCGAAAACCGGAGCTTATTCTTGTGGATGAGCTTGCGCATACCAATGCTGAAGGCTCACGTAACCGCAAACGCTATCAAGATATTGAAGAATTGTTAAGTGCCGGCATTGATGTCTACACCACGGTTAATGTGCAGCATATTGAAAGTCTTAATAACGTTGTGGAGGATATTACAAAAGTAAGTATTCAGGAAACAGTTCCGGATTATTTGTTTGATCACGCGGATAAAATAAAGGTGATTGATATTGAGCCGGAAGAACTTCTTCGTCGTTTTGAAGACGGCAAAATATATAGGCCGGAGCAGGTAAAAACGGCCATGCGAAATTTCTTTACCCGGGAAAATCTGAAGCTCTTGCGCGAAATAGCCATGCGCAAAGCAACAGATAGGATTAGTAATGAAAATCAGAGTGAGCATCGCCTGACCGAAAAAATGGCTAATACCAAGATGCTGGTTTGTATTGGTGCTTCTCCCTCGTCCGCCAGGTGCATTCGTTGGACAGCACGAGCGGCAGAGGCCTTCCATGCGCACTGGAGTGCTCTCTATGTTGAAAACATTGAAAGCGACTATCTTACGAAGGAACAACAAAAAACACTCCATGCAAACATAGAGTTAGCAGAAAAACTAGGGGCGGAAATTGTTACCCTTGCAGGGCATGATATCGCAACGTCTGTATCAGAATATGCAAAACTATCAGGCATTACAAACATAGTTGTTGGTAAAAGCAGAAACAAAAAAACGTTTAGAAGTCTGTTTGAAATGGACTTTGAGGATAAAGTAATTTCTCTTTTACCGAATATAGAAGTGCATATCATACCAAGCAGTATACCTTTGCGAGGTTATAAAAAGCCCAAAAAGGCAATTCAAAATAAAAAAATCAACTTTTCGTGGAAAGATTCAGCAAAAACGCTGGGCCTTTTGGTAGCAGCTACACTGTTATGTCTTGGACTTCGTAAGCTGGGTATTGGTGAGCAGAACATAATAATGACCTATATTCTTTCTGTTCTAGTCATATCAAGAGTTACAGGAGAACATGTATATGGTGTCATAGCATCAGTTGTCAGCGTGTTGACTTTTGATTTCTTTTTTACAGAGCCTTACTTTACCTTCAATACTATACAAGCCGGGTATCCTATTACTTTCCTTATCATGTTGCTGATAGCCTTAATCACAAGCACACTGACGGTACGCAGCAAGACACAGGAAAGGCTTGCGGTGCAAAGAGAACGCCGTACTGAGGTACTCTATGAAATCAGCAAAAAGTTGCTTATTACCAGAGGACTCGAAAATATTGTTGCCCTTACAAATGAATATATCGTCAATCTTTTTGGACGTTCCGTAGTTTTTTTTACTGCGGATCCGGAACTGGGAGCGGATGGCAGTGTGACACAAGCGGTGGCGGATGTTGATGGTTCATGGTTCAATTCCGCAAATGAAAAGGCTGTGGTACACTGGGTCTTCATTAATCAAAAACGTGCTGGAACAGGAACAGACACGCTGAGGGATGCGGGGGCATTTTATATGCCTGTCATTTCTCAGGGCCATGTGCTTGCTGTTTTGGGTATTTCCTGTGCAAAAGGTGTATTGGATCACAGCACAAGATTGTTTTTACGTATGATTGCTTCTCAGGTAGCTATGGCACTGGAGCGTCAGCGCCTCTCTGATGAGCAACGAGAGATAATCGTAGAAGTGGAGAAGGAAAAAATGCGAAGCAACCTTTTACGGGCGATTGCACACGATCTTCGTACACCTCTTGCAGGAATCCTCGGTGCTAGCTCAGCTATCAGCGAGAACGGTAACGGGCTTAATGAAGCTACGCGTGAAAAGCTCAATGCTGATATTCAGGAAGAAGCACAGTGGCTCATACGCATGGTGGAAAATCTCCTGTCTGTAACGAGAATCAATGAGGGTGCGTCAAAGGTTACAAAAAGTCCGGAAGCTGCGGAGGAAGTTGTAGCAGAGGCAGTAAGCCGTATCAAAAAAAGGTCACCGCAAAGAAATATCATAGTCAGCGTACCGGATGAGTTGCTTGAAGTTCCTATGGATGGAACCTTAATTGCGCAGGTATTGATTAATTTGCTGGAAAATGCCATTAAACACTCAGCAAATGAATCCCCTATAGAGGTTATTCTAAAGAAGAATGAAAAGTGGGCTGTGTTTGAGGTGGTAGATAATGGAAAGGGAATAGCGGACGAGGACTTTCCCTATCTCTTTACAAGTTATGTTCCAAATGGAAAAAAGAGTTCTGACTCCTCCAGAGGAATGGGTATTGGACTGTCTATTTGTATGACTATAATAAAGGCGCATAATGGCACTATGGATGCTCATAACCGAAAAGAAGGCGGAGCTGTCTTTCGGTTCATGTTGCCGTTGGAAGGAGGCGAATAATTATGGATATAAAACCCTTGGTTTTGGTCGTTGAGGACGAGGAGGCTATTTGTAACTTTATAACAGCAATCCTAAACTCCAACGGTTATCAGGTTATAAAAACAAATACAGGAAAAGAAGGTCTTTCTCTGGTCGCGTCCTATTCGCCGGACGTTATTTTGCTGGACCTAGGTCTGCCGGATATAGACGGTGTGGAGATATTAAAAAGCATACGTGGATGGTCGAAAATACCTATTGTAGTAGTTTCTGCAAGAGGACATGAGCGAGAAAAAGTGGAAGTTCTTGATTTAGGTGCAGATGACTATATAGTCAAACCCTTTGGTACCTCCGAATTACTTGCACGAATAAGAACCGCACTGCGGCACAGCACTCAAAGTATGGGTGCGGAATCAAAAGGTATGGGCAAGGTAAGCGTTGGAGAGCTTGAAATTGATTATGGGAAGCGAACGGTTTTTTTAGCCGGGGATATTGTACATTTGACACCGGTTGAATATAAAATCTTGGCGCTTTTATCAAAAAATGCAGGAAAGGTGCTTACACACGATTCTATCATGCGAGAGATATGGGGGGTGTATGCCAACGACAGCCATACGCTGCGGGTCAATATGGCGAACATTCGAAGAAAGATTGAAAAAAACCCTGGCGAACCCAAGTACATTTTAACGGAGATGGGTGTGGGGTACAGAATGGTTGAGAAATTATAGGGAAATTGCCAATTTATTTAAAAACAGAAGTATATATAAAGCATAAAAACATTTCTAGGTGTTGGTATTTGAACTTCACTGTATTGAGCAGGGGTGATGTTCTCACTTGGAACATGTTGTCGGCGGTATTCTCGGAATTAATTATTATGCTAATTTTATCTATATGTTATCTTCGCATAAAAGCATAAAAAATATTACTTTTGTTTGATTCCAAACGCTAAAATCTTGAACGATTTTACGAGATTTTAGTGGTAGCAACGTCCAATTTAAAATAGCTGGAAACGAGGCTGTGTGGTAGCAACGATTTTTTGTGTGTAAAGAAAATCATGTTCAAGATATGGAACTCCTTTTTGTCATAAAAAGAATAGTAAAAAAATACCGCTCTGAGCAAAATAAGAGTGGTATTTCTATGGTTAAAAATAAAACTGAAGAAAATAGTGCTTAT
>Ga0183099_1000828_pt1 | contig 20035 bp, 11 predicted proteins | sample Biomet1_FD_127788 | JGI IMG/M metagenome (GOLD analysis project Ga0183099, IMG submission 127788) | Microbial communities from bioreactor (seeded with anoxic lake sediment) at LBNL, California, USA - Biofuel metagenome 1 | ecosystem: Engineered > Bioreactor > Anaerobic > Unclassified ...
AAACCTACTTGCACTTTTCTGTTAAAGCTTGTGTTTGCAAATCAATTAGGGATACACCTCTTTCCGATGTATCCCTAATTGATTGCCTATTTTTGCTGTTTCCTGTCAATGAAAATCAGAAATCAACCCAGCCACATATTGCAGAATCATAACCGCATCGTAAGCGGTAACGTTATTATCTAAATTCACATCAATCACTGTTTTCAGAGTATCATCTGCCGTAATCAGACCTGCCACAACTTGAAGAGCAATAACGGCATCAAATGCAGTAATCTGCCCGTCTTGATTTGCATCCCCCGTTTGAACTGCCTGTGCCGTCTTTTGAAAGGTGTAACTGATAGTAATCGTCCCGTCTGCATTTTTCACTGCGCTTGCAACTGTTCCGTTGACGGTGAACTGCATATCTTGAGTATCCACAAATTCAAAGCCGTCTTTCGGAGTAAGTACCTCACTCACGGTATAGGCGGTATTTGCCGCAAAAACTGCTTTCCGTACAATTCCAGAAGAGGTTTCCTGCAGTAAATTGATCGGAAACAAAAGAAGGTACTCCTACAAATGGCGTTTCCCCTGTTTTCGGTTCCGAAATATCGGTCAACGCAACATGATAAATTCCCGCTTTATCGGAAAACTTGATAAAATCAATCGCAATTGGTGCACTTGCCCCAGTAATGACATCATAACGCAACGCCGTTACAATTCCTTTCCAATAAGTTGAGCCGGCTGCTGTTTCTGCAAGATTGTATTCATAGACTTTAAAGTTCTCCATGTTGCTGTCAATTTTGAGCGGTATTTGAGAGACCTGCGCAATTCCGGTCAAAGTATTTGCATAATAAAGCCCATCCCCCGTGTTTGAAGAGGAATTTTTTAGTTTTACACGCAAATATTTATATTTGTTTGCATCTAACGTAATGTTATTGAGATTGAGGAAAAAATCAGCGTCACTCGACGAGGTTAGAAAAGAAGCTATGCCATTTTTTATACCTTGAAAGGTTGTTCCAATTGACTTTGGTACCCAGTTTGACAGATGTGTTTTAAACTCCCATTCAGGTTTTTCAGTCCAAAGCGCATATACGGTGGTATCTCCTGTAAAATGAACTTTATCAACAGGTTCAACAGCATCAGCAGTCAATCCCCAGCCCTTGAAGTATTGATTTGTTTTGGTTAAGATTGTCGTTTGATCGAGTGCATACTCTGTTCCGTCAAGCACCGCTGTACTAACAGGCAGTGTACCTATTCCACCATTTGCATCATACGTGAGATAATGCATATTTTCTCCGTCAATGATAAGCCGATAGGTTCCGTAAACTCCGCTTCCATCGTTTGCTCTTGCAACAATATCTACAAAACCACTGTCAAGTGCTTTTACCTGCACAGAATTGTCCTCCGATACAGTAATGCAAACCTTTCCCGATAAGTCTCCTCGCCCGTCAGCGGTGCATTCATATGCCGTCCAGGTTAGCATTTCAGCACCGATAGAGGACGGCAGAACAGCTGCGGTTAAAACAGCGCTTTGTCCAACTCCGGAAAGTTCCTGTATACCCCCAGCTACCGCAATGCTTGAAGCGGTGTCTATTGTCGTGCTGCTGTGTAGTTCGATTTCCGCAAATTGCAACCGCCACATAACATCGCCCGGTGCAGGCTTTGCATTCAATTTTGTAACAGTAAGACGAACCTTTCTCGCAGTGACAGAATCAAGGGAAAACGTGACAGGCGTACTTGAATCCATATGCCCTGTCACCGTTTCGACAACGGTGTAATCAGTCTCGTCAGAATCCTTTACTGAAATGGTAAAGTCCTGTGGGAAAACGTAATTGTTCGTTGCAATCGCATTTGCATCGGTTCTCGGATAGAGGATAATATCGTTTAACCTTTTCTCTGCTCCAAGATCAAAATCAAAAGTAATCGGTGTCACAAGGTCGGGAGAGTTATAAATAGGACCTGATGTGTACCCTGTTCCCGTTGTAACTCCGTCGGTGAGAAAGGTTTTACTCCAGCCGTATTGCAACGATTCCTGATTGTTGTTAATTCCAGCTACAAGACCTCTTGCGTCGTTATTTGTCACCAAAGCAACCTCTTTCAAAACGGCAGTAAGAGAAATATTCTCATTCATCGTGACAACTGCGGGTTCGGAAAGTGAATCGATTCCACTGAAGTGAGAAAACACTTTTCCGACGGGCATATTAGACGATGCAAGAACCAGGTTCGTTCCGTATGCATAAGTTCCTGTAAAAGGCAGTGCTTCTTGAATTCCATTGATTTGGACAAAAGCGCCGTTAGGACCATCAATTGATAACACTTTCGATTCGTTTGCTCCCGTCGTATTCCCAATATAACGAAAGACCGTATTTAATGTGATGTCTTTTGTGATCGGAGTAGTTAAACTTGACCCTTTGCGGTAAATATCCCCCGTAAAACAGGCAAATTCATAATTTGGATCATTTGATACAACTGTAATCACAGCCTGTGTACTGTTCAGAGTTGCAGAATATGGAAGACTTGTTGGGATTCCATTCACCGTCACTGTGGCAGAAATCTTCTGCGGATTTTCAATTGTTATGGTGTTTTCATTCACCACATTGGTGAATTCATAACTGCCCGATGAGAGCTGATACACCGCATTGCCATCCTGTTTGCCGACATAGGTAACTCCAGAAGCTGTTTGTGCAGGCATTCCGCTCTCATATACCGTTCCGTTTCCTGTCGGATCAGGAAGATATAATGTCGCTTTTGTATTAGCAGGAACCGTTGCTCGATATGTCAGAACACCGGTGTCGGAATTGATGTTCCATTCGCTGTGAATCTTTCCGTATATAGAATCATAATCCCCTTTTGCGTAGGACAAGGTGCCTCCGATACTCGGTTGTAGGACGATATGTTTATAACCGGGGTTCGCTTCGTCCCGCTCAATGCCAAGTACATCTTTAAACATCCATTCCATGACTGCTCCATAGGAATAGTGATTGAACGATTCACTTTGCACCGAACTTGTTCCGTCTGAGTTGACTTTTAATGCATCCCAACTTTCCCAAATACTGGTTGATCCTGTCGTAACGCTATAAAGCCAAGAGGGAAAAGTCGTCTGTTCCATTAAAGCAAAAGCGGTACTATCATATCCATTGTCGCTTAATACAGGATTGAGATAGCTGACCCCCAAAAAGCCTGTCGATAAGTGATTATTCGTGCTTTTTACTTTGTCGACCAAATGAGCCGCTGCCGCTGCTTTTATATTGTCATCAAACAGCCCAAACTCCAACCCCAATAAATAGGAAGTTTGCGTATTACAGGTTGTGCTTCCGTCGGAATTGACGTATTCCCTGTTCCATGCTGTTTTATAGTTTTGGAATATCTGCTCATAGTTTGCGGCATCGGTTGTGTTTCCGATCACCTCTGCCATTTTGGACAACAATTTTGCGGAATACGCGCAATAAGCAGTATCAGTGACGCCGAACGGAGAAGGGTCAATGGCAAGCCAATCCCCCGTCCACCCCTTGGCTCGAATGAAGCCGTCCGGATCATCGTTGCTTGTGCTAACAAGGTAATCCACCCAGGCACACATTGCCGTATAATTTTGTGTGATAATGTCTTTGTTTCCATATTGTTGATAAATCTGCCATGGCACGATAACACCCGCATCGCCCCAACCATTTGTCGCATTACCATTCTTTAATCCCCACCCTGTTGTCCACCCTCCCGGTGCAACATCGGTGTATGCTCCAGCGGAAGTCTGGGTATCCCGTAGATCCTGGGAATATTTCGTAAAAAATTGATTGGTGTCCGAAAAATACGATCCGGTTCTACAGAAAATTTGCGCGTCTCCTGTCCAGCCCCAACGTTCGTTTCTCTGCGGGCAATCAGTCGGAATACTCATGATATTTGCACGCCAACTCCACAGAGCATTGCTGTAAAATTGATTGATCAGGCTGTTTGACGATTGAAAGGAACTTGTTTCATCAAGATCAGTATGGATGACAAGCCCTTCGATTTGATCCAAATCAATCGGTGTGGAAAGTCCCGTAATCTCCATATAGCGGAACCCGTGATAAACAAGGCTCGGTTCAAATGTTTCGCCGCTTGCAGCCCCTTTGAACGTGTAAGTGTCGATGTTGGTCGCAGCGTGTAGATTTTCGGTGTAGAGGGTTCCTTCCGCTCCATCGGAACCCGTCATATTGGCTCTGTTTAAAATTTCTCCATAACGTACTTTCATGACAGACCCTTGTGCGGCTGTCGCTTTGATCCTCGGAATTCCGGCAAAGTTCTGACCGAAATCATAAATATAAACACCGGGTTCGGGTTGTGTCATCGCAATCGGACGCAGAATTTGCGTGTTTTTAATCGAGGGCATATTTTGTGAAACAATCTCACCGATTTCATAATTATTGCTCAAAATTGCGTTTGTGGCTTTGGTTTTTACAGATACCCAGCTACTGTCGTCAAAGCCACTCTGCGTCCAACCACTTTGTTCTTTATTTGCATCATATTGATATCCCATAAAGTAATCGTCATTGAGAATCGGACCATCCCAATAATAGTTCCAGGATTCATCGGTGACAATCGTGTCCGTTGTACCATCGGCATAATTGATGAAAAGTTTTGCGTAAAGGCATAAATCGGGGCCAAAATTGCGATTCGCGCGGTTAAACCAACCATGCCCCAAAATTCCGCCGACGGCATTGGTGGTGCCGCTTGTAAGTTTGTCGGTAACATCATAGGTTTGATACATCAAATGTTTGTTATATTGTGTGTTACCCGGATTAAAATAACTGTCGGTCACCGGGTTGCCGTTTAGATATAGTTCATAAATTCCAGCAGCGGTGGCATATAAGCGTGCGGATTTTATTTCTTTTGCGGGGATGGTAAATTCTTTCCGCAGCATCGGTGCGGAATATGTAACAGCTTTAGCATTCTTTTGAAAAAAAGCGCCTTCGTTGTGTAATTTCAATTTCCCGCTTTCGATTGTTCCGGTTGTAAAATTAAAATTGCTCGAATCAGAAAAATCTTCCTCAAAAATAATATCTCCGCTTGCATTTTTCACAACGACATTATCGGCATAGGAAATTTCATCGTTTCCACCTCCGGAGGTAGAACGGAATCCGATGTTTCCAAGATCAAAAGCCGCAACGGTTCGTGTATCGACAAGAATTGTATTCACATATGTCTGAATTAATCCGTTGTTCACATCAATCTTTAAATGGCTTTCTTTGTTAATTCCATCCGCCTTTGTCGGAAATACAGTGGGGAGATACGGCTGTGCTCCGATTGTAGCAAAAGAACCATTCGTACACTTGTGGGGTCGCAACATGATTCCGCTGCACCACGAATAAGCTGCAATTTGCCACATATAGTAATTGGTGCTGTCGCTTGCGCCGAAAAGCAACGCGAACGCATCGTTAACAAGCGTAAAATCAACATCAACCGTAAATGTTCCGTTTGTGATCACTTTGGGGATATCCCCGTTTGTAATCCACTTCGCACCACTCCAACCCGATGTCATTAATCCGGTTTCAAACGTATTAATTTCCGAAGAAGTAATTTTCCCATATACATCAAAGGCATATACCTTCCAATAATACTTTGTGGAAGCGGTGAGTGCCGTGCCACCATATTTGATGTAATTTGAGGCATCGGAGTTCACTTTCCCGCTGTCCCACAAATCATAATCGTTGTTTTTTAATTTGTTCTCTGTCGAGGAAACACAAATTCGGTAGTCGGTTTGTTTCTGCCCTCTGGTGGTATCCTGCATCTGCCAACTAAAATTTGGAGTGGAAGCATCAATGCCGACTGGGTTTGTCATTTGCTCCACTTGAGGTTTGAGAATGATTGCACTACTTGCTGAAGTGTCCCTCACCTGCAAAAACAAATTGTTTTTTACATAGAGTTGATGATTCACAATGGCGCCTCCCGCAAAATTTGTATTTGTGGTTCCGCTGAAATTGTCTTGAAAAATCACTGTTCCGTCTCCGTTTTTTACGATGATATTATCTGCATTGAATTCTTCCGCTCCTGCCGAACGGAAGCCGAGTAGCCCGAGTTGAAAGGAATTCACCGTACGGGTGTCAATTAAAGTTCCATTGACATAGGTTTTAATAAGCCCCTGATTCACATCAATTTTTAGATGCGACTGTTTGCCAACACAATCAGTTTTTGCAGGATAAACAGAAGTAATCGTCGGTTGTACACCAATATTGGCAAAGGAGCCGTTCGTACATTGATGTGGTCGAAACATAATCCCACCGCACCACGAATATGCAGCAATTTGCCACATATAAAAGTTTTTACTGTCGCTCGCACCGAATAAAACCGTAACCGCATCGGTTAGCAGTGTGAAATCAAGATCAATCGTGAATACAGTATCCTCATATCCTGTCATTTCCGTTGCACTGGCATGCAGTACAGTTTCACCCCCACTATTCGTGGAAAACAAAGGTAGACATTGTAACAAAAATGCTATCATCACGACACACGATATTGTTTTTTTCATAAACCAAACGCTCCTTCAACTAAAATTGTTTTTACCGAATATCATCATTTCACACAGAATTATTTTCTGTATCTCTTTTCTTTTTAGGCAATTTTATTTGTGAAAGGTTGACTTTTCTTCATTTCATTGTATAATAACATTGATGATTTGTCTATTTGCTATTTTGCTATTCAGTTGAACAATTTTGTTCTGAAAGAAGGAAACTGATATGTCGGAAAAAATTCGGGATATTGAGAATATCATTTCATTCCGCCGCATGCGTGAAACCGATCCGAACCAAAGTGAAAATAAAGACTGTAATTACAGGCACATTCCACAGATGTTCAACGCAGATTGGACAAGAAAAGTGAATCAGGCAGATCCGATTCACTGGCACGAATACATCGAATTTATTTATATTTTAGACGGGGAAGCCGAAGTGAAAATAGGCGAAGAAATGGTTTTCGCCGGTGCTGGGGAAATGGTCATCATCAATTCGGGTGAAATTCACCGCATTCTGGCAGGTGAAAGAGATTTATCCTATCATTGCCTCACTGCAACGTTTGAATTGTGTGCGAAACTCGGTTTTCCTGCCGATGAAATCAAATTAAAAAGCAAACTCCCTGTGGATGACACCATAAGAAAATTTGTTACAGACATTGAAAAAGAGTATGCTGATAAGCGATTAGGTTTTGTAGCGTATGCCAATTCGTTATTTTCCCTTCTCTTTATTTATCTTTGCCGAACCTGTTCCGAGGAAGCTTTGAAAAACAATGTGAACAATAAAAAAGCTTTGGCAAAAACGCGAGTCGTAAAAAATGCAATTAATTATATTCACAATCATATCAGTGAAAATATAACTACCTCCGACATCTGCCGTGATACTTTTGTAAGCATATCGCATCTTTGCCACTGCTTTAAGGAAGCAATCGGTCTTACTCCCGTCGAGTATATCAATAAATTGCGGTGTGAACTTGCAAAATCCATGCTTTCAAAAAGCACATATTCCATTCATGTTGTCAGCGAAATGCTTGGATTTCAAAGCCTCTCCTATTTCAACCGTCAATATAAAAAAAACTGCGGATATGCCCCCTCCAAGACAAAAAGAACGAACAATATGAATCAACATAATTAACGTTTGAACGATTTATTTGTATTTCATTGATATGGTTCATAAAAAGAATCCCCTTACTGTGTTTCATGAATGCTTTGTTTTTCATGATTCACAGTAAGGGGATTTTTGTCATTTTGACAAACCCGTTGTTTTTAGCTTTTTACAAACTTGATGGATTCAATTTCAAATGTACCGTATGCATTAAACGGATCAATACGGATCTGTGAAATCTTATCATACCATTGCAGGTTACTTGACATATCAAATGTAACCTCTATAAACTGTCCGTTGCTGGAAGCGTCAATGTTTTGATATACTGATCTTGCTTCGGAAAGTTCGTTGGACGCTGATTTGAAATATACTTTTATATTATCTTTGCTTGTAGTATTGGTTCTATTCCAGCGAATTTTCACAATCAACTTTTTATAATCATCCGCCTTAATATTCAATACTGGAGAGGTGATTGCAGGATCATTTCCGGTTGATGTGCCGTAGAGCAGTCCGTCTTTCACCTCGGCATTACACTGCTGTAAGCTCCAGTCCTCTTTGTCATCGGGCACCGCAAATTCCCAGTTAAACGGAATTCTGTTCTTTAAAACATCATAGTATTCTTTTCCTGCTGTCATAACACTTGCACCATTGCCATCTTCGTGATAGACAAGGTCGATTTCCAAGGCTTGCAACAAGGTGTCAAGCGGAACAACAGGAACACCGTCATAGAAATAAGTTGCAGCATACAGCTTTGTTTCTTTTCCGTCCACCAATGCTTGATCGGTTCCTATATTAAATGCAACGGTATGCTTGTTTGTAATCACACTGAATTCCTTCGTTGTCTGATCCCAGGTATAGCGTGCCGCCATTCTGGAAAGAATTCCGGATTCGGGATAAATCGGAACCATTAAATGGCCACCGGTTGTATCGGGTGCGCAAACAAAGGCCATCGCCTTGCCATTAATGTCAATTGCAAACGGTTTTGCAGGTTCGGCTGCTTTTACAAATTCAATGGATTTCAATTCAATGCTGTCCATCTTCGAGGTAACAGGATCAAATCGAATGCCCGTTATCGTTCCCTTCCAGTTTTCATTTTGGCTCATCGGAACATAATAATCTCGCCATTCATTATTCACCAAAAGCATTTTTGCAGAACGATCCTGTCCATATTCGGGTGCTGTGGATGTTTTAAAGAAAATTTCCAATGCAACAGAAGCGGCCCCGTTTGTTTTCATGCGAACTTTGATATAATTTGCATCTTCCGCGGGAAGCGAAAAGTTTGTCTTTGTCATAATTGCTGGGTCAGCGCCTGTAATTGCAACAGAGAGTGCGTCATCCTTTATTTTGGCGCCTTCCATGCCCCACCAAGCCGACCATTTTTCAATATCTGCATCGCTCTTGAAGTAATATCCGAGTTTCACTTCTGCAGTTGCAAAAGGATCCTGTTCGGTTTCTTTTTTCGCAAGCAGTTGCGGACGCAAAAGTTGTCTGTTCTGATCGAACATATAGTTGATTCTTTGTCGTTGGCTTTCGGTCGGAACTGCATCAACATGTTCCGCAGGTGCCTTTGTGAATGCAGCTCTCACGCCGTCAAGATAACCAAATCCAAACCGTGCGGTCGGCATGACATAGGTGCCTTCCCCGTATTCGTTCCAAGTTGAAATCAATACCATTTTGGAATAAATAGAGTTTTTATCTCTGCTTGGCAAAAGTTCTTTTGTAACATAGTCGGTCACAACATGATAATCCTTGGGATCAAGCAGTCCGTTTCGCTGTTCACTGTTTCCCCAACCAACATAGTCAAACCCGACACTGACGGTTGGTATGGTATCGATAATTTGATTGCTTGCCTGCGCTTTGATTTTTGATACTTCGGTTTCAGCATTGGCACCTGCACTACCCCAATGATATGCACCAACGCAGTCGGCACCTGCCGCCTTCACCTTTTCCTGGAATGCAGCGGATGTGTCGCTCGAATAAATCATAACCGTACAACCGTCAAATCCGGCTTTCTTACACTCCTCACGCAAATAATCCAGTGCTTCTTTGGAAGAAGTCCCTCCGAATGCGCTATTTAACTGGTCGAGGCTCCAAATGGTAAGAATCGGTTTGTTGTCAATCTTCATATACCGACTGTCCTTGAAGAAATATTCAATCCAATACGGCACCATATAATTTTTAAAGGCTTCAAAACTCTTGACGTTCACACTTGTATTTTCCCACATAATTGCAAAATTAACGAGATTGCTGTATTTTGCATTCATATATCCGTCGATCAGTGCTTCATTTTTTGTAGTTCTGAAAATCGGTTGTTTGACATCGCTTTGTGGATACCAACAGAATATTTGATAATCAATTCCATGTTCTGCCATGAACTTGATTTCCCAGTCGGAAACTTCTGGGGAACCCTCGTCATAATATCCGAGTACCGATTTAATTTCCGGATATGCGCTGATTACGTCCCAGCCGTAGTGGGTGCCGGGTCTCCAAAGTGAACAGACATTTACCCCCACAATATAATCGGTAGAAGGGGCAACAACAGGTTCTGGACAATAATCTGCCGGTTCCGGCAACTTCTCAAAGACGGAGATTTCATCGAACATCATGGTTGCATCTTTTTCGGGGGCAAAGCTAAATTGAATGCCATCAAAGGAAGATGCCGCTGTGTCAAAATCAACCGTCGCTACATATTTTCCATTGATTTTAATCTCTGCTTTTTGCGTTGCAGTGTCCGCTTCCATGCGGATAATCGTCCAAAGATTTGCCGTATAACTGCAAATTTGTGTGCCATTTGCAGTGTAAAAATAGCCATCTTTTGTGACAAGTTCAAGGGCCTTTGTTTCGCCCGACAGCAGAGCTACTTTTGCTCCGTTTTGCGCTTCGGGCAGAATGAGATAGGATTCAAATACCAGTTTCCCGTCCGCCTTAGCAAAATTCTTGGTTGCAGTAGCAAGAGAACCTGCCTTCACCTTCAGTTCCGCTGTGCCACCGTTTGCTTCGTCGCTATAAACAATTTTCTTTGTAACAAACGAACCGCTGTCCGCATAAAAGTTCCAGTCTGCCGGAAGCAAATTGTTTGCCGCATTGACAAATCGTTCGCCAACCAAATAGTTATGTCTTAACGTTGTAAACTGCGGAGCCACCGTGTTGGTTCCGGTTTTTGTTGTGCCGATATAATATTTCTGTATGTTGGCAACCGAAGTTGCAAACGCAAAGGTTTGAGGTTCAGTTCCATTAATGGAAACATCAAACGTCTGCTCATCAAAGTTGATCAATAAATTAATAAAAGCGGTATCAGCTGTCCATGCAATTTTGGTATCGATCAAAGTTCCATCCGATCCCAGTACTTTGTAGGTTCCGTTATCGAGTGCAACACGAATTGCCTCTTTTCCCTCGGAATCGGTAAATGCAAGATAAGCGCCATCGTTTTTACCGAATTTAATTCCTGTTTGAAGGAGTAATCTCCCTTCGGTTACCTGATAAAGTTCCCGTTTGAAATAGGATGCATATTCCGTTGTGGTGTCATTCAATGTAAATGGGTCAACCGTGTTACTTGTCGGTTTTTCAAGCGTACCGACATATTCCCATCCGGATGCAACCCCGCCGGTCTTCGCATTATACATGGATTTATCATCAATCAAAAACTTTGCTTCCGATTGTGCCTGAAAGGCAGGATAGGACTTTGGCTCAGTCACAAGCGTTTTCTTTAATCTGTTGCCGGGAATGCAATGCGGTTGATAATTGCCGCAACTTCACATCTTTTGATGCTGTTGTCCGGATAAAAAGTGCCATAATTATCATTCCCATAATAATTCCTGCATTATAGAGTTTTAAAATATTCAATCGTGCAGGGTTTTCAATTGCGACATCGGGGGACGCCGGCAACACTGTTGATTGCAGCATAGACTGCCCCAGGAAGTGTGTTTGCAAAAAACAGTCGCCATTTCCGCACGGGTGATTTGGCGTGCATAGGAATCAAACTGTCCATCTTTTATGATGCCGTTGTTGATCGCATAATTCACATAAGGCAAATACCATTCTTGGTCCTTGGTTGCTTGAAAAACAAAGTCTGCAGTATTATAATTGTTAAAAGTTCTCGCTGCAAGTGTAATCGCCTCTGCAACCGTCATCGTACCATCGGGATCAAAGGTTCCCTCCCCTTTGCCGTTCACCAGCCCGAGTTCATAGGCATTTTTCACTTCAGAACTATACCATGCATCTGATGAAACGTCGGAAAACAATCCATCTGTATAGGTTGCTGATTTTTCAAATACGCCGATTGCTTTCTTTGGCGTTTCGTCTGTTGGCGTTTGTGGGGTAACAGGAGCCGTAGGTTCTACCGGATCCGGTGGGATTTCGTTACAAAGCATAATGGATTTAATGCTGAACATACCAGGCACATTAAACGGATCAAACCGTATGCTTTTGACTGTGCCTTTCCAAAAATCATTGGTGGACATATCAAACACAACATTGATATATGTAGCTTGATTTTGAACCGCCTTCGGTCCTGCAATATGGGCGTCCGCCGCAAGATTCGGGTGTGTATCTGTCGTAAAAAACACCTCCGGATTCATGCTGTAAGTTGCATCACAGTTGTGCTTCATGACTGCAACGAGATACCGATAATCGCTTGCATTGATATTGAGCGCAGGGCTTGACAAAGTTGGGTCGGCTGTGCCATTTGAAAGTTTGGTCGAAAGTCCTTCGATATAACCTTCGTTGACTTTATATCTAGCATTTCCGATTGTCCATCCCTTTGTGTCATCTACCTTGTCAAAAACCCATTCGAGCTTTTTTACCTGTGCTGCACCCTCTGCCGCTGTATAAATGGTAATGGCAGGCAGCAACATGGAAACCGCCAAAAACAGTGCTAAGAATTTTTTCATAATTATCTCCTTTTTTTTGAGAAACATAATTTCCACTCTACTTATTATAACTTTTATATAAGACAATAACAATACCTTCTGATTAAATTAATTAAAAATGCACAAAAACACATGAGAAAATTACAAATTATCACAACCAAAGACTTCAATCATAATCGAAGTAAGCGCCGGAATTTTCAATTCAATCCTCTCCTGTTCCCCCTGTAACAGCAATACGTTGTTTTGATAAACTTTGAATGGAATGTTTTTTTGAAGATGAACGACACAGTCAATTGCATGCATATTATAATTCACAATAAATTGTCCTGTCATTCCATCATCAGCACACCATCTGCTTGTAAAGAGCGCCGGGAGCGTGAGATGAAACTGATTTTTCTTGTAGAAGTAATTCTCCCCAAACCCATTGACTTCAAATGGTTTTATCATTTTTCCATTATACAGGTATTTTTTTCCGCGCTCTCGCCTCCACGCATTCAACTGCTTTGCAAACCCGATACTGTCCTTTTGGCTTGGTGACTCTTCAGTAGGGTTACACCCCCAATTCCAGGTAATGACTCCTTCATCATTTATGACAAAGGTAAGCATATCCCCTGCTATAAAAGCATACGCCATTCTCATCAACAGGTTATTCGGGCATTTCTTGTGATCAAAAATACTCGACATTCCGACCTGATTTCCCATGAAATTATTGATGTATTTGTGATAGAGATATGCATATAGAGGCACAGGTTTTCCAATGTGATAATTTAAGTGATACCTGTTGTCATTCAATTGTAAATATGGGATATATGGTTCAGCGGCAGCCGATTCACACCCCAAAAGCACTTTCTTTTTGCCGATTGCTTCGATCAATTTTTTCAATAGACCAATCATTGCTTCAACCTGCCATTTTCCCGGCACAGGCGGATGAGAGTGGTCTTTACTGTAACAGAAATACGGGGTTCCTCCATGATTCTGGTCAAGCACCTGGATATAATCGATGCCACAAGATGTTATTTTTTGAATCTCTTCCACCACTGTGTCAACGGTGAACTCACAAGAAGGGCACATGTCGTACCCACTCCTCTGCGCCGTGCAGATTTTGGAGAATGGTAAATCACCCTCCGGTGACAAACACATCACGGCGCTTAAGTTTTCCTGTGCAAAGGTAGCACTTTTGTCATAGTCCGGCACAAGATTGCTCTTCATTGTAAACCCAAGCCCACTGCAATACACCCCCAACAAGTGACCGCTTTGATGCAAAGCATCCGCAAATTCCTGAAAGACATCCTGTCCTCCGTACGGCGGCCAGACATAGGGTGGCGCCCACGGTGCTGTGCCCTCCCAATGCATCAACAACACCATGATTTTACTCTCGGTTTCCTCTGCTAATCTATCGATATGTTTCATGGCATTCAGGTACGGAAATAATTTGTTCGGATTCATCAAATCGGTATCAGTTTGACCTCTTACAGGATATGTCACAATGATTGGTGACTCGGAATACCAATTTGGAAGTTGTTTGTTCTTTTTTATGTCAATCAAAGGTGTGTCTGCCGTATTTTCAAACCAATTGCGATAAATTTCTGCGGCCGATTCCCAATTCCCTTGGAACATCTGAATCACCAGAGGATAGTTCATCACAAAATCTTGCCCTGCGAAAAGTCCCGTAAATAATCTGAACTGAAGCTTAATTCCTGCCCCGCACCGATAAAAATCAATCCCCTTGACAGATCCATTTCTGTCATGTGTGCCGATATATAAACCATTTTCCAAATCATAATACGCCATAAACTGCGTTTCAACAACTGCGGGGAAGATTCCCATTAAGCCCTCGCTTGGGTACTTCGGTTCTATATAACCGAATCCGGCTTCCCGCAAGGATAAGTCATCGATAACTACCCCTTCATTGCATCCCCACAGAATTTTCGACTTGCCGCCGGAATCATTCAAATCGTTCGGCACCGTTATCGGCAATACTTCAATCCATTCAATGATCATCGGGGTATGATTTTCCGCTTTTATCATCACTGATATCATTTCATCAAATTGAAATGATATCGTAAGATTCAAATTGACCTGCCGAAAGCCGGAAAAACTGACAAATAATTCGCTTTCCTTTTGTACCAACGATATTTTTTTCGCATCGTAACTGTTTATTTGTATGATATCCCCGTTATGCTCACGCATTTGAAGGAGAAAGAGAGGCATTTTCTCGCAAATAAATTCTTTTGTTCCGTTTGTCAAAGATGTAATTTCACCTTTTGATTCATCCAGTTCAATGCGATACCGTTCTCTTTTGAAGACAATCATATTTGCAACCCCCCTATTATCCTTATCATAACACACCTCAAAAGAATAAACATAAACAAATATCCGATTCATTGACTTTTCTTCGGCATTTTCAATCTCTTGCACTTTTTCGCATTTCATACTATAATGAGTTCATCTGAAGTTACAGTGATTGTTCTATTGCGAGATCAAAGGAGGATCCACATGCCTGAAATTGCAAGATACCCTGAAAAATTGGATTTAATTGAAACCTTAAATATCAGAATTAATGAACGAACCTTAAGTAAATGTACCATTCCGTTGCATTGGCATGAATATTTTGAATTGGAGTTGTTTTTATCCGGCAGTGGAAAAAGCGTCATCAATCATCAATCTTATCCCTGTGAAAGCGGAACTCTTTTTTTGCTTTCGCCTTTGGATTCCCATTCCTATACGATTGCATCGGAACAAGCAGACATGCTCAATGTTGCTTTCAACATGCAATGTCTTGAAGATATTTATTTGCCCGAATTTCTCACAATGAAAAGTTATACCGCCATAAAATTATCCGAACAGGACATTTTATGGATGAGTACAATCATTCGAAAAATGAATGCCGAATCGCAAGGCAGTAAATTTTTAAACAAAAAATACATCTCAAAACTTTTGGCATGTCTTCTAATTGAAGTGATTAGACTACATAAGGAAAATACTGTCGATAAAAACATAACATTGCCGGAATCCATTCAAAATGCAATGCAATACATGCATCTTCATTTCAGGGAAACAATCAACTTGCATGATATTGCGGATTCTGCCGGGCTTTCTTCGAATCACTTAAGCGAAAAATTCCATCAATATGTCGGAGTCACATATAAAACCTATCTGATTAAATTAAGACTGGATTACGCTGTCAGGCTGATTGAAATCACAGAAACATCCATTTCTGAACTTTCTTTTTTTTGTGGATTCAATTCTTCCGCTTATTTTCATCGGGTTTTTAAAAGCAAATTTGGAATATCTCCCTATCAATACCGCAAAAATTCCCGCAATAAGCAGAAAACAGACGGATAATCAATGAAAAAAGTCTTGAAAATTTTCAAGACTTTTTTCATGTTCATTTTGTTCTGTTGCCATTCACTTTTGTTATAATTGTTTTTCATTTTCAACTTACCAAAGCTTCCAGAATGGTATGTTCTTGTGGCCGCTATATTGTTTTCATTGCATCTCTAAAAGCATCAATCATCCGTTCAATCTGTTCTTCGCTCCAATCGGGGTGTATGCTGATATAAACGGTTTTAGATAAATACTCCAACGTTTTCGGACACATATCCAAGGCATAATGATGATTTAAATTTTTGTTTTCTTCCATTAAAAACGGATTCATCCGTGGATTGATTGCCCCGCGTTTTTCCAAAATTGGCGTCCAGTGGGTATAAACATGTTTTCCGGTATCGATCGGAAGAACTCCCTTAATCCCGTCAGCAGATGCAAATTTCCGTGCTTTTTCTTCACTGTCAAAGGAAAAGGCAATAGTGGTTGCGCAATCGCCCGCAAGATCATTTGACGGAAGAAAGCGGCATTCGTGGAGAGCATCCATTATGATTTTTTTATTTTTTCTAAGATCAAACAAAATGCCGTCGAGCTTTTTTAACTGTTCCCGCAAAATTGCCGCCGTAATTTCATTGGTTCTATATTCCACTCCACAAAATTGTGGTTCTTCAACTGTCTCCAACTGTCCACCAAAGAAAGCCACGGCACTGCTGTCGTGATAAATAAATGCGCGTTCGTATAAAGTTCTGTTATTGGTAAGAAGGGCGCCACCCTCTCCGGCACTTATAATTTTAAACTGATTAAAACTCAACGCTCCGGCATCGCCGATTGTTCCGAGCCGTTTGTCGCAAAATGAACCGCCGTCCGCCTGACAGGCATCCTCAACAACACTCAAATGATATTGCTGTGCTATTTTGATCAGCGCATCCATATTACAAGGAAACCCTTGAATATGAACCGGAATAATTGCCTTCGTATCTTTACTGATCTTTTTGATGACATCGTTACAATCAATCGTCAATGTTTCATCCACTTCGGCAATCACCGGAATTGCTCCAACTGCCGTCACTGCCATTGCAGTTGCAATATAGGTATAAGCGGGAACAATCACTTCGTCTCCCGGGCCAATGCCGAGTGCGATCAGTGCCGAAATGATTGCGGCTTTACCCGATGTCATTAAAATTGCATTTTTGCATTCAAACATCGCCTTTAATTCTTCTTCACAGTGCATTGTCTCCTGTAACCCACTATTACATTTAAACAAATTCCCTGTTTTAATTACACTTGCTACCGCATCAATTTCTTCTTGCCCTATTCTGTACATGGCAACCCCTCCATAATTCTTAAGTTTTCAGCGATGATATGATAATCGGTATTTGGCTCTAAATTTTGAACGCCAGAGGTGAGAAACACACTGATTTCATATCCCCCACGGCAGATTTGATCCTGTGTGGGCAAATATCCGTTGTTCCCATTGGTACACCCAAGGCAAAGGGTATGCGGATATGGACTGTAATGGCGCAATCGCAGTGAAATTTCAGAAAACACCTCAAACGGAAACGGAATGAATACAACAGAACCTACTTTTAGGATGGTTTGCGTATACTTGAAATATCTTTCTTTGGGCAGCCCTCTTTGATAAGCCTCAACAACTGCTTTATAGTATGCATAAGTTCTGCCCCTTAAATTGACCTCCGGCTTTTCTGCTTCCATTGCTTTCAGGTTTTGTTCCGCTATTTCTAACGGAATTGCCTCACTGTAAGGGAGCCTTATTTCGTCAGTCGTGCAGTGTAATGGAACAGAACGAAATTCTTTGATTAATCGGTATGCTTTTATCGCATCTTGTGCCGCAAGCCCCCCGAGTTCTCTTACATAATTGATGTTTCCCGTTGTAAGTCCGTTTGTCAGCCTCGGTCCTACATCGCCTTCCGTTCCGTTGAAAAACGCTGTAATGGCACCGCTTTCCGTTTCTAAACGATCAATCATAATCCCAGCCCAATCCCGGGTCATTTCCTTGTTTTTCCCCGCCGCCGTACAGTGCGCTCCGTAATGAATCAGGTTTGCAATTGGTTTTCCAGCCAAATTACGAAAGCTTAGCACCGTTAAATTCGGATCATAACTGCCCCATGGGTTTTGCCCCAAACAAATGCTGTTATCCCGATTCAATTGACGACGATTGATACCAATTTCACTCTTTATGGTTGCCGTTCCGAGGGTTGCTTCTTCAAGAGTTCCAAAAGCTGTTTCTGCGGCTTTTATCAGTTGAGGAATAAATATCTCGTCGCAATACGTTCTGTCAATCTCTCCCCACCCAGTTACCCCTTCGGTACCGGGTCCGGAGTGTGTATGAGTTGACGATAACACAATATGTTCAGCAGGGACATTGATTTTTTTCGAAACCTTTTTTCTGATTTCATTGCTCAAATTATTATTAATCAGACAAACTGTCGCCGAAATCAAAACGGCGCTCTGTCCGTTATGTTGCAACGCGATTGCTGTGGCGGTCAACTCATCATTTACCGATGTCCCGAACACATCAAGCGCATATCCGTATAACCTTGCCCCAATTTTTGGAGTGATGATTTCTCTTCCCACTCCGACTTTCAATTGATTCATTCTTATGACCATCCTTTCACTGACATGGGATGTTTTGTCCGTTCCAATAAGGTTTCGCGTCTTTGGTGCTCTTTGAAAGGACAAAACTCCCCTTTGAAAGAGTTCTCTTTCAAACTAATCCCTTCCTGTTCTGATATTCTGTGGGTGTCATCTGCATGACCTGTCTGAAAATCCGACTAAAGGACTTTGCCTCCGGAATCCCCACTGTTTCCCCAACCGCATGAATGGTGTATTCCTCACTTTCAAGCAGTCGCAGGGCAAGTCCGATCCGATAGGAATTTAAATATTGATGAAAACTGGTTTGTGTTGCGTTTTTAAACTGTTTGCAGAAATTGCTCTTTTCGTATCCGGTTATTTTCGCCACATCCTCAATTGATATATTGGATTGATAATTGTTTCGGATATACTCAAATGCAAGTTGACTGTTTAATATTGCCTTCATTCTTTTTTGCCGTTTTTCTGAAATGGTCTTATCGTGTGGGACGTATTTTAGCACAAGTGCTGCGATTGTATATAACATACCCTTTCTCATCCAGGAGGTTTCAACCGATCCAGAATCCTGCATATGATCGATGAGAAATTGCATGGATTGCTTCATCTTCTCTGCCGCCACTCTGTCTATATTTTGCGGCGAATAAAACTCAATCAATGGATCTGGGAATTGTAATTTTGCCAATTCTGAAAATTTGGAACCCAAAAATGAGAATCCAAATTCAATTAAAAGAAGCTTTGCCGGTTCTTCCCCGGGAAGGAATTCATGTTCCTCGGTACTGCTGATGACAACCGCTTGGCTGCTTTTTACAAAAAACGTGTGACCGTTAATTTTCACATGCAAACTTCCCGAAATGCAATATATAATTTCCATTTCACTGTGCCAGTGAGAAGGATATCCATTAATCGAAAATACACTGACAACAAATTGTTCATGCCCCAACAACAAAGGTTGATACATCTGTCCACCCCCAAGATTGATAAAAACAGTATACCGTTTTTTAGGCATAATAGCAATCCCAAATTGAGTGCAGTTTATACCCAAAAATTGAATTTGTGAATCAAAAAGCAACCTACACCGAAACATTTTACTTTCAATTACTTTTTCAATTTGGTTCGTAATTCAATAAAATTTTGTTTATTTTCTTTACAATTCACTCATTTACCTCTAAAATCATATACTATTTTTATGTGGAGATCAATTCGATAAAGGAGATTGATTTAAATGAAGGTTGCAATTCTCACTATGTTTAACGGTCTTAATAACACTTATTCCCTTGTCAATGTTGTTGCGGAACATCTTAAAATGCTGTTGGATGCAGGTATTGAGACAAAGGTTCTTGTAAGCGAAGACTGCCCCGACAGCGATCGAATAGGAATCTTTTCCGATGAACGGTTGGAATGGGTTAAGATAATAAACCGACTTCACGAGAAACAAATTCAATGGTTTGATTATTCGACCCCTGACGGCACCGTCCACGAAACTTTTTTTGTAAGAAGCGGAGGCTGTTGCTGCAGATTTAGAGAACAATTTGCAGGATGTTGATGTTTGCATGCTGCATGATATCCTTTATCAGGGGTTGGCACAGACAAAGGTTCTTGTAAGCGAAGACTGCCCCGACAGCGATCGAATAGGAATCTTTTCCGATGAACGGTTGGAATGGGTTAAGATAA